>ERZ1292625.2039-Hain-H41-01um-R1-2039-length-20274-cov-4_pt1 | contig 20274 bp, 18 predicted proteins | sample MGYA00564400_ERZ1292625 | MGnify/ENA primary metagenome ERZ1292625 (study PRJEB36523, sample SAMEA6512639) | groundwater metagenome | collected 2019-01-08 | study: AquaDiva: Metagenomics assemblies of 32 groundwater samples
AAAAAATGTCTGGCAAGTGGATGGGATTGATTCAACCAATCCGGCCGATAGCAGCAGTGTTTCTGTTGCCGTCAATAAACTTCCGGGCGAATATTATATGGTGGCCCTGGATACTCTTTACACGCCTACTAACGATATCAAAAAAATCCTCAACGCTAATTGGGGAGTGGGCTATAATCAATTTTACGAAAAGCAGTTAAGCGGCACCATAAATCTTGAAATGGTCACCGCTCTCCCCGGGACCGCCGGAGCGGACAATTCTAAGGCGGGTCCGCCGAAAAAAATCTTGGCGGCTATGATTTCCGGCCTTCCGTCTTATATTAACTTCCTGTTCCGCATCGTTTTAACGACCTTCCTGCTGCTCTTTGGCATCTGGATTATCCTTTCCCTTTTCCCGGCTCCTGTCATCAACAAAAATGAAAATTAAAAAAAACACCAAAAAAATATTACTCGTCTTGTTTTTCAGTCTGCTTGTTTTAGTTCCGATTATGGCCTCCTCCATCGGCACTTATAAGCCGATGGAGGAGATTCCGGGCTATACACTTGCCGCGCCGTATGATTTCTTTGATTATATCGCAATCATCTACCGGTTCGGCATCGGAGCTGTTGGCATCGCCGCTATGATTATGCTGTCCATCGGCGGCTTTATGTATATAACTTCAGCCGGAAACAATGCCAGTATGGAAAAAGCCAAGGGCGTCATAACAGACGCCATTGTCGGACTGCTTTTGGCTTTGAGCGCCTATATCATCCTTTATACGATCAACCCTGATCTGGTGAAGTTAAGAAAGCCGACTGTCGCGCCGATCCCGCTTTCTGTGGTTACTCCTCCTGGCGCTCCGGGTGCTCCTGGTGTCCCGCCTCCTGGAGGATTGGATCCGGCCCAATATCCATGTGCCGTTCAAACTCCGGCTTGCCGAGTCGCGCAATCTGGAGCATGCGCACCTGCTAATTTTGCTGGCACTTGTCTGGCATCCAGCGCCAATAAGGCCTCTGTCATTTGCCAGAAAGAAAGCTCTGGCATAGCGTCTATAGCCAGCGGAGTTGACAAGTGCGTACCTGGAGGGGAATCAGTTTCGTATGGACTTTTTCAAATTAATCTTACCGCTAATAATGTTGCCGGACTGAATTGCACTGGCTCGGTAGGCCCTCTTTACACTGCTCAAAATCATACGTGCTCCGTAACCAACCCAACAGTTTTCAACCAATGCGTTGCCGCTGCCAGAGACCCGACTACTAATATTCAGGCGGCTTGCAGCATTTCCAATGGCGGAACAAGCTGGAGCCGCTGGGGAGCCAGTTCTGGACCCTCCGGATGCCGTTGCTAATTTAAGCAATTTTTTATTTTATATGAAAAAAAGTGTTAAGATAACTTTAATATTGCTTGCCCTGCTCGTTTTGGTAATAATCGGCTATTTTCTTGTTGTGAAACCTAAAAAAACAATTCCTCCTTCCTCCGTTTCTCCGTCAGCGCCTACAGCTGAGTTTATAATTCCCCCTCCCGATGCCAAAAAAATGACCGTCCCTGCCGAAAAAGAAAGCATTGATACGAACAATCTTTACAATAATCCGATTTACAAGCTTCCGGATGGAACAGTTACTTTTTTAGAAAACAGCGATTATACCATGGCTTTTTTTCCAAAAGATAAACTTTTCAACATTGCTATTTTAAGCTCGACTTTAAAAGAAGCGAGAAATAAGGCCGAAGGCGCTTTTTTAGATACTCTGGGAGTTACCAAAGATCAAGCTTGCGAATTGAATGTTTCCTTGGGTGTTCCTTACGGAGTTAGTCCCAGGAATTCTGGTCTCAATTTCGGTCTTAGCTTTTGCCCAAACGGAAAGCCATTTGAATAATTTTTATCGTGTTCTATGTCTCCTTCAAAAAAGATTTTTTTTATCTCATCCTTGCTGTTAGCTATCGTCCTTCTTCTTTGGGGGGTTTATTACTTGTCGTTCAAAAAACCGGCAGAAAAAGTCGCGGAGGTTCAAAAGCAAAACGAGGTTCCGGCAACGGAAACCCAGGAGTCTTCTCCGACTCAAGCCCAAAAAACGAAGAGTGACGCAAAAATATTCCCTGTTTCGGAAGAACCAGTTTTGGGACCGATTTTTGCCGACAGCGAGCAGGTCGTCAAATACTATTCCAAGGAAAACGGCAAAACCTACCAGATAGATCCAGACGGCAACGGCAAAAAAGTTATCTCGGAAAAAGACTTGCCTGGCCTGACTGGCGTTTATTGGTCGCCCAGCAAAACAAAAGTTCTGACTAAATTTTCCAAAGGCAATGGCCAGTCCCAATTCTTCTACTATGATTACGCCAACCGGCGAGGTATGCCGCTGAAAAACAATTTGGATTTTGTTGTCTGGCAGAACAACGACAAGATTTTTTACAAATATTTTGATCCGGCCAGCCAAAAAAGAAGCTTGAACATTGCCAATCCAGACGGCACCGGCTGGGAAAAAATAACGGAATTAAATTATAAAGATATTATTATCGCCCCCGTTCCCCAATCTGGACTAGTTTCTTTCTGGACCAATCCGGATGCTAATTCCGAAACTGTTCTGCAGTCTGTTTCTATTGTCGGCCAAAGCAGCAAAATTTTGTTTACCGGAAAATTCGGCGTTGATTATCTATGGAACAACAATGGAACAAAGGCATTACTCAGCCATTCTGACGCAAAGGGTGGCACAAAGATTAGGCTAGCTGTCATCAACGATCAAGGCGGAGAATATAAGAATTTGGAAATGCCGACCTTTGTGACCAAGTGTGTCTGGACCAGGGACAACAAGACTGTTTACTGCGCTTTGCCCGGTTCAATCCCGGAGAGTGCCATTTTACCCAATGACTACTACGCCGGAAAATTCAACACGACCGACACATTCTGGAAAGTTAACACCCAGACGGGCGAGAAAGAAAGGATCGTGGCGCTGGATAAGATCCAGGGTAGCTTTGACGCGAGCACTTTGTTTTTGAATTATGATGAAAGTATCTTGTTTTTTGTAAATAAAAGCGATGGCAAATTATACCGCGCTGATTTATGACACCTTTAGAGTTTTCAGCCTGAGACTGGCGTCGTTGGCGCTGCTTTTTTTTGGCTCAAAATAAGAAAGCTGAGCCAGAAAATGACCGCTAGATCGTTTTTGAAATAAGTCGTATCCACCAGCCCATGGAGCAGGATATAAAACATTATAGCCATTGCAATCGCGCGCAGAGCGCTTTTTTCCATCCGCCAAACATCCCCAAGCCAAAAAAACAAAAGCAGAACGAACCCGGCTAAACCAAACAGTCCGGCTTGCAGAAGAAACGCCAGATACAAATTGTGCGGATGAGGCACGGCCCACTCCAGATAGAGAGGGAAAAATTTTTGATACTCCAGATATTTTAGCTGGAAATTGCCCGGACCGATTCCCCAGATCAAGTTGTCTCCGGCTATTCTTTCAGCCGCTTTCCAAATCATGACTCGGGAAGCCAGCGAAGATCTCTCGGAAAGATTATACGCTTCTCGAAGTTTCCCGCTGTTCCACTCGACGGAAAAAAACAGCAGCATTAAAATAGCGCTGCTCCAAAAAACTTTGGACTTTAAGATGCTTTTCCCTTTGGTTATAGCCTCCCTAATTAAAAGACTGATGACAAGCGCTGCCCATGCCGCGAAAGAATGCGTTAAATAAAGGGGGATTAACAGCAGCGCCAGGCTCGTGTGATAGAGGGTGCTTGTTTTTAATAAAACCTTTTTTGTTTTGGATTCTAGGCTTTGGATTTGAGCCAGCACTACGCCAATAATTACTGCTGGCGCTAGATACATCGCCAGATAGTTGGGAGAATTAAAAGGTCCGGCCAAGCGACCATCGTAAGTCAGGCGGCCGAAGAAAAACCAGCCGAGAGCGGCCAAGGAAACCGCCAGCGCCGAGACAAAAAAAGCTTTGAAGATATTGGGAATCTGGGTCCGATCAAAGATATTTAAAACTGCCACTGTAAATAAGATCGGAAGGATAAACCAGCCCTTAATTATGCCTAATCCGATCCGGTAGTTGCCATTGAACCAGGTGGAGGCTAATAGCCCAAAAATGATCAAGCTGATCGAAATTATATATTTTTTATATGCAAAAAACAGCATATGCGCTTTTGGTTTTGGATAATTTTTATCCAACAGCCAAGTGAAAAAAACCGTTGCTTCAAGAATTTCCAGCACATTTGTCGGAAGGCCAAAAAAATTCACCTTAACCAGATACAAGGGAAGTCCGACAACGGTCAGATAAACCAAATTTTCCAGGTTCAGCATTTTTTGCGTTTGACTATAAATTTTCCGCATCTTTTGTCAAAGTTAAAAAATAAAAATCCTTGGTTGGAACGCCTATCGCGGGAGAACATACGCGCCAAAATTTTTATCGGGCTTATTCTTTTCCTCCGCATTACTAAAACTGACAATGATTAAAAAGAGGGTCAGCACCACCGGAGAATAAATGGCGGTTTCCACCAAAGAATGAATGGCAAAGATCGTCAGGCTTATGGCGCTGGCCAAAAAAATCAGGCTTTCTCGGCTTTTTTTTAAAAAAGACTTAATAGCGAAAATTAAAATTCCCAGAAAAGCCAAGGTGCTTAAAATTCCGGTTTCGGCTGCAATGTCCAGATAAGTATTGTGAGCATAAATCGGATCGCGGTAAGAAGCGCCGGGTTTTATTTCCAGGGGATAATTGCCGATGCCCACTCCATTAAGAGGATTGTTTAAAGCGATGCTTACGGCTTTCTGCCACATTTCCATTCTGCCTTCATTGGAGCCTTCTTTTAAATCAAAACTGGAAAAATACCGTTTTGAAACCGGATTGGGAATGATCAGAATAACCGCCAAAAGGACTGCCAATCCCGCGGCTAAAACTTTTGGCACCTTTTTCAGTCTCGGCCAGGATAGGGTTATCGCCAGCACCAGCCCCGCGAACAATCCCAGATATCCGCCGCGGGAAAATGTGGCTGCATCAGCCAGTAGCAAAATCACCAAAGCCAGACTATAAAATATCTTCTTCTCACTTAAAACCGCTAGCGCTAGCGCTAAAGGAATAACCAAGCCCAGAAAAAAAGAGAACATATGCGGATCAGGAAAAGTAGCAGTAGCCCGCAGATAGGTTTTTCCGGAAATATTTACCAGCCAGCTGGGGTTTTGAAGTACCGCCGCCGCAAAAGTTTTCCCTAAAAAAGGCTCGATGACATGGTCAGCCCAAAATTTGTAAACACTCTCCAGCCCGAAGAGAAACTGCGCAAAAAACTGAACTAGACCGACAGTAGCGGCCGCCGTTGCGCTAAAAACTATGGTTTGGCTGGCTTTTAAGATTTTTTCCCGCTTATTTACGGCCTGACTGGCTACAAAATAAACGGGAAAAATTGAAAAAAGAAATAGCAATTTTCTGCTGGACCAGTCGGTGTTCCTGGCAACTAACAAAGAAAGCACATTAAGAAAAAGAAAGGCTATGACTAGCCCGGTTTGGATATTTTTTTTCACTACCAGCCGCTTTTTTCTCAAACCCACTGCCAGCCAGACAAAAAATGCGCCTAAAATCAAGACGCGGATCGAAGCCAGGTCAATTCCCGCGCTCGGGTTAAGCGCCAGCTGGAAAGGAAGATAGGCAATTAAAACAATTAAAAAAGTATCCATTTTTCAGGCCACAAAAATTTTTCTTAAAAACCGCACCAATCCGGCATAAATCCGGCCGTAGTGTTTCCGGAAATAATAATCTTGCGATGCGTAGTAATTTTTTTTCTGCGTTTTTTTGTTCGCGCTGCTTTTGCCGCCCAGATGTTTGATTTTTTCTTCTGGAAAGTAAATTATTTTTCTTCCCGCCGCACGGACTCTCTTGCAAAGATCAATGTCTTCAAAATACATAAACATTTTTTCATCAAATCCGCCCAGTTCTCCAAATAAATCTCGACGAATAGCCAGAGCGGCGCCGCTTACCCAGTCCGCTTCCCGGCTGACTGCGCTTTTCCATATTTTTTCGCTTTGGCCGAAGCCGAGCTTGTTCCGAATCAAAGAAAAAAGAGTGATTTCCGTTCCGGCTATCCACTCCTTAAGAATATTGTTTTCATCCACGAGCTTGGGACCGATAATACCCATTTTATCGTCTTTTTCAAAAAGTGGAAAGATTTTAGCGTAGTCGCTAAGGAACTCCGTGTCCGGATTCAGAAATAAAAGCCAGCCGCCATGGGAGCTTTCCGCTCCCAGATTGGCACCCCTACCAAAACCGATGTTTTTTTCAGTCTCAATTATTCTTATTTCCGGAAAGTCCTTTTTTAACGCCAGAATGTTTTCCTTTTCATCATTGTTTACCACCGTGATCTCAGGGAGCATGCTTTTCACCTGCTTAAAAATTGAGTCGAGGCAAGCCTTGAGATACTCTTTGCTTTGATAATTGACTATGATGATGGAAAGACGGTTAGAATTTGGCATCCTTAAAGTCTTGGTAAGCTTTTTTTACACTGGACGCCAGCTCGTTGCGTCCGAACAAATTATCGATGAAGTTTTTTGTTTTCCTTAAGATTAGGAAGAGTTTTATCCAAGGTTTTAGCCAGAAGGGGGTGTTTTTTTTAAAAAATATTAGTCCGGAAATAACCAACCAATAGATTTTATTTTTTTTGTTTTTTTCGCTTCTTTCAAAATGATAGATCCAGCTGGAGGTCACCACGACATTTTTGAATCCGGCCTGGCGGGACCGCCAGCTGAAGTCCGCGTCTTCCCAGTAAAGAAAATAGTCTTCGTCTAGAAGTCCGATAGCTTTAAAAACTTGTTTTTTTACCAGCAGAGCGCAGCCCGTCAGAAAAGAGGATTCGTAATGATCTAGGGTTTTTACCGTTTTCTGGTGGAAAGTTTTCATCCTCAGCCAACTGACCACGCCTCCCGAAAACCAGACCTGGCGCGTGTCGCCATTGAAGATTAGCGGACTTAAGAGGCCGATTTTTTCATTTTTTTCCCCGATTTTCACCAGACGTGTCAGAAAGTCTTTTTCGACTTGCGTATCGTTGTTCAAGAGTAACACATAATCCGCCATCCGCTCCAGCGCAAACCTGATGCCGATGTTGTTGCCGGCTGAAAAACCGAGGTTTTCCTCATTTTTTATGAAATGCACTTTGGAAAAACCGGCTTTGGCCGCTTCAAAAGAACCATCCGTTGAGTTATTATCCACTAGCACTATTTCAAAACTTGGATAATCATTTTTAAAAACGCTTAACAGGCAGCTTTTAATGACCTCTTTCCCGTTGTAATTCAAGATTACTATGAAAACCTTAGGGCAGTTCTCCATATTCCTGTACGCCTTTCTTGCTGATCAGGCTCATGATTTCTTCTGTTTTTATGACTTTCAGCAGCCAAAGAAGCAAGAAATAAATCAACGGACTGATTAGCAATAAAAAAATAAAGTTATTTTGTTTGAATAAGAACAGGAACAGCGCCATTATCCCTCCGGCAACTAAGATGTTTGGGATTTTTTCAATTCTGGGAAAATAGCCGATTTTTTTTACCGTCGCGTAAAAACCCATCGCTACCACCAAAAATTCCGTCAGCACGGAAATATACGCCGCTCCTAGATAAGAAAATCTGGGGATAAAAATCAAGTTTAAAGAAATATTGGTAACGGCTGCCACGCCCAGAATAAGCATCAATAATTTTTGCGCATTACCGGCGATTAAAACGCTGTTGAAAAAATTGCCGAAAAAAATAAGCGCCAGAGCAAACACAAGTATACGCAGAATTGCGGAGGCTTCGGCAAATCCACCGCCGCCAATAACCCGGATTATGCCATCGGAAAGAGAAAAAATGCCAATTATCAGCGGCACCACCAAAATCAGAAAAACTTTGAATGTTTTATTGGAAATTTCCTGAAAGTTTTTCCTGTTGGTAAAAATGTTTTTTGCCATTAGCGGAAAGATGAGTCCGATTATCATAGCTGGGAAAAACGTGATGTTTTCCAGCACTTTGCTGGCTACATTATAAATACCCACATCCGCGCCGGTTTTCATTAGGGAAAGCAAGATGGTATCCATTTTGAAATAAGCGAAAGCAATAACAGAGGCTATGCCAATTGGCGCGGCTTCCTTTAGGAAGTTTTTCCAGTAGGAAAAATCAAACTGGATACGAAAACGCAAATATTTTTTTGACCACAAAAAAACCACCAGGAAACTGATTAGCATATTGAAAAGAAGCGCGGAAACTATCCACTGAAAGCCCAGATCAAGTTTTACCGCCCCGACAACAATGGCCACTTGGAAAATCTTTCCGGACAGCTCCGCGATGGCCACCTTGTCCATAGCCAAATTTTTCTGAAAAACTCCGTTTAAAACTTGATAGCCCGAAGAAAAAACAAAGGAGACGGCCACTACGATTATGCCGACCTTGACCTCCGGCGGATAGGGGAAAAATAAAACAATTACGGGGGCGATGAGCACGATCAACAAGGCGGAGGACAGCCTCATCGCAAAAACATTTCCCATTATTTTTTTTTCATCCGCCCCGATTTTGGAAATTTCCCTGGTTGAAATTGAATAGAGCCCCAAGTCCGCCAGGGCGGCAAAAAAAGATAAAAACGCCAGCACCGTGGCGTAGTTTCCAAAACCCTCTCTCCCTAGATAGCGAGTGATAAACGCGATGGAAACGAGAGCAAGAATGGTAGACAGCATTTTGCTCAAGCTGCTGATCGCAACATTATAAGCAATTTTCCTGGCAATTACCATAGAAGTTAGAATGAATTTAGCGGGCTAATGACGACTTTCCTTTCTATGCCTTCGCCGATGCTTTCGGTTTTTATTCGGGGATTAGTAGAAAGCTCCATATGAACAACCCGCCTCTCATAGGGGGACATTGGCCGCAAGGCAATCGCTCTTTTTTCCCGTAGGACTTGCTCGGCTATGCTTTGAGCAAATTTTCCTAAAGACGCGTTTTTTTCCTGCTGATAGAAATTCACATCTAAAATAAATTTGGTTTTCCCCGTCAATTTTTGTCTCACCAAAATCCGGGCGATGTGCTGCAGAGATTGCAAGTTGCTCCCATATTGTCCAATTAAAAAATTGGATTCATCGGTTTTTATATTGAACACCTGTGTTTCCGTTTCTATTTGTGGTTCTGCTCCTATTTCTATTTCGCACGCAAAACCCATCTTTTCCACTAATTCTTGGATGGCTTCTTGTATTATGGAAGTTTCTTGCTCTTTTCTTTGTTCCATTTATTTAAATTTAACATTTATCTAGTTTGCTTCTCTTTGGCCAGGTAATGTTGTTGAGCTATCATAAAAACCGTAGATACCAGCCAATAAAGAGCGAGTCCCGCGGGAAACTTTATACCGATAAATAGGGTCAGCAGAGGCCCTAAATACAACATTTGCTTTGACATAATTTGGGAAAAATCTGGCTGTTCGTTTTTGAAAGCGGGCTTAACCGGCTGGCTGGCCATTAACATTTTGGTCTGAACATATTGAGAAAGCGCCGCCAACACGATTAAAATGATCTGTGGGATATCCTTTATCGCTAGCTTACCAAGGTTAATCGTGGAAGATAAATCGACCAGACCAAAAAACATTTTGTTTATTTGTCCGGGATTGCTGACAAACGAATAGAGATCTGCCGCGCTAACTGTTAGTCCGGCGTTTGAAATGTTAAATAAAACCCGATAGATGGCAATCAAAAACACCAGTTGCACGATCATTGGCAAACAACCGGAAAAAGGATTGGTTTTATTTTCCTTGTAAAAAGCCATCAGCTCCCGGCTTTGTTTTTCTTTATTGTCTTTGTGTTTTTCCTGCAGGGTCTTTATTTTTGGCTGTAATTCCTGCATTTTCTTTTGCGATTCTATTTGTTTTTTGCTTAAAGGAACCAACAAAAACTTAATCAGAACCGTAACGATAATTATGGCCACCCCGAAATCCCTCAGCGGGAAAATATTATAAACAAAAATCAGCAGGTTATAGAGCGGCTGATAAATAAATAAATTGAAAATAGCTCCCATTTAAAGTAATCCCTTCTAGTTTGAATTTTTTGTTAATAATTTTGCCTTTTCCAGTGTGTTTTGCACGTCCTGTATTAGTTTTTCTTTTTTTACCTTTTCCTCTTTTTGTTGCTTGACTAAAACCAAAATGTCCAGATATTTCCTGCTCGTAGTCATTGCCGGACGAAAAAATTCGCGTAGCTGCCTTTTTATTCGGTTTCTTTCGGTTGCTTTTTTAGAAACTCTGGTCCCAACAACAAAACCGATTCGCATCTGTCTTAAATCATTTTTTAAAATTTTCAAAACTACGCTGCCGGAAAAATAGGCTTGTCCATAGCGCTGAACCCGCTCAATGTCTCTTTTTTTAACCAATCGGTTTTTAAAGGCAAGCATTGTAGGCTTTTTAAACAGTTGCAAGTCTCTTTCTGCCTTTGTTTCTCCTTCTTTTGAGCGTTTTTTTGCCGTTTTGAGTTTGGCTTTTTTTCTTAAATCCGTGCTTTCTTTTTCTTTTTAAACTTTTGGGCTTGTAGGTTTGACTCATTTTTTTGTATAATAATTAGAGTTATTATTGACTTTTTGTAACTAGTTAAGATTTTATCAAGTTGAAAGGCAAAAGTCAATTTTTGGCTATAGTCAGCCAGCTTGTTTTTAAAATGTAATTTTTTGATTCACAGATTATCAACCTTTTTATCCACTTCTACTCTGGCACTGTTTTCTTTTTTTGTGGTATACTGCTGGGGTGATAAATTTAAGCAAGTCATTGTTACATCCTATGACAAATGAAGAGGTTTGGAAGGTCGTTCTCGCTGAAATAGAGCTTTCGATATCTAAAGCTAACTTTATTACTTGGTTTAAAAATACCTCTATTTTATCTAATAAAGACGGGCGAGTATCTATTGGCGTGCCCAACGGTTTTGCCAAAGAGTGGTTGGAAAACAAATACCGTTCTTATATCTTGCGTGCCCTAAGAAACGTGCAGGGCGATATAAAAGAAGTGACCTGCTCCATTTCCATCCAATCGGAAGGCTTAATAAAAGAACATCTGGTGGATGCTGTTTTGCCACCAAGGGAAGCTGCGAGAAGTAGCTCAAAACAGGATAAAATGGCTAAAACAAGCCAGGAAAATAATCTGAACTCTAAATATATTTTTGAAAATTTTATCGTTGGAAGCAGTAATGAATTAGCCCGGGCGGCTTGTTACGCAGTCTCGCAGAACCTCGGCAGAGCTTATAATCCTCTTTTTATTTATGGTGGTGTCGGCTTGGGGAAAACCCACCTCCTGCAATCCATCGGTAATGAGGTTTTAAAGAGTAACCCCGCCCGCGAAATTAAATATATAACATCAGAAAGGTTCACCAGCGACCTAATTGATTCAATTAAAAATCAACGGGTAGGGGATTTTAAGGAATACTATGGAAAAATAGACTTGCTCATAATTGATGATGTCCAATTTTTATCTGGAAAAGAAAAGACTCAGGAAGAATTTTTTCATATTTTCAATTATCTTTCCCAGCTAAACAAACAAATTGTTTTAAGCAGTGACCGCGCCCCCAAGGCGATTCCCACTCTGGAAGAGCGCTTGCGGTCTCGTTTTGAAGGTGGCATGATAGCGGATATTTCCAAGCCGGACCTGGAAACAAGAATAGCTATATTAAAGCAAAAAGCGGTAAAAGATAACCTGGAAATCACTGAGGAGGCGCTAAAATTCATTGCTTTAAACATAACTAATAATATTCGCGAATTGGAAGGCGCCCTTAATCGCGTCGCTGTTTCAGCGCAATTAACTAAAAGGAGGCTGACGGTCGATTTTGTGTCTACTTCCCTGTCCGAGCTTATTTCCAGTGGGAAAAGGAAGGGCTTAACTTATAAACACATTTTGAAGGGGGTTTCTGATTTTTTTGATATAACACTAGAAGATCTCACTATAAAGGGCCGGAAGAAGGAAGTGGTCCGGCCACGTCAAATAGCGATGTATCTTATGCGTAGCGAATTGAATTATTCTTACCCAGGCATAGGAGAGAAGTTGGGCGGACGCGATCATACAACCGCTATTCACGCGTTTGAGAAAATAAAAAGAGAATTAGAAATAGATGAACAACTACAGGAGGATGTAGAATCACTCAAGGAACAGCTACACAGTATTAGTTAATATCCTGTGGAAAAAATGTGTTTTGTCTTAAGGTTTTATTGTTTATAGCCCTAGGATTACCTATTCTTAATTAATACTCCCTTTAAAAAAAGTAGGGTCTCCTAATAAATATCTCGACTATTGCTTACTAAAAAAGCCTACTTGTCCACTTTTTATTTATATAAAAGAAGCTTATTTAAAGCCTGTATCTGAAATATCCACAGTTTTTTGCACCATAATATTAATATTTGTTTATATAAACTTAATTATTATTCTTATTGTTATGAAAATTATTTGTACCAGAGAAAATTTTAAAAAAGCTATTTTTAATTCTGAACGCGTGGTGTCGAAACAAACAACCCTTCCAATTTTAAATAATATACTATTTGAAACAGAAAAGGGCGGCTTAAAACTATCAGCCACCAACTTAGAAATAGGGGTGGAAGTTAAGATTGGTGCAAAAATAGAAAAAGAGGGTAAGATATCTATTCCCGCCCGCCTATTAAGTAATTTTATCAACACCCTACCCACGAAAAGCGCGGAAGAAAATATTTTTTTAGAAACCAATAATCAAGGATTAAAAATAAAAAGCGGAGCTACTAAGGCAACTATAAAAGGCTTGCCAGCCACTGAATTTCCCCTTATTCCAAGGAAAACAGCCGAATTTTTGTTAAAATTACCCGGTACCACACTAAAAAACACAATTTTACAAGTGATTAACTGCGCGGCCATAAATGAAACTAGGCAGGAGCTAACCGGCGTTAACCTTTTCTTAACTGAAGAAGAGCTGTTTTTTGCGGCCACAGACAGCTTTCGTTTAGCGGAAAAACGGCTTAAAATATCAAATGAAAACACAGCGCCAGAGGATTATAAAAAATTTATTGAGAAAAAAAATAACATAATTATTCCCGCCAACACTCTAATTGAGTTATCTAGAATAATTTCCAATAACGAGGAAGGCGCTGTCAACATAGCCATAGAAGATAGTCAGATATTTTTTGAGGTAAACGGGACAAACATAATCTCTCGCCTTATTAATGGGAAATATCCTGAGTATAAAAATATTATTCCCAAAGAGTTTAAAACCCGTGGAGTTATTGAAAAAGAAATGTTTCAAGGAGCAGTTAAGATGGCCAGTTTTTTTTCCGCGGGTAAGGCTAACGAACTCACGCTAAAAATCGATCCACAGAAGAAAAATAACACCATCGAAGCCAGAAGCACCGAAGTAGGAGAAAACACGTCAGAACTTGAATTAGAGATTACAGGACAACTCCAGGAGGTGATTTTTAACGCGCGGTATCTCCTAGATGGAATAAACACGATTTCCACCAGCAAAGTGGCGATTTTAATTAATAGCTCAACTGCGCCTGTAGCGCTAAAAGAGATAAATGAACAAACAGGAGAGATTTTAGACGATTATGTATATATCGTGATGCCGATAAAAAATTAAAAATAGATGAAAAAATAACTGTTTTAAGAATTGCTTCACTAAAAACAGTCCGCCAGCTGTTTTTTTAATTATTTATAACAAGAAAAAAGGCTAAAAATTAACAGTAAGAAACAATGGAGGAAAAAAATCCATATGAATTAATTATTCTGGGGGCAGGGCCCGCCGGGCTAACCGGCTCCATTTACGCTTCCCGGTATGGAATAAAAAATATTGTTTTAGGCGCGCTTCCCGGCGGGCAAGTTTCCGAATCTTATTTAATTGATAATTATCCAGGAATGGAGGATATCAGTGGCACCGAGCTGGCAAAAAAAATATTTACGCACGCCCAAAAATACGGCACTGAATTTATTATAGCGAAAGCGGAAAGCGTAAAAAAAACCCCCGACGGTTTTGAGGTGGAACTTGAAAATAAGGCTAAAATAAAAGGAAAAACCGTTTTATTGGCAACGGGAAACCAAAGAAAGAAATTAAACATTCCCGGGGAGGCAGCTTTTCAAGGAAAAGGAGTTTCTTATTGCGCCACCTGCGACGGATTTTTTTATAAAGAAAAAACCGTCGCAGTTATCGGCGGGAGCGATAGCGCCGCCGGAGCGGCGGCGCATCTGGCCAGCATCGCAAAGAAAACCTTCTTAATTTACCGGAAAAAAGAATTACGCTGCGAAGAGTATTGGAAAAAAATCCTGGCGAAGGAGAAAAAAATAGAGCTACTTTTCAACACCAATGTGCTAGAGATAACCGGGTCAGGCCGGGTGCAAAAAATCATAACCGAGGTCACTGGCACCGGCAAAAAAGAAATCAATCTGGATGGGGTTTTTATTGAAATCGGCGCGGAGCCTGACGTCCGCTTGGCTCGGGAGCTGGGACTGTCCACAGACGAAGAAGGCTATATCAAAATAAAAAAAGATGGCACGACGGAAATTCCAGGAGTTTGGGCGGCAGGCGACATTACAAATGGCTCCGATAAATTAAAGCAAATACTAACCGCGGCCGCGGAAGGGGCGATTGCCGCCAGAAGCATCGCTGATTACCTGAAAAAATAAGGCACAAGAAACATGAAGTCATTAAAAAACCTGCTCCAAAAAAAATTATCCGGAAAAGGCGGGCTGCAAAAAACAAGCCTGGATGAAAAAACAATCTTTTTTGTTTTTAAAAAAGTGATTCAAAAAGAGTTTGGTAGCCTGGGAGCGGAAAATTTTAGGGCCAGTTATTTTTCCCGCAAGACTATTTTTATAAAAACGCAAAGTCCCGCCTGGGCTTCAGAATTGTGGATAAACAAAGAAATAATAATAAAAAAACTAAATAAAGAGCTGGGGGAAGAGGCTATAGAAAAAATAAAAGTCCAATAGTTTTTAGCGTAATTTTTTAAGGAACAGCGGCCTGTATTTTTATTGAAGCCGAATCCGCGGTATCGTTTTTGTCAATGGCTGTGGATTTTATTTCAAACCCAGCGGTTTTTTTATCTGCCGGAATCGTGTAAGTATAGCTTATGGAAGAGTCGTTGCTTGAGGAAACCTCATTGCCGTTTACAAAAAGAGAAAACTTCTTAATTTCATATCCGCTGGAGACGGAAGCCCTGATGGTGAAATCGGATGCAGTAATGATGTCTCCATCAGAAGGCGAATCGATCTTTACCGAGGGAGCGGAATCTTCAAAATCACTCGCCATGCATTCCACATCCGGCGCCGGATCATTCTTGGAATCTTTCTTGTTGTCTTTAGCCCATTCCTTAACGGCCTTTTCCCAATTTTTGAATTGCGGGTCTTCCGACGGTTTTTTAGGCGGATCGCCTCGTGGATCGTCCTTTTTTACATAATAAAGAAAGTCAAGCGGAGCGAAAAAATCTTTTTTTGTGACCGTTTTGTCAAGGCAAGCGTCAGAGGCTAAACAATACCGCTCGTCCTTACCGGGCAACCGGCAAACCTTTATTTCGCCCTGCGAGTTAAGCGTGCCGTCTAAAATAGGTTTTCCCGTGTCCTCTTTTTCGTATTTCGGAAACGGCTCTACATTGTAATTTTTCAAGACCTGATTCATAAAATTTCTCCAAATCGGAGCGGCGACGTAAATACCATCCGCTCCCTGAGCCATGGCGGAATTGTCATTGTTTCCGGCCCAAACACCTACAACCAGAGAAGGAGTATATCCCACGGTCCAACCATCACGCCATTCATTGGTCGTGCCGGTTTTGGCGACTACCGGGCGATCGGTAAACTTAAGCGGATTATTGTCGCCGAAAACGGGCGCCCGGAGGTCATTGGTGGATAGGATATAGTCAAGCATTCCAAGATATTTTTCCTCCACAACCCTCTCTCCCGGGGAAGCCTTATATTCTTCCAGAACAACTCCCGAAGAATCCTGTATTTTCAGGATGGCCGTTTTATTGTGAAAAACTCCGTTATTAGCCAAAGTTCCAAAAGCATTAGTGTGATCCAAGAGCTTTACTTCTCCTCCGCCCAAAACAAGCGATAGCCCATAGCGGTCCGGATTGCTAAGCGTTGTTATGCCTAGACTTTTAGCAGTATTGATAGAGTCCTTTACTCCGGCCAAATAAAGGGTTTTGACCGCCGGAACATTGAGAGACATAGCCAGAGCCTCTTTTATTTTAACCGGACCCCTGTTTTTGCCGTCATAATTTTTAGGATTATAATCCTTGCTCGTTCCCAAGTCAAAATTGGTATCGACATCCCAAAGGATTGTTTCCGGCGTATAGCCCTTTTTAAAGGCAGTCAGGTAAACATAGGGCTTAAAAGAGGATCCTGGTTGCCGGTCTCGGATGGCAACATTGACCTGGCCGTCGATTGCTTTGTCAAAATAGTTTTTGGAGCCAACCATGGCCAAAATCTGGCCGGTTTTGGGGTCTATAGCGACGAGAGCCGCGTTTTTCGCCCCATATTTTTTAGTGTTTAAGTCTGCCCCGGTCCTGACCGCTTCTTCGGCGACTTGCTGCTTATCCCAATCGAGGGTAGTGTAAACTTTCAGTCCACCTTGTTCTACGGCCTGTTCACCGTATTTTGACTCCAAATATTCTTTAATATACATCACAAAGTGCGGCGCGGAGATATTTTCAGCGTAAGGCGAAATTTTACTTAAAACATCCACCTGGATCGCCTGTTCGGATTGCTCTTGAGTGATATAGCCCAAAGAGGCCATTTGCCTTAAGGCGTATTCTTGGCGCGCTTTCAAGGCTTCCGGATGGGAGCCGAAGGGAGAATAATAAGTCGGAGCTTGCGGCAGGGCCGACAAAAGAGCTCCTTCGTCCAGGGTTAGTTCGCGGGCGTGTTTGCCGAAAAATGTTTGCGCCGCCGCCTCAGTTCCGTAAGCGTTGGAACCGTAGGGAATTTCGTTAAGATACATACCCAAAATCTCGTCTTTGGAAAATTTTTGTTCCAGTTCTACGGAAAGAATCACCTCTTTGATTTTTCGCGTAAATGTTTTTTCTCTTGTCAGAATTGAATTTTTGACGAATTGCTGGGTAATTGTAGAACCGCCTTGCGTGGTTCCTCGGCGCAGAACATCTTTAATGGCCGAGCGGATTATGGAAGTGAATTTTATCCCATAATGCGAATAAAAACTCTGATCTTCCAGCGCTATGGTGGCGTAGCGGATGCTATCGGGCATTTCCGAAAAAGGAATAATCGTCCTTTTTTCTTCGCCGTGGATATCATAAAGAATATGCTGGCCGGTCCGGTCGTAAATTTTTGTTGATTCAGCCACGAAGCGGCTATTTATCTTACCCGGGCTGGGGAGGTCTTTGGCAAAATAAATAAAAACTCCGGCGACGGCCAGAAAAACCAAGCCGGCAAAATAAGCCAGAATTTTTCCCAAGGCTTTCCAGCGGACCTTGCCGGAAGAATTTCTAAAGTCTTTGAAGGCAATAAATACGTGTTTCATAAAGTCGGTTACAAATATACCATGGTTAGTTTTCTTTATCAAACATAGCCGAATCCTCTTCTGCCATGTCTATCGGATAAATCAGAAAAATTGCCACGGCTTTTTGTTGGTCTTATGCCAAAGCACGCCTTTCCAAGGAATCCAGAATTTTATCTAAAAAATCTCCCTTAGCTTTCATCTGTTCCGAAGGAAATCCGATTTGATCATTCAGCTCAAAAACAAAAAGCTTCTTTTTCTCCTGAATGCCCAAATCAATGGAATATAAGGGGTAATCAAATTTTTCATCAATACTGGCTTGTATTTTTTTCACCACATCGACAATAAATTTTGGAATATCTTTGACCGGAACTTCCTTAATCGACCCTCCTTGCGCCACATTAGCCAAAAGCGATCCCTCCCTAGGCGCCCTTACATGGCTCAACACGATTTCGCCATTCACAATCACTACTCGCAAATCATGATGCCCATTAATAATTCCTGGAATTCCTGCGGATGTATCGACAAATTCTTGCAAAATATATTCGCGGCCACCTTCAATACTCTCCGCGGCTATTTTTTCAGGATAATCGATAATAATTCCCTTTCCGCACATCCCTTTAGCCGGCTTGAGCACTGCCCGAGTAGACTGAGGAAATGACTCCAATTGTTTCATAAGAGCATCCCTGTCTTCAATGTCTGCGCTTTTGGGCATAAACTCTCCGATAATTTTATAAGCCTCATTTTTATTATTGCACAAACTTTTAAAATAAATATTATTCAAAACTTTGTGTCCGATATTTTCAGTGGGAAAAAACATGCCCCCGCTTCGGTCAAAAACAGTATCCATTTTCAAGGCTTCAGCGCAGGGCTCAAAGAACTTACCGTTATATTGATAGGCACCTCCAAAGGTCAGCGGCTCTGTGTAGTTTTCTTTCCCGCTGGCGATATACATATCAAATCCCCGCTCCATCCCGAGCCTGAAGAAGTCGTGATAGACGCTTCTTTTCGTCCCAAAAGTGGAAAAAGGATCTTTTTCCAGCTTTCGTTTATGAAAATACATTGCTATTTTCCTTCGCATTCTATTAGGTATTCAGCTAATTTTTCCACTTCATTGGAAATCCGACTGTCAAGCGTAAAACTCGGGCAGCTATTAACCTCGAAAACTACCGGGTTCCCCTGAGCGTCTTCGGTGATATCTACGCCGGCAATTTGAACATTTGTTACTTTCGCCGCCCGCAGAGCTGTCCTAAGGATATTTTTTTTCACCTTTTTAATATCTAGGAATTCCTCCCGCGCTCCCAGATGAACATTGTTTCTGAACTCATCCTTGCTGGCTCTGATTTTCTTTTCGGCAACAGCCACCTTATGTCCAGTCACAAAAATTCGATATTCAAAATCATTCGGAATAAACTCTTGCAGAATTATTTCTTTTTTGGGATCGGCCTTCATTGTTTTTACTAGTTGGCCAGTTAACATCTTTTTATTTTGAACCAAAGAAACCCCCGCCCCCTTGGAGGTGTTACACTGTTTTATGATTATGGGAAAATGCAAAAATTCAATGGCCCGCCTTATATGTTTCGGAAGATATACCGGAGAGTAATACGTTTTAGGAATAGGAATTTTATTAACTGAAAATAAGAACATTTGAACCAACTTAGTAATATCATTGGTAGATTCACGAAATTTATCTAAAAAAAGAATATTCTTCCTTCGGGCATAGGAGGCCAAAATAAAAGCTAGTCCGGAATGCCTGCCTACTTTTCGAGGAAAAATAGTAGTCCAATTATCCAGGGATTTTCCGCCAACCAAAATTTTTACATCCGCTTTGTTGATCAAAACTTCCATCTCTTCAAAGCTGGAAGAAGAGCTTCTGACGCGACTGCTGCTCAAATTTTTTTTCAACAAGCCAATAAATCTTTTGGTTTTAGGAGAAATATTTTTTTTGCCTGTCAGAATGAGGAGCATAAAAATTATTTAGTTTATTTAGCAGAAGATTTATTTTATTTTTAACTTAGGAAAAAGATATTTCAATATTTTTTCCGAGACATCAATTCCAATTCCTTCTACTAAAGGCCGCTCATTCATATTATAGAATGGATTAGAATTTATTTCTAAAATTACATACCCCCCGCCTTTTGAAGAGAGCTTATTTGTCATCAGGTCCACGCCTCCCCACAAAAGACCGGCGGCCTGGACAGATTTTACGCAAGTTTTTTTGAGAAACGCGCTCATCTCATTAGTGCTTTCAATCGCTCGTCCGCCATCAGACATGTTAAGATTATCCCTCAACTTAAGCCTGGCATCTCTAACCAACACACTGCCCAAAGCGAGGTTATTTTCGGAGAGTGTCTTTTTAACGACTCTGTCTATTTTTATCTCAAATCCTTTCTCTCTCTTTTTGTTAAAAATATTTGTCAGTTCTTGAATCGTAGAAATGCCATCGCCCACAATAGTTGCTGGGACTTTTTTCACGCAGGAAAGCACTTCTCCGTCAAAAACCAGCACCCGATATTCATCCCCGACATACATTTCCTCAATTAGAAACTTGCTGGATCGCGACCACTTTCTAATCCTGCGACTATTAATAAAGCGGATGGCTTTCTCCATCTCTTTTTTTGACCGGATGTTCCAAGTCACTCCCTTGGCCCGGGTTCCGTCAATCGGCTTGGCAATAAGCGGATATTTTATTTTTTCTTTTCGGATTAACTTTGTTGCCTCATCACAGGAGCTGGCCACGATTCCCCTGGGAGTCCTTATGTCTATGAGACCGAGTAGCGTTTTGGTTAGATCCTTGTTCACGATCAATCTGGCCGGATGGACCGACAATGGGATGACTCCTTTTTTAGAAAATATAAAATCTTCTCCCAAAGAAA
>ERZ1292625.2041-Hain-H41-01um-R1-2041-length-20250-cov-36_pt1 | contig 20250 bp, 17 predicted proteins | sample MGYA00564400_ERZ1292625 | MGnify/ENA primary metagenome ERZ1292625 (study PRJEB36523, sample SAMEA6512639) | groundwater metagenome | collected 2019-01-08 | study: AquaDiva: Metagenomics assemblies of 32 groundwater samples
AATTATAAAGTTTGCATCTTAGCTGGGGGGATTGGTAGTAGGATGGGGGAGTTTTCTAAAACTTTTAATAAAGCGATGATTCCTGTTCAAGGAAAACCTTCTATTTGTCACATAATAGAAAAATTTCCCGAAGATGTAGAAATAGTGGTGATTGTTGGCTATAAAAAAGAAACAATCATAGACTACTTAAAATATGCTTATCCTAAAAGAAAATTTACTTTTTTCGAAGTTGAAAAACCTTCAGGATTAGGCGCCGGTCCTGGCTATGCCGTTTTGGAATGTAAACACTTACTTCAATGCCCATTCATCTTTTTTGCTGCAGATACCTTAGTAAAAGAAAATGTTCCTGAACCCGATGAAAATTGGTTTGGAATCGCAGAAGTTGATGATACTAGTAGATTTTGTTCTGCCAGCATAAACGAAGAAGGAATGATTTCTAAAATTGATGACAAAATAAAATGTGACAACAAGTTTGCATTTATAGGGTTAGCAGGGATAAAAGATTACAAAACTTTCTTTGCATCTTTAGAAAATGACAAAACACTCGTAAAAGGAGAAATTCAAGTTTCTAACGGATTTAAATCTCTAATGAACTTGGGAATGAAAGCAATTACATTTACCTGGTTTGATACTGGTGACCCTACATCGTATTCTCATGCTTTAGAAAATTATCCAAACGGGGAAGGTTATCGCGGGCAGTAATGCTAATCTCTATGCTTCAACTTCATAAATCTTATAAAGGCGTTTTAATATTTACGGGAGTAGTCAGCGAGGATGTTTATAAATAAAAACATTATAGGCGACTATCGGATAGACAAAATGGTGAATTATAAAGTATGCATCTTAGCTGGAGGCGTTGCTAGTCAAATGGGCGACTTGACTAAACATGTTAATGCAGCTATTCTTCCCGTAAACTTCAAAGCTTCTATTTCTTATATGATTGAAAAATTCCCAGAAGATGTTGAAATTGTAATTGCTGTTGGTCACAAAAAAGAAACAGTTATAGACTACTTAACTTTGGCATATCCAAATAGAAATCTAAAATTTGTTGAAGTTGATAGGTATTTTGGACCTGGAACCGGACCGGGGTATGGACTTCTTTGTTGCAAACAGCATTTGCAATGTCCATTTGTTTTTGCGGTGTCAGATACAATAATCCTTGAAGAAATTCCAAAACCAGAGGAAAACTGGTTCGGAATCGCTCCCACAAAAGAAACAGAACCATATTGTACTGTCAAGATAAAAAATAATCTTGTCTATCAAATTGACGACAAAATAAAATGTGATAACAAACATCTTTTCATTGGTTTGGCTGGAGTGAAAGATTATGAACACTTTTGGGAAGCTCTGGAGAATGATAAAGAGCCCGTAAGAGGAGAAATTCAAGTTTCCAACGGGTTCAAAAGGCTTATTGAAAAAAGACTTGTTCCTATAGGATTCACTTGGTTTGATACTGGAGCTCCTGGAAGCTATAAGGAAGCTCACCTCAATTTTTCTGGAGGAGGGCAAACATTTGACTTTAGTAAGAATAATGAATTTCTTTATTTTGTCAATGGAAGAGTCATAAAATTTTTTGCTGATCAAGAAATAACGAAAAAGAGGGTTGAAAGAGCAAAGAACCTCGTAGGGCTTACACCAAAAATTGAAGGACATAAAGGCAACTTCTATTCATACAAAAAAATGGATGGGCAGGTACTTTATTCCGTTTTAAACCCCCAAATAGTAAACGACTTTCTCCAATGGGCAAAAAGAGATTTGTGGAAGGAAATAACTCTCTCTGAAAATGAAAAAAAAGAGTTCAAAGAAGCAACACAAAAATTTTACTACGAAAAAACAATGAAAAGACTAGATGAATTTTATAACAAATCAAAGATTAGTGACGATTTTAATGTCATCAACGGAGTTCAGATTCCACCCTTAAAAGAACTATTAAACAAAATCAATTGGGAATACATCTGCAACTCTGTTCCTGTAAAGTTTCATGGAGACCTACAATTCGATAACATTTTAGTAAGCAGAGATGAAAAGAGCCAACTAACAAAATTTATCCTTCTCGATTGGAGACAAGACTTTGGAGGACTTACCAATGCTGGAGACTTATATTATGACCTCTCCAAATTGTATGGTGGAATGATAATCTCATACCAACTGATAAAAACAGGTCAATTTTCTTTTGATATGAGTGGCTCAAGCATACATTACAACTATACTATCAAAAATGACTTGCTTGAAGCAAAAGATGAATTTGAGTCTTTCATTAAAAAAAACGGTTTTGACTTAAACAAAATAAAAGTTATCACTTCTCTAATTTTTCTAAATATGTCCCCATTACATCATGAACCCTTTGATTTGATGCTTTATCACCTCGGAAAAACAATGTTGCATAAATCTCTTAAACAAACTGAAAATAATAAATTACAATAAAATGTCAAATTCTAAAATAGCTGTTGGACCAATGAGCTCGGAAGTTGTTGAAGCAATATTCAGATTCTCTAATTATAACAGAAAAGAACTAATGATTATAGCTTCGAAGAATCAAGTGGACCATTCTGGAGGTTATGTGAACAAATGGACAACAAAAGAGTTCATGAACTTTGTTAAAAAAATGAGAGAAATGTACCCTCAATCAAATGTTAAAATCTGCCGAGACCATTGCGGGCCAGGTTTCAATGGGATAGACGGCTTGGAAGACAGTTATAAAACAATAAAAGATGATATAGAAAACGGATTTGATCTTATCCACATTGATTTTTGCCATTTTCGTGGATCAAAAGAACAACAGTTTGAAGAAACCAAAAAAGCAATAGAATACTGTTACAGCTTAAATCCAAAAATAATGATCGAAGTTGGAACTGACGAAAATGTTGGTACAAATTTTGGTTTTATGAACCTCGAAGAAATTGAAAGAGAAGTAGAGTTTTTCACTTCTTTTTGCAAGCCAGAGTTTTATGTTGTTCAAACAGGAAGTCTCATCCTAGAAATTAATCAAGCTGGAAGTTTTAATAAGGAATTTGTTGAAAAGATTTCACAAATTCTAAAGACTAAAGGAATAAAGCTTAAGGAACACAATGCAGACTATCTTTCACTAGAAGAAATAGAAAAAAGAAATGGAATTGTAGATGCTATGAACATTGCACCACAATTAGGGGTATTACAAACAATGTTCGTATTGAACAAATGTCTTCTTTATGGAATTGATTTCACCGAGTTCTTAGCTGAGGTATATGAAAAAGGAAAATGGAAGAAGTGGATGAATAAAAACACACCTGAGAACAAGTTTTTATGTTGTGTTATAGCGGGACATTATCATTTCTCTTCTGAAAATTATAAAAAATTAATAGAAAAATTAGGGGAAAGAGAAGACATCAAGGACAATATAATAGACCATCTAATGGGGGTTATATCTCATTATGTTAGAAAATAAGATGTTGGAAAAAAGGACAATCCTGATAACTGGCTCTTCGAGAGGGATAGGGGCTTCCATAGCAAGACTAGCAAAAAATTATGGAGCAAACGTAATTTTACACGGAAAAACGGAATCGGAGAGCCTTAAGACTCTGGCTCGTGAATTAGATTCACCATATATCTTTTGTGATGTTTCTGATGAAGAATCTGTCAGACGAGAAGTCGAATCTCTTGAAGGAATAGACATCTTAGTTAATAATGCTGGAATAAATCCTTCAAAAAACTTTATGGAACTTACAGGTAGCGATTGGAGAGAAATCTTTAATGTAAACCTTTTAGGTCCAGTTTACTTTTCAAAAGCGGTTCTCCCAAAAATGATTGAAAAAAGATATGGAAGAATAATTAACATCTCTTCTTTCAAAGGTTTAAATTATGTTTCAGGAAAACCCGCCTACGCCGCTTCAAAAGCAGCAGTTATTAGGCTAACTTCAAGCATGGCTGAAGAATTTGCGCGTTACGGAATAAATGTTAATTCAGTTGCTCCGGGATTTACTGAAACAGAGATGACAAAGGCAACAATGTCTCCTAAAATACAATCTCAAGTCGATAAGATACCTTTGAATAGAATGGGAAAGTCAGAAGAAATTGCCGAGGCTGTTTTATTCTTGGCAAGCGATAAAGCAAGTTACATAACTGGACAAACAATAATTGTTGACGGGGGTTTGAGTATAATTTAAAATGTCCGAAGAAAAAAGAAGAGATTGGTTCAAAGAAGATTTCCTATCCTTTCAAAGAGAAGGGGCAAAGATTGTAACAAAGCCTTGGGGGATGGAAGTATGGTTAGAACTAAATGACAGATACTGCTATAAAAGAATTTACATCTCAGCAGGGAACAAAACAAGTTTACAATATCATGAAAAAAAACTAGAAACTAACTACATAATAAAAGGGGAAGCAGAAGTTTGGATGCAAGATCCAAATGGAGAAACCAATCTAAGAATTGACAATCAAGACTATACTTTTTCAGTTACTAAAAGAAGAGAAAATTATTTCTTTACAGTAACTCCCCCAACAGTTCATAGAATTAAGGCTCTTACAGACATAATCTTACAGGAAGTTTCAACACCTGATGTCGACGATGTAGTAAGACTTCAAGATGATGCTGGTAGAGGAAGCGGAAAAATAGACTCGGAACATCAGTAGGTTTCTTAATCCTAAGCAACACCAGCGTTAATCATACCTGCCACTTTTTTTGCAATATCTACACAGGTGACGACTTTTCCAGAAAAAATAGTGATTAATCCATTACCATGATTTGTAATTTCGCTTGGCCTTTCATCAGTGTCATCAACGTTGGCCTTTACTGCTCTTATCACATAAATTGGTCTGATTATTTTTGCATCTTTCAATATTGGAAAATCTTTAGTGGCAGTTTTTAATATCTTCTCCCTATTAGTCTTTACATTCTGCAAGATCATAATTTCTGGATCAAGATTATCAGAAACAAAATCATTGAGTATGGACTCTTTTATATGCACTAATGTAAACCTTCCTTCTTCTGCCCTTGGCATCAAAGTGCTGAATTGTCCGTCGAATATTGATAGACCAACTTTCTCTTTTAAAGGAAGTTCAATCTCAAGCATTTCAACTAGTTCATAAAGAACCTTTCTTCTAGGTAAACCAAACCACTGATTAAAACAGTTAAAATTAAAGTACGTTGCATTTATTACAAAATCAAACTCTTCTTCTAAAATTCCTGAAGGAGAAGATATTCTTAACACCTTTTTATCTCCCCTAATCTCTCCACCCTTTATTTCATGGTTAAGTTTAACCTCAACTTCTGAATTTTTTAATTTTTCCTTCACTATCTCAAGCATTTTTTTTGGGTCATAGGCATATTCTGCTACTTTAACAACCATAGAAACCCTCTCTTTATTTATGAGGTTTCCATCAATGTCTACTACTTGATAAGGAAGCCCCAATTCTTCACAAAATTTTAAGTAACTTCCCGGAGTTGTCTTACTATCCTCTTTTGCTATTGCATGATAATGATTAAAAGGTCTTATGATACATCCGCCATATTCTTTTTCAAAGCTTTCTCTTGAGTTTAGGCATTCAAGTGCAGTACTTTTGCTTCTAGGGTAATGGTATCCTCCATGATGTCTTAAATGATTATTTGTAGATGCTCCAGAAAGAAGTTCTCCTGAACGCTCATACAAGGTAACATCAAAATTTTTTGAGAGTTCTAAAGCTGTTGAACTGCCAAATATTCCTCCACCAATTACTGCCACCTTCCCCGTCTTCTTTTGCGGTATTCCTCTTTTTAAGTCATAAGAAGCGTATTCAGCAATAATTTTCTCTGTAAGTTCAATACTTTCAAGAATTTCTTTTTTCTCAACTAAGGGGGCATTAAGCCCATTGACTGCTCCTAAAAATTTTTTAATTGAAACTTTTAGAGGATCTTCTATCTCAAAACTTCTTCCATTTCCCATGAATGTCTGTTTGTATGCCGGGCCTATTTCTCGTCTAAAAGATTCTCCATTTAAAGAAAAAATAATTTCTCCCGGTTTTTTTGTTCTTAACTTAAAATCATAGACTACTTCACACTCTTGTTCCGAATTTCTGTATTTGAATCTAACGGTCATCGCCTCTTCACTTTTTGATAAGAATTCCACATCTTCTGCCTTCCCATTAGGAATCAAACCTATCAGAATACTATTTGTGTGGGGAAGGTGGTCCATTATCATGCTTATACCACTTTCTGCAGGCTCCATATAAATAGAAAGATTTCTTAATTTGTTCAAATCAGGATACCTTCTGAAGTAGTCTACAATTGAAATCCACTGGGTGTTTATTGTTAAAAGTTTTTTTCTTTTTTCAGCAAGATTAAACAACTCTTCTGCTATTCTATGATTATTACCTTTTGTTTGAACAAAAGGTTTTTCACATATTACGTGCAGATTATTTTCTAAACATAATCTTATCTGATTTTCGTGCATCTCAGGTGGTGTACAAATAGAAACAGCATCTAAACTCTCCCATTTTATCAATTCTTCAAGTTTATGGTAAGCTCTTACATTAACATTGAACTCTTTCTTTAACTCTTCAGCTTTTTTTGAAGCACTTTCTCTTGTGCTACAAAGAATAGCAACCACTTCTGCTCCAAGTGCAGAAAATTCTCTAACGTGATACTTCCCGATTTTTCCCACCCCTAATATCGCAACTCTTATTTTTTCCATTATATTTTTGTTTTATTTGTAACTTTTATTTACTTGTAAAAATTTTAATTAAGTTATCAGCATGTTTCTCCCAAGTAATCTTGCTATCTTGCATCCACTTCCTGTAATCTCTTTCTTTCGAATTTTTTATAGCCTCTTCAAGACTATTGAAATTTTCTACCTTATCAAAAGGAAATTTATACCCTTCTGCATGCATATTTCCAACTATTCTGGGAACACCTGCAGCCATAACTTCCATGTAAGTTACACCGCCACCAGAACCTTTTGGAGGTAGACTAACATAGATTTTACACTTATTATAAAATTCATTCATTTTCTCATGAGGAATATTTTCTGCAATTAAGACTGGAATCCCTAATTTTTTACCTATTGATTCAACATGCTCTTTGGTGAGGTTTTCTGTTGGTTTATTTGTCCATCCTAGGTAAATTCTTTTTTTGTTAAGAGGTTTAAACTCCTCCATATTGACAGCAGTAGCAAGGAGTGTTGACTTTGAATATCTCTTTTCATTTGTGCGATCTCCAGTAAGCAACCTTTTTCCCATAAGAATTCCAACTGGAACTTGAACAAAAAAACCTTTTCCACTTTGTGTGGCATTAAAAAAACAGAAATGTTTTTTCTTGAATATCGGATAAGGAAACAAGAGAGGTAATGCAATATTCCAATCTTGAGTATAAATTATGTCATATTTCTCTTTTTTCATGATATCTTTAATCTTTTTTCTTAAAGAAGAAAGGGACTGCCTCACACTGTTAAGTTTTAGGTCATCTTGCCTAGAAAGGATATCAACCGTATGCCCTTTTTTGTTAAACTCCTTAGAAAGGTTTTTCATAAGGGTCTCAACACCACCAAATCCTTTATATTTTCGCTCTTTAACAACAAAGAGAATCTTCATAGACTTTCATAAATTTTTGGGGTTAAAAGCTTTATGAAGAGAGAAACTATAGTTATCCTCATATAAAACTCTTTCATAATCTTTAAATAAGAACTTAGTTGTAGGTTTTTATGAAGATACTTTTCATAAAGTTAGGGGCCCTTGGAGGAGTATTAAGGGCAACCCCTCTATTTACTGGACTTAAAAGAAAATACAAGAATTGTGAGCTTAATGTTATTACTAAAGAAGATGCCTCTCCTCTTTTGGATAATAATCAAGACATCGACAAACTTTGGATATGGGAAAGAGACAAAAACAAAATTGAAAAGGATTCTTTTGATTGGATAATAAACACTGAAGATGATGAAGAAACTTGCAAATTTGCTACCAAACTGAAGACAAAAAAATTTACGGGTCCTTACTTTTCTAAAGAAGGAAAGATAACCTACACCAAGGATATAGCAATATGGTACAACATGGGTAAAATCTCAAAGTTTGGACTAAAAAAAGCAAATCAACTGAAGAAAAAAAACTCAAGAAGATATCAGGAGATATACTCTCAAATTTTAAAACTCCCCAAAAATAAATACCCTCTAGTCTTGAACATGACTGATTATGAAAAAGAGTGGTCTCATGATTTTAGAAAAAAACATGAAGTTGGTGGAAAACACTTTCTTATTGGGGTAAACACAGGGGCTGGAGCTAACTGGCCGATTAAAGCGCTTTCAATACAAAAAACAGTAAATCTCATAAAAGATATTCACAAAAAAAATCAAAGTGTAATCCTTTTAGGCGGTCCAAATGAAAGAGGAAGGCATCAAGAGATTCTCAAAAAACTAAATGTTAGACTGATAAAAAACTCTTTTCAAAATAAAACCCGAAGGTTCTTCTCAAATATTATTTCTTTTAAAGATATCATAAAAGCCTCTGAATTTGACATAAAATTGATAAATCCTGGTACTGAGAATAGCCTACGAAAATTTATATCGATAATAAACGCATTAGACATTCTCATAACTAGTGATACCTTGACACTTCATATTGCAGTTGCACTTAAAAAAAGAGTTGTTTGCTTTTTTGGACCGACTTCTGCAGAAGAAATAGAATTATACGGACAGGGTGTTAAAATAAAACCTAACTCAGACTGTTACTGTTGCTACAAGAAACAGCGCACAAGTGAAAAGATGTGTATTGATGAAATAGAAGTGGACAAACTAACTCAATCAATGTTAAATCAGACAAGATACCTATAACTTTTTCTTCTCAATCTCTTTTTCCTTCCTTCCAGATGTAACTGACTTTTCAATTTTTCCAAAGAAAAAGCCCCTATGAAAACCAACAAAGTAGCCCATTCTCTTAGTGTAAAATATCCTAACATATGTTGAAAAAAGAAGCAAAGGTGAAAAGACTATTGCAAAAGGTATGGCTAAATAACTTAAAACCATGGCTAAAAGATACTTTTTTGGAACCTTTCCGTAATACTTAAAGTTGACACCGTCCCAGTGTCCAAAGTTTTTGAACTGATTGTATAGCCCCTTGTAAGTACCCCTCATAGCCCTATAACCAATAGCGTCTTTTATCGTAGACGCCTTATATCCTCTGTTGAGTATACGTTCATTGAATAAAGTGTCCTCGCCACCATAAAAGTCTTCAGGATAACCACCTACCTCTTTCCATATCTTCTTTGATAAAATGATATTTCTTGAAGAACCATAGTTCCCATTTTTTGTAAGACTTTTACCCATTATTTTTTCGAATCTGTTCTTTGCAAGAGGAAAAGTCCTTCCAAACCCAATTTGCCCGTTAAATCCTGCAACCATATTTTTTATCCAATCCTTGTGGTAAACACAACCTCCACCGTCCGCCCCAATAACAGTATCATTTTTAGCGTTTTTTATTGCAATGTTTCTACCTTCTGCAATGTTACACTTTTCAGTTTCAATGATCTTTAATATTTTGTAAGTTTTTTTATAATCTTTTAGAATTTTTGTCGTGTTATCTGTAGAACCCCCATCCACAATCACAAACTCATCAGGCTGTATGGTTTGTGCTTTAATAGAATCTAACAAACCTTTGATGTTCTCCTCCTCGTTCCAGACTGTGCAGATAAGACTAACCTTCATAAAAAGGCCAGACAAAGACATTTTAAAAGGTTTATGTAAATAAAAGTCACAATTAAGAATAAATTTATATAAGGTACTTAACAAAGATTTTTACTCGAAGAAAATGAATCTAAAAAATAAACTAAGAATAATCACTCTAAAAGTCTTGGGTCCAGAGAACGTTGATAAAATAAGATATCTCAAGTTTTCATACAAGTTTAACAAATTTGTTAAGTACAAAGACAAGAACGTTTTTATTAAAAAATTCTCAGACTTTTACGAACCTGAGATGAGCATCATTCCTAAGATACTTCCTACTCCTGAGGTTATCGTAGACGTTGGAGCAAATTATGGGACTTACTCATTTTTCTTATCAAGATTATATCCAAAATCCCAGATTTTCGCATTTGAACCCTCAACGAGAACTTTTAATATACTAAGAAAAATAATTAAAAAATTTAACTTAAAAAATGTTATTCCAATAAAAAAAGGACTAGGAAGCAAAGAAGAAAAGAAAAAAATAGTAATGCCGGCACATTATACTATTCTGGCCTATATCTCTGAAGATAACAAAAAAAAGAAAAGTAACGACTTAGTTGAAGATATAGACATCACAACTCTAGACGACTTTGTCAAAAGAAACAATCTAAAAAAAATTGACTTTATCAAATGTGATGTGGAAGGTTTTGAATTTGAAGTCTTTAAAGGTGCGAAAAATACACTTAAAAAATTTAAGCCTATGGTGTTGGTTGAAATTGAAGAAAGACACACTCTCAAATATGGGCTAAACCCTAATGATGTTCTAAAATTCTTTAAGAAATTGGGCTACACGTGTTATTCTATAAAAAGTGAAGACATAAAAATCACTGATAAAGTAAATAAAGAAATTCCTCTATACGTTTTTTCGTATAAAAAATTAAAAATCCCAGTTTCACAATCCTTTTAAATAGTTCTAGCGTTTTTTGTCTATGAGGGAAAAGAGAAAAGCCGGAAAACTGGACATATTCTTCAATCCAGGAGTCCACCCCCAGTTTGCAGAAATTTTCAATTATCCTCCAAAGGGGGTTAAATACCATTACTCAATGCCTAGTGGAGATCATAATTCTGAATTTACGCGGAAAAAGAGGTTAGTAATAGTTCAGACCCACAAACTTGGATTACCAAGAATTTCTCAAGTTAAAAATACCGAAAAATATGATTTGATATATTCTACAAGAGGAATACTTCCTCTAAATAGAAAACCTTGGATAGTAGACATTGAATCTGGAGCAGCCTTTGCGGGATTGAATTGGAATAATCTAAAGAACCCCATAATGCAAAAGATAATCAAAAGATTTCTTTCCTCTAAATATTGCAAGAAAATCTTGCCCCAAAGTGACGCAGCAAAAAAAAGTCTATTAGAAAATATTGATTGTTCTGGCTTCAAAGATAAGATAGAAACAGTCTACTTGGCTTATCACACTACAAAGCTTAAAAGAAAACATTCGGATACTGTCAGAATTTCTTTTATAGGTCGTGGATTTTATGAAAAAGGCGGCAATGATTTACAGGAAGCATTTAAGATACTTAACAAGAAATATAAAATAAGTTTAAAATATAAGGGAATTGTGCCTGAAGACAAAAAATTAAAATTACCAAATGTTCATTACCTTGAGAACATTTCCGACCCTAAAAAATTTTATGAAGCAATTTTCGGAGATTGTGATATTTATGTTCAACCGACGACAGTTGACAGTTATGGGGTTTCCATACTTGAAGCAATGTCAACGGGATTGCCCATTGTTTGTACCGATGATTTCACTTTGCCAGAGCTTGTTGAAGACGGATATAATGGCTTTTTAGTGAAAAGTCCTATCCATTGGTACGACTACAGATTTGATTTGGACAAATATGTTGAAGATGTTAAAAAGCCACACCCCGAAACAGTAAAAGAACTTGTAGAAAAAATTTCTATCTTAATAGAAAACAAAAAATTAAGAGAATCGATGGGAAAAAACAGTTTCAAACTTGTAGAGTCTGGAAAGTTTTCAATAAAAGAAAGAAACAAAAAACTACTGAAAATTTACAATGAAGCAGTAGAAGATTGATTCTGTTTTAAATAGTCAACAAATTTGATTATTCCTTCTTGAATTGTTATTGTCTCAATTCCTAACAAACTTTTCATTAAAGTTGTATCTGCTTTAAGATTGTCCACATAATTTTTATCTTTTGGAATGAATACGGGATCTGCTCCCGAACCGACAGAACTCTTGACCAGACTCAATAATTCTTTAAAAGAGATGTCTCTTCCCGTTCCAACATTTATTACACCACGATAATCTATCTCTGCTGCTCTTACTGCTGCTTTAACTATATCCTCAACATAGATGAAGTCCCTCGTTTGTCCACCGTCGCCCCAAACTTCAGGTGCTTTTCCATTCATGTAATCTCTTATGAACATATACAAAACACTTCCAAACTCTTTTTTCCATTCTTCTCCAGGACCATAACCTCCAAATACTCTTAAACCGACGCAATTGACGAAATCTGAGTAAGAACTAGCAAGACCTTCACATGCCACTTTTGAAGCTGCATAAAGGTTTCGTGGCTTAACATTAATATTCTCATGATGGGGCATCTCGTTTCCAGCATAATTGCTTCCAGAAGAAGGATAAACAACTCTCTTTACATTATTCATCTTAGCAAACTCTAGAACATTCCAAAATCCAAAAACTGTTTCATTGTAACATTTTTCTGGACTTTCTTTAAACAAAGTTATGGATGATGGGGCTGCGAAATGAAAAATGTACTCAATATCTTTTGGAACTTTTTCCCAAGTTTCTTTTCTTGACACATCTCCCCATATAACTTTAACTTTATCGAGAAGAGGTGTAAGTTTGTTCCGTGCCATATCAAAGTTAATGTATGAAAAGTTGTCTATAGAATATACTTCTGCCCCTCTGTCTAATAACTCTTTTCCTAAGTTTGAGCCTATAAATCCCGTTATCCCATTCACTAGAACTTTTTTGCCTCTCCAATCCATAACCAAAAATGTTGAAAATTCTTTTTAAGCTTTATGCAACGAGATTATATATTTGTATTCTCATCAGGAATTAGTAAAGAAACAATTTTCTTGCTAACACCTCTTTCCCCATACGGATTTTTGAACATCGTAGGCTTTATTTTGTTACTTTCAATGTCTTCTATAACTTTTTTTGCATAATTTACATTTAGATTAGTCAAAAAGTTAATTCCCGTCGACAAACCCTCCTGCCTTTCTGTTTTTTTTCTGAGAATTATGCATGGTTTTTTGAAAACCAGACTTTCTTCTTGTATTGATCCTCCATCAGCAATAAGATATTTGCAATTTGCAAGTAAGAAAATGAAATCCTCATAATCAATTAAAGAAATTACTTCAATATTCTTCATACTTTTTACCTCTCCAACTAAACCAAACTTCTCTATAAAGCGCGCAGTATTTGCATGTAAGGGCCATATGCCATTAGTTTTTACAGCCTTTAGTATTTCTATTATCTTTACTAATCTTTTTTTGTTGTTAATGTTCTCGTGTCTGTGGATGTTAATAAGAGCATAACCAGAAACTTTTTTTCTTTTTTTCTTTTTTGAGTTTTGATAAGCAATCAATGAAGAGTCTACTATGGTGTTTCCTATCTTTACAATTTTTCCTCTAAGTCCCTGTTTTATCAAATTTTGTTCTGAAAAATCTGAAACCGCAAGTAAAATATCTGAGAATCTATCACTAATCTGCCTTGAAATTTCTTCTGGAAAAGGTTCTAACAAACTTCCAGAACGCAAACCCGCCTCGAGATGTACATTTTTCCATTTCTTCTTAGAATTTAGGGGTTTGCTTGAACCTATTGATGCTGCGGCAGTACTCATAGTGTCTCCATGATAAATTACATACCTCGGCCCTAGTTTTCTAATTAAAGTTCTTATCTTGAATATCATTCCAAGAAACCAAACCAAAGAATTTCTATTAACTTTAGACCAAAATTTAGTGCTTCGCTCAGGTTCCTTGCTCAGTACAAAATCTGGTTTTTTGATTCCGAAATCTTCACACGCTTTTCCCAAAGAATGTTGTCCAGTATGGATAAACCAATACTCTTTTCTCTGATTCTGAAGCTCAAGCATTACAGGCATACATTTGATAAGTTCTGCTTTGGTTCCAATGACAATTGCTATTCCAGAATGCCCTCTATCCATGAGATTAATCACAAAAACTCTGTTTTAAATATTATGTAACTGAAAACTATGCTATAAACTGCAATGTATCGAACTCTGCATATTCGCCAGATCTTCTTAAGAACTCATCCCTTACTAAAATGTTATTAGGATAATCAACTTTCCAAATTTGTATTGGACCTCTGAAACCGTTGATATACGCCATGTTGCCTAAATTTGCACCTTGTTTGTTTAAGCTGTCAAGGGTTAGATCTGGTTGGGAATGAGCTACACTCACTGTTCCATATTCTTTCAAAGGATCATTAAGCAAGTACAATTGGGCAAACAACCCTTTTGAGACTCTTGGAGACAAATAAATAATTGCCCCTGCTCCGTCGATTTGAACACCTTGCCCATCCTGAGAAACGGAAGGAATTATTTTTATCACCGCGTCTAATCCGCTACCAAAATCAGAAAACTTATTTTCATAATACAAGTATCTTATTGGAATATTTGTTTGTTTTTGATTGTACACAAAAACAGCTTGTGGTTGTTTGAAAGAATTGGAGTTATTACTTCTTACAACCTCGATTACAGTCCCTATAACTACTGCTCTGTCTGAAGGTAAAAACACCTCTCCATCACCAGTGTTATACACAATATCTTGATCCACAGGTGCCCCTCCCTGATAGATCCTCATTTCACCAGTGCTTGTTTCTCTTATCTGTGAAGGGTTGAATAACATAATCGGAATTTGAGCAAATCTATCTCCTCCTGCTCCATCGCCACCGATACTACTGTATGCTGGATATTTGCCTAAATCGGATGGATCTATTAACAGGTAAGATACGTTGTGTGTTTTCATGAAACTAAGTGCGGCATCCGGATTTGGCGTTGTTAGTAAGTACCTTCCTATTAAATGGTCCCAGTAAGTTACTTCGTGGCCTCCGTCAGTTACTGTGGGTCTTTTTCCAATTGTTTGTACCCAATAACCATAATCCCACCAATGAACAAACATACTTTGTTCAGCAGTATTTTCCCTTACCCATGCCATGGCCATTTGCCACTGAACTGTGTCCGAACCTGGAATTGTGTACTTTACTGCACCAGAAGTGGCAGCCTCGTAATTTTTAAAAATTAAGCCAGTATAAAAAAGGCTGACTAAAATTAATATCAACAAAAAAAGTTTCAAGAGGTCATCTTTTGATTTGATTCTGTAACTCATCAAAGCCAGAGGAAGGAAGGCCATAGGTATTATAAAAACTGGTGAAGATATCACAAGCAATCTTATTGCTCCTCTTGAAGCTACAATCATCAGAACAGTGAGAAGTAATACAAAAATATAAGAAAATTCTATTTCTTTAAATCTTTCAAGCTTACCCTCACTTTTTAAGTTTTTTACATAAACATAAATTATTGAAGCAGAGAAAACAATCATTGCACTAAAATAAACAATCTGACTTACGGGATGAACACCATTGAACAGATTACTTTCTGGAGAGTATCTTGAAAAAATCAAACCAATCACGAAGGCAATAAAAGATGTAATTAATACTATCTTGTCTCTCTTCTCCAAACTTTTTACTGCTTCACAAAATAAGAATATTAATCCGAAGAAAAACATCCAGAAAAAACTAACACCAAAACTAGAAAAAATGTCTACGACATACAATGGTTTATTTTCAGCAACCGTTAGTCCTACTCTACTTCTTCCAAAAGGATAAAGAAGGTGCTCCTTTAAGTCAACTAAAATTCCAATAAGAAGGCTTGGTTTTAGAAAAACAAGGACTATGAATCCTCCCAATATAACCAACACAAGTGAGATTATTTCTTTGTTTATCCAGTCTTTTTTAAAAGTTCTTTTGACTCTGTTCAAAATTCCCTCATTAATTAAAATGTTTACAATTAATACTAAAAACACAAACAAAGCTATTGTTGCATGAGTCACGTCTAAAGCAGCTACTTTAAATCCAACTTTCATTCCCAGGAATAAAAAAGAAGGGACAAACCACAAGGAGTAAATTATTGTTTCTTTTTTATTTACCTTTCCTAATAAAAAAGCAATCATAACTGCCAGAGGCAGCGCGTAGAATATGAACCGAAATCCTCCCCAGGTGAAGGTCATCAATGCTGTTGAAATTCCGGAAGCAAGAGCTAACAGATATCCTCTATGTACATTGAGAATCTTTTTGTCATCATGCCATGCTTTCAAGAAAAAGAAAAAAGAGAGCCAAAAGAAAAATAATCCTGCACTCTCTAATTCGGGTATTCCAGCAGTTGTTCTATGTTGCATTAAAGGTAAAACAGAGTAAATGGCCGTTGCAATAACTGCTATGGCACTTTTCTGAAACTCTTCTTTCTTAGGGAATAGTTCTCTTACAAAGAAGAAGAATACAATGATACTCAATCCAAAAAAGATTACCGGAAAAATTATTGCTGCATATTCCAATGAAACATCTTTTTGAAACAAATTTAAAAGTTTGTAGAGGTATGCGATTCCATAAGGTAAAAAGTTGTAGTAAGGTTTTGCCCCGTGATAACGCATGTAATCTGGATTAAGAATTTTTCCATGATCGATTATTTCGTAAGCTGTTCTTAGATAAAGGAATGGGTCTAAATCTGGTCCAAGAGTATAACCTCCAGTAGTGACGTCTTTGAGCTGAGGTATATTCGTTGTTCTTATGTACGTTCCAAGAATCAAAATCACCAGCAGTAAACCCAAAGCTATGTAAAACCATCTTTTGCTACCTTGCCAATTCTCTTTAAATTTGAAACTGATAGAATCTTCACTCATTTTCTTAGATTCCCAAGGAAAAATCCCTTTAAAATCTTTGTCTATTGAATGATTAATGGCCAACAAAACACAAATTTTTAGTCAAAGGAATTCAAAGAAATACGAAAAAAGCAATAATTATAAGTAAAATCTGGAAACAATGAATTAAGTAAACAACATCATTTTCATAAACTTTCTTGCTTGGTTTAAATTTTTTAAGAAGGTAAATTGCGAGATGTTCTAATCCGTATATTTTCTTGTAAGGCATTTCCAAGCTTCCATCTTTATTCGGCTTAGCGAATGATTGCTTTTCCAATCCTCCTCTTAACTTTAAAACTGTTTCAAGAACATAAGGTATGAAAATAAACATTGCTATCTTTTCTAGATTTCCGAGTATAGCCATCCCCGCAATGAGTGCTCCGATTGCCCATGTAAGAGAATCGCCTGGGAAAACTTTTGCAGGATTTTTGTTATAAAACCAAAAACCAATTAATGCAGAAACCATAATCAATCCAACCACTGCCAACCAAGACGAACCTGTTATATATGCAACAAAAGACAAGAAACTAAGAATTAAAATCCCCTGGCCAGCTTCAAGCCCATTGTACCCTGCTAAAAAGTTGTAAGTTGTTGTCGCACCAACTATTCCAATAGGAATTACAAGCAGAGGGTAAAAAATCCCCAAGTCTATTTGTCCTAAAAAAGGGAAATTCATTGTTGAGCTTCCAGCATTAATAACAACTAAAGGAACAGAAGCTATAAACGCCAAAATAATTCTTGTCCTCTTAGACAACCCCTTGTTCCTCCAACCTAACAAGTCGTCAATAATTCCAACAATACATAAGATGAGCACAACGCTTAGCAAAGCAAAAATTTCAAGGCTTACACCATTCTGATTTTTTAGTAAAAATGTTCTTATTGCAATGTAATACAAAACTCCGACGACAAATGCAATTACAACAACTATACCTCCAGAACCACCAACATTTTTTGGTTTATTTGGTTTGTTCATATCCTCCCAAACAAGCCCCACTCTTTTCATTTTTTTAATCCAAAAGGGCATAGTAAAAAATGTTAGGAGAAAACTTATCACTAAAGCGATTAAAATCAAGACCTCAACCATAGGTGGATTAGTCTTTTTTTGTTTTTAAATCTTATAGAACTTGATTTCATGAAAACGAACTAACTTTTAAAAATCAACTAAAAATCAGTGGAGTAAAATAAACTTCCATTATTGCAGCAGCAATAAGAATTGCAAGAGCTATGAAAAGAAGCACAACTGTGTTTTCAACAACGTGTACAAACCTATCACTCTTAAATCCGTTTCGTACAACTCCAACACCAAAAATCCCTCCTGCTAAAGCGGCAATAAAATATGCCGCTACTTCTGGGAAGCCATGAACCATGTACCTCAAGACTCCTAAAGGTATGTCTGCTATAGAATTCTGAGCAAAAATGCTTATTGCGGCAGCAATGACGCTTGCATTCCATGCAAGGACAAAAATAGCCCCGGCCCCGAAAATTAGCGATAAGATTAAAGTAAATATCATCACATAAACATTGTTCTCAATTATTGAAAGTAACCTAATCTCTTTTACAGCCGCCCCCGTAGCTTTATTAAAACTGTAACTATCAACACACTTGTCCAAGTCTCCAGGGCTGTTTATTCTACAAAAAGTTTCTATTTGTGCGTTAAAGAGGTTGGAGTCTTGTAAAACTATGTACCAAAAAGAGAAAGCGATGATGAAACCCAAAAAAAGCCATAAAAAAGAGTAAATTGCATCTTTGTGAATTCTCCACACACCAAAAAATCCAAACACTTCTTCATCTTCGGCTTCTTCTTCGGTTATTACAAAGTACATAAATGGAAGGGTTAGCATAACACAAAAAGTAACAACAATCATTCCAGAGTACTGTGACAAAACAACATCTCCAGCAAAGAACCACTTTACTAAAATTAAAGAAAGAGAGGCATAGAGAATTCCTATGAAAAGCATTTTCCAAGGTCCCTTCTCCAATCTTCTCGGGTTAAACATACTCTCTATCATTATATCAATAAAAAAAGAGAATTTTTAAACTTTCTCCAATTGTCACTATCATGAGTAATCAAAAAAAATTCGACAAAATCGTTTCTGACATAAAAAAGATAAAAATTCAGGGAGCTAGAAATGTAGCAAAATCTGCCCTTAACGCTTATTTTTTAATTCCCTCACAAAAATCCAAAGATATTTTATTAAAATCCCGTCCAACAGAACCCATGATGAAAAACGTTTTAGATATGACAAAAAAGTATTCACAAGGAAAAATACTAAAACACTTTGATGAATCTAGACAAAAAATAAATGAGCACATTTTCAAGTTAATAAAGAACGGCGACGTGATTTTTACTCATTGTCATTCTACCAGTGTTAGCGATGCTCTTGTATATGCAAAGAAAAAAGGGAGAAAATTTGAAGTTTATAATACTGAAACCCGCCCATTGTATCAGGGAAGAAAAACTGCTCAAGAGTTAGGAAAAGCAGGAATTAAAGTCACAATTTTTACAGATTCTGCTTTCGAAATTGCCTTACTAAAAACTCAAGACACAAAAAAAGTGGACAAAGTTTTGATTGGGGCTGATGCTCTAATAAGCAGAGGTGTAATAAACAAAATAGGAAGTGGTATGATTTCTGAAATTGCTTATCATCACAAAATCCCAGTTTATATTGTCTCAGACTCTTGGAAGTACACTTCAAAAAAAGTTCCTTTAGAACAAAGAAACATAAATGAGATATGGAATAACGCCCCAAAAAATGTCAAAATAAAAAACCCTGCTTTTGAATTTGTACAAAAAAAATACATCAAAGCAGTCGTCTCTGAACTTGGAATTTTGAGTTATGATAATTTCTTGAAAAAAGTTTCAAAAACTAGTAAGAATTAATCGTTTTACTTAGATTCTTCTTGCATTTCTGAAAGAGCATCTGTCAACTCTTCACTTATCTCTTCAATTTTCTCATCAAGCTCTCCCTTAATCTCCACAAGTTTTTTTATTTGTTCATCTATTATCTTCTTAGTTTGAGGAACTGTTTTTTTCACAAAATTCCTATTGCCTACATCAACAGTTAGACTATCGGAGAGGAGTTTAGCTTCAACAAAGATGCCTCTCCCTAAAGGAGCAAGAATATCTTTTCCTATAGAGTTAGTAATCTCATCCAATCCTGTGTTTAAGAGATTTAGATCAATCATGCTCTCTTCAACTGCTTGAAGCTGTTGCTGAAGATGCTGAATCTGCTGCTCAAACATGCCTAGCTTGAACATAAGTTCTTGGTTAGGATTCTCTCCAGTTTTTCCCATAAATATTAAATAGACAAATGCCTTATAAATCTAGTCCTACAAAATTAAAATGGAACAGATACAAGTAAAGGGCATAGAATCTTTGGATGAAAAAGAGAAAAAAATAGCAGATAAACTCTTTGGAGAATACTTCACTAAACTTCAAAGAAAAATAAAAAACACTCTTTCACTAAAAATCTACGTAAAAGAATACAACAAAGAAGGAAAAAGAAAGAAATACAGCATAAATGCAGAAGCAGTTTCTTCTGGAAAAACCTTTAAGGCAAACTCTCACGAATGGGATTTTGCAACTACAATCCATCAAGTGTTTGAAAAAATATTAACACAAGTAGAGCATGAATTTCATGTTAGCGATCAACATTA
>ERZ1292625.2042-Hain-H41-01um-R1-2042-length-20247-cov-5_pt1 | contig 20247 bp, 20 predicted proteins | sample MGYA00564400_ERZ1292625 | MGnify/ENA primary metagenome ERZ1292625 (study PRJEB36523, sample SAMEA6512639) | groundwater metagenome | collected 2019-01-08 | study: AquaDiva: Metagenomics assemblies of 32 groundwater samples
GACTGTGGTAGTTCTGGTATAGTTGTTAATAGAGGACAATTCTGACAATAAAATCCCATAAGAGACTGCGGCAACTCCGGAACTCCAGATACATTTCCACATACTTCAAGTTCTTTTAAATTCTTTAATGACTTCTTTTGTCAGATGATACACATGATTATTATTGTTGATATTTATCAGCAATAATTCAATTTAAGATGGGGTTTATCATCACTTTAAAGACTCGAACCATTTAACTTCTTCAGTATCCCAGCACCAGTTAATGATTCGAGATGGATGCCATGTCTTTCTAATCAAGTCTTCATAGACAATCCCATGTGTGGATGAGAACCAGTATAAAGTCTGTTCCTGTCTCCACTTGAGATAATTAGAATTAATAGTATCTAACAATTCAGGAGATATGTATCTTTCAGCACTTTCTGGTATAAACATGAGACTAGTACAATTATAACAATAAAAGCGTATGAGTGACTGTGGCAACTCTGGGAGTGTGGTTAATAGAGGACATTTACTACAATCAAGACGTGTAAGTGATTGTGGCAACTCTGGGAGTGTGGTTAATAAAGGACAATTAGAACAATTAAGTTGCTTTAATGACTGTGGTAAATATGGGAGTGCGGTTAATAAAGGACAATTAGAACAATCAAGTATTGTAAGTGACTGTGGTAACTCTGGGAGTGTGACTAGTAAAGGACAATTATAACAATTAAGTATTCCAAGTGACTGTGGTAACTCTGAAATTGTTGTTAGTAAAGGACAATTAGAACAATTAAGACGTGTAAGTGAACAATTAAGACGTGTAAGTGATTGTGGCAACTCTGGGTAATTAGAACAAATAAGATGTGCAAGCGACTGTGGTAAATATGGGAGTGCGGTTAGTAAAGGACAATTAACCTTATAAATATATTTAAGTGACTGTGGTAATTTTGGGAGTATGGTTACATTCTCACATACTTTGAGTTCTGTTAAACCTTCTAATGATTTTCCTTTGCAAATGAGACACATGATTATATGATTACTATTAATCATATAATAATTCAATTTAATCATTACAGTCACTTTAAGACTGGTCACTTTAAAGATTTAAACCATTTGACCTCTTCAGTATCCCAACACCAGTCCACCATACGAGAGGGGTGCCATGTCCTTCTAATCAAGTCTTCATACAATAAACCAGTCTTTGAAGAGAACCATTTTAAAGTCTGTTCCTGTCGCCACGTGAGATAGTTAGAATTAATAGTCTCTAACAACTCGGGAAATATATATTTTATCACATTTTCTACCACATTTTCTGGTACAAAAATGAGACTAGTACAATTAGAACAATCAAATATTTTAAGTGGTGGTAACTCTGGGATTGTGGTTAATAAAGGACAATCACGACAATCAAGATATTTAAGTGACTGTGGTAACTTTGGGAGTGTGGTTAGTAAAGGACATAAAGAACACTCAAGTATTACGAGTGACTGTGGTAACTTTGGGAGTGTGGTTAGTAAAGTACAATTATCACAGTAAAGTCCTTCAAGTGACTGTGGTAACTCTGGGAATGTGGTTAATAAAGGACAATTAGAACACCAAAAACATATAAGTGATTGTGGTAACTTTGGGAGTGTGGTTAATAACGGACAATTAGAACAATTAAGATGTGTAAGTGACTGTGGTAACTCTGGGAGTGTGGTTAATAACGGACAATTATCACAATGAAGTGTTTTAAGTGATTGTGGTAACTCTGGGAGTGTGGTTACATTATTACAAACTGAAAGTTCTGTTAGACCTTCTAATGATTTTCCTTCACAAATGATGCACATGTTTATATGATTAATATTAATCATATAATTAATCACTTTAAAGTCCTATAACTAGACTCCATTTATAACTTTTTCATTCTACTAATCTGTCATAGAAATAGCAGTATTCAGGTCGTGTAATAGTATTCATATTATCAAATATATATTCCCACAGACAATACTTAAAGTCTCTCATATCTGTTATTGATAAGAGAGATTTATTAGATTTAAAATACCTATAATCATCAAAATCCATTGTGTCATTCTTAATAACAGTATCAATACGATTTATCAGCGACAACTTACGGTTTTCCAGTGTTGAGAGACGTGTATGTATGGCACCGTCCATACAATATAGATTCAAATGAGTGCATTTGGGACAGCTAAAACCAATAAGTCTATTCCTCTGAAATCTCCCCACACGATATACCCATTTACGCGCACATGATCTATGGGCTTTACATATACACTCTATACATAAAGGGACAAGACGTCCTTTCTCATTACATAAAAAACACTTGAAACATCTGCTTGTCATATTTAATAGTCATTATTTAGATGATTATTAAATTCATTTTATATGCTTTTCACGTTTCAGATTACATGTAGCACATAATATTCTTAATTGTGCTTTTTCTTGATGAAAGAGGTTCCAGTCTTTCTCAAATTCTCCATTTATATCTTTAAATCTTTTACGATTTGAGTCATCTTCTGTGTCTTCAAACTCGGTTGGTAAGCTATGGTTTGCTGTGTTCATAAAATCTCTCGCTATACTTATAAAATGTGTAATATGATCTACATGCATGAGTGTATCAGTCTTATGGCAAAATACACACTTCATAAGACTCCTACTACGATATTCATCTATCTGATATGTTATACTATATCGCATCGCTGTTAAAAGTAAATGATTATATGATTTTTCTCGTTGTGTAACACACATTTTCCAAGAGATATCCTCTAATGTTCCATCTTCTTTAATAATGTTTACTTCTAGTGTTGTTTTATTTAACTTATTAGGGATAATTGCAATGTCTATCATGTTATGAAGTTTTTCACATTGATGTGGATGTTGTTTTAAGATACTCGAAAGCTCTAAAAAATTACTGATACTTTTAGATTTTACACTATTACATATTCCAATCTTTTTTAATAACTCCCTAACATAATGTTCAGCTTGAGTTTTTGTATGGAATTCTCTTTCACCAAGTAAGATATGCTGTCTCATTAGTATTATAAATTTATAATACTAATAAATACTAATATAATGAATTCACTTTAGACTGGTTACTTCAGTGTCTTAAACCATTTAACTTCTTCAGTGTCCCAACACCAGTCAATGATCCGAGAGGGGTGCCATGTCTTTCTAATAAGCTCCTCATAAACAATCCCAGTCTTTGAAGAGAACCAATCATAAGCCTTTTGACGTCTCCATTTGAGATAGTTATTATTAATAGTATTTAAAAATTCTCTAGACACATGTTTCTCAAGAATCTGTGGTAAATATACCAGACTCATACATCCAGTACAATCAAATATCTTTAAACACATAAATGGTTCTGGTATAAATAACAAATTTCGACAGTCATTACAATAGAGTCTTTTAAGGCTCATTGGAAGCCGTGGTAAGTACATAATACTAGGACAACAAACACAATTGAAATCCCATAATGTATCTGGTAATTCTGATATATGAATTAAGCTATCGAATTTTGATATATATAACCTGACAAGACCACAAGGTATATTTTCTATATGTGTGATACTGCCACAACTATGCAACTGTAATTTTAATAGTGATGATGGCATATTTGGCAGACACTTTAAACTGTTACAATATCTACATATAAAATACCTTAGAGAGGCAGGTAAAGGTGGTAAGTATTCTAAACTACTACATTCATAACATCCAAAAATTTTGAGAGATATAGGCAACTCACATGTAAATAATGACTTACTAGAGGTACCACCACAGTGTAGTTCTTCCAATGTATCAGGTAATCTTGGAATCTGTGTGATATTAGGACATTCAGAACATTTAAGTCTCTGTAAATAGTCAGGTAACTCAGGTAACATCTCAAGCACAAGACACCCAGTGCATTCAAACTCAATCAAGTTTTTGGGTAAGTAAGAGATATATTGTAAATTTTTACAATCAAAACACCATAGTTCTGTTAATGTATGAGGAAGGTCATTTAAATACAATACACTGTCAATAGCACCATATTGTAACCATATAAGATTAGATGGCAATTTCTCTGGTACTATTATTTGAGGACAGAAATCTATCTGTAACCCTATTAATGACTGTGGTAACTCTGGTAAAGATGTTAATAAAGGACACTCATAACAATAGAGTTCTTCAAGTGACTGTGGTAACTCTGGTAAAGACTTTAAATTGATACATATATTACACACAAGCTTTTTCAACATATGAGGCAATTTTGGTATTTCAACAACTTCAGAGCATACATTTAGTTCATAAACATCAAACAACTGAGATCCCTCACATATAATACACATGTTACTCATAGGTTAATAGTATTTAAATACATAATACATTCACTTTAAATGTGTGGAATATTATGTATTTTTGGCACTCAACCAGAAAATGATGTGCTTAATACAAGTTTTGAGCTTTTAATTTCAAGAGGTCCAGATGCTCAAACTATAACACGACCATCAGAGACAACATATCTCGCATTCTCTCGGCTTAAAGTAATGGACTTAACATCTAGTGGGAATCAACCATTTATTCTTGATGATACATATCTCATATGTAATGGGGAGATTTTTAATCATAAACAACTAGAGGATAAATATGACATTAAATGCACAGGGACTAGTGACTGTGAGTTTATAATACATCTCATTCACAAAATAGGCTTTATGAATACTATATCAGAACTAGACGGAACTTTTGCTATAGTATATTATGAACAGATACACAATAAGCTCTATCTAGGTAGAGACCGTTTGGGAGTATGTCCTTTATTTATCAGTGTAAATATAGATAAGAAGTTTATAGCAGTCTCATCCATTGCTAAATCTTTGGATGTCTTGTCAAGTAGTAATATCTCACAAGTTATCCCTATGGGTGTTATTTATGATATACCGTCACTCAAAATGGAATGGCAAATATATAGATTCTTTCCTCAAATTGAGATTGTGAATGAAAATATGATAGAGTACAATCTCAGATATATCTTAAAAAATGCTGTGAAAAAGAGGCTAATGTCTGACAGACCCATTGCGTGTCTTTTATCAGGAGGGCTTGACAGTTCAATTATAGCGGCCATTTTATGTAAATTACTCCCTCCAAGTTCAGTGAAAACATACTCTGTAGGGATGAAAGGAAGTATTGATCTTAGATATGCAAAACTGGTGTCTGAATTTTTAGGTACAGTACACACTGAAGTTATCTTCACGAAAGAAGAGGCTCTTGCCATGATACCAGAAGTAGTGCAAAAGACAGAGACATTTGATATAACAACGATTAGAGCCAGTGTCCCAATGTGCTTATTATCTAAATACATATCAACACATACAAATGACATTGTGATTTTCTCTGGAGAAGGATCAGATGAGCTGTTTGGTGGCTATCTCTACTTTCACAATGCGCCATCTCCCTTAGATTTTCAGAATGAGACTCTTATATTATTAAAAAATCTTTTAACATATGATGTGTTACGAGCTGATAGATCTACAACATCATACGGACTAGAAATACGAGTACCGTTTCTGGATATCGAGTTGGTGGATTTTGTAGTCTCATTAGATCCAGGTATTAAAATGCCTAGAGATGGCATGGAGAAGTATATTCTCAGACATGCATTTAGAGAGTTCCTACCAGACAGTGTAGTCTGGAGACGTAAAGAAGCATTCTCAGATGGCTGTTCAGAAGAGCGAGTTCTATGGAAGGACATCATCACAGAGTATGTTGAGACTCTAAATATAGGTACTTTAGAGGGATATCCCTCTAAAGAAGCCAAATATTACCATTCTCTGTTTAAAAAATATTTTAATAATTACTCTCCATCCATACAATACTGGATGCCTAAATGGGTAAATAGAGGCATAACAGATCCATCTGCAACAGTGTTAAATATAGGAGAGCAACACATGTTTCAGGCCTTATACAGTATGTTTAAGGATAATGTTACATTCAAGGACTCTGAAAAAGGAACCATTGTTAACCCAGTGCCAGAATTTAAAAATCATCTACAATATGAGTGGAATGATTATCTCTTAAAACACAATGCAGCTACAATATCAAGTAGATATAACAACTTCATTAAGTCTATTCATTGATCTCGTCATAAAGGGTTTAAGAATAGATGTCATCTCTAAACCAAACCTCAGATTAAGAAAAGAAGCAATATTTATGGCTATACACGGATGTACCCAAACATTATCCTCTTGAATAACAATGAGCTTATCACAGCCAATATCTAGCATCTTACTCAATACTTGTAGAAATATGATGCTTTTTTCTAGCAAGATCCATTCATCTATTTTCTTGCCAAATAATGATAACAGTGGAGTCATATTTATCATGACTCCTGATTCTATAGTCTCTTTATAAATTACAATGATGTTTACCTCCTTTGAGGGCTTTCTCTGCGATTTTTTACTTGAGAAACAATTACACAGCATTTATTGTTACTATAATTGTTTCTTAACCAGATTTTCTTATTATTGTTGTGACCAGAGGAGTTTTTGTAACGTGTGATATTGCTATTTTATGAGGAATGTTTTTTAAACAGATATCTAACCACTCGTGAGGATTATTGACTGGTCTGGTATGAGATCCTAGTAAGTTATCAAGCAAATCCTTTATAGCGGATATAGTCCCTATAAAGACTTGGTCACACGGTTGAACAGAAGGACCAGATGATAAAAGCAGTAAATTTTGATTATTATTATCTCTTATAAAATTAATAAATGGCTCACTATAGGTGATATCAAATCTAGTTTTTATGACAAGATCATACTGTTTTCCGCTCATAATTACACTGTCAAGACACTGCTTAATTGTATTATACTGAGAAAAGATATCCGAAAGGACTGGAGAATTATAACAAGGTGTTATAGAGTCAGTGTTATTAACAGTAACAACCTCGCAATTTAACCCTATTAATTCTCCTATTTCAGCCGGTGACAGAATAAGTCTATTCATCTCTCTGTCTATCATTAATGATGTTTGCATGTAAGGATGATAACCTAACAAGATGTTATACGTACTCACATAGACATCGCAGTCTATATCTGAGATGGCTGTCATAAAAGCCTGTTTACACACGTCCCATGACCGTATATGACCACAAAGTAAAATAGCTACTCGCATTTTACTTTGATATTAATTGTGCTTAGACTAGATATTTATATTTTTTGTATCATTTCATATAGAACTTCTGGATTGTTTCCATATATTTCAACCATATATATTGAATTGAAAATACTCTGATATACAAATGTTTCAAACATAAATTGATGTTTATTTGATGTTTTCAGTGTTGGGAAATATTGTTTTGCTAACGATAAATTGTTCACTAGACCATTTGAACCTATATTTACCTTGTATTTATGTTTTATTATAATATCATACAAATCAGCATGATTACTACCATTTTTCTTATAATTAAGAAAATCGTTGATGAATGTTACATATTCATTACATATTTCTTTATTCTTATTAGCAATTTCATTTTCAAGTTTAGCAGCTTCTGTTTCCTGTTCAACCTTCATTGCTTTTATGTACTCATCAACATTTTGAATTTTACTCAGTCTTTTTATCATAGTCTCCTTTGTCCCTGATGTTGAAACAGATGGGTTGCTTTTCTTGATAAAAGTTAGAAGTTTTTCAAGCTCATATTTGCTCCAAGTATCCATTATTATAATAATATAAAGTATATTTAAACTTCATTTTATAATATCATCCATTTATCACTTCTTACTTTTACATCTCACAGTCGATTCATATTCATTATTCAGTCTCTCGGATAGTCTCTCAATATTTGTAAATGACATGCCATGCTTTGTTTTGACTAGCATACTTGCGTCTAGTCCATCATCCCCATACATTGATTGAAATAAAGTACCAGTTGTATTTCTCACAGTGTTATCATAATTGACCTGTATATCTTCAATTAACTTTATAATCTTTATCTGTATATAACCAGATTTTGCAGTACCCATGGCCGTATCAGTAATACCTTCTCTGCCAGTCATTGCGTGAAAGTAAAACTCCTTTGGATTTAACCCGTGAATAAAAGAGTGCCTGATAAACCCTCTAGCTTCATACTCTTGTTCAACAGATAATGTCTCATTCATTGGATAATGTGGCAGTGATCTCTCCCCCAACATATTTGGAATGCGTTTGCCTCCGAGGTTTTGTTGGCCAACAATTCCTGTTATTTGAGCAATATTAAAGTAATCTCCCTTACTCCCAGACATAACAGTAGATATAAAGCTATTATCTGGTTTTAATGCTTCTTTAGCTAGTTTCATCCCTATATCCTTGGCCTTCCCTAAACACGCTGTAATTTTTAGTTCTCTGATATAAGGATTGCGTGTAGTCTCTTCAATTCCCTTGGCCTCTATAAAACATCTCTCCACTACATTTTCAATCTGCTCTTTCTGTGTGGCCAAACAGTCTCCTAATCCAACACTAAATCCTTTTATTAGCAACCAATTCATGGCTATAAATTGTATATTATCCACAAAGTCACAGACAGTTTTCACGCCATATTCCTTGTGTAATATAGTTATAAGAGAATTATAAGAGGCACCTAAAATCTCCTTTGATAGAGTACCAGAAATCATAACACCCTTATGTATTTTTACAACTGGCTCCTCATCCCATGCATTATTTTTAACTTCATAATAGAAATCACTGGGTAATATCAGAGATATCAACCCACGTCCTGAAAAGACCTTGTATTTTAACTTTAGACTTTTAACAGTGGATTCTATATGCTTTAATTTTCTCAGTACAAAACCAGATGACATGAAAGAAACACATTGATAAAACTGGTCTCTTCTAATAGACACCTCTCCACGTGTCATTTTATATGCTGCTAAAAGTGTATCCTGAACAATAGTTATATTTGGCTTACTAGTCTGTGGAGTGATTATATTTTCTCTTGGAGAGGCTAATTCAAGTAACTCCGATGCTGCCTCATAAGATGCTGGGACATGTACATTCATCTCATCTCCGTCAAAATCGCTGTTAAATGACTTGCATACACTCAGATTAAACCTAAACGTCTTTCCTGGCATTCTAACTATCTTCATTGTCATCATAGAACCCTTGTGAAGAGTAGGCTGTCTACCAAAACACACTGGATCTCCATTTACTAGACATCTATTAACAATAAAACCAATCTCTAATTTAAGAGATTTTTTCTGTGGATACTTTATCTGTGATAAAAATACCCCATTTCTCATGATTCTATCTCCATTTGAGAGTTGATAATTATAATTCTTATCATTGATTTTTATACGCTTCCCGTCCAACTTATAAACCTCATCTCCGTACAGTAACTCAGTCCCACGTCTAAAGAGAGCATACTTGATATTAATAGACCGCCCCTCATTGTTTATGACACTCACAGCTTTACCATTATTAACAATTTCTGTGAGTTTGTCTATGTTATGTTTATTCACAATCTCTGGAAATGTGAGTGTATCAGCCACTTCATTAGGCATCCCTAATTCATCAATTTTAAGGGATGGCTCTGGTCCAATGACAGTTCTGGCACTAAAATTTGTACGTTTTCCCAGTAAGTTATTTCTCAGCAGTCCATCCTTACTAGTTAATCTCTCCTTGATACCCTTTATAGGTCTTCCACTACTAGTATGTTTAGACTTTGATTTACTATTATCAAAAAATGTGTGTATCTTGAACTTTAAGGTCTGAATCATCTTTTGGTTCCTAATATCATTAGGAGATGCCTTGAGTTGATTATTTATCTTTATAATTTCACAGTTATGAGTAATAGTCATGTCTGATAGTAAGAACTGATGTTTAGGATCATCCACTGTAAACCCTACAAAATAATCCTCTGAATCTAATAATTCTACAGAAATAACACTATCAGTGGTTCTAGTATCTGATAGTGTGACACATGTCTTGTCCATTGTAGCATACCATCCCAACCCTCTTGCGAGTCTGACTATACTCTCAGCCTTTCTCATAAACACGGTATCAAAACAGTATATGCCATCTTTAGTTCTTGTCACGAATAATGCATCTAAAATACCCTTTAATACACTTATTCTAAAATCAAGAGGAGATGTGAGTATTTCAGTACATATAAATATATCATTCTCTATATTACCATATGAGTATCCGAGACTATAAGGTGATAGCATATTTATATTTCTCTTTTCTGTATAGGCCAAAGATGAAACTTTTACCCCCTTAAATTGTCTCTTAAGCCAATCTGGCATAGAAATATACTCTGTGACCGGAATATCATAAATCACATTTCTCTTATACTTGAGAGCAAATGAAAAACATCCAGTATATTTTAGTGTTAATTTATGGTGTTTATTTACAATGTAAGGCTCTCCATAGTCTTGTGTTATCTTAAAAAGCACACCTTTCCCAAAACATAGTCTAGTAATAGAAGTTATTAAGCCATCTCCTGATATGATCTTGTCATTTATTCTCAAGAGCCTAGCCTCTTTAAGTTCCCCATTCCATAATGGAATAAGAGTATCATATTTTACACATAGTTGGATTGTTAGGTCATCATCACATATACCCCCTCCTGTGACAACAAAAGGCCTAGAGCAGAATGGTATCACTGGAAACACGCTTAAAATCATGTTACGAGGGTGTGTAAAAGCTGGGTCAAAACCGAGTAACTCCAAGTCTGAGTTTTGTATATTCTCAAAAATCCTGAGAATGTCCTCTACTGTCATTGTAATATTTATAGTATTCACTGACTTTTTCTTATAAGATTTGATAATAGCATTGTCTGAAATGGACAGGGATATCTTTGGCTGTGGATGCTGACAGTGAGAACAAATGTCAAGTTTATCTACTATCTTTTGAATCATATCAAATCGTAATTCTACCTTGATGTGATTAAGATTATGTATCTCCAGATACTCTTTAGGCAAGACAAGTCTGTAACAGTGTTCACAGAAACACTTTAAGAACCCAACGACCGCTTTATAATAGAGGGGATGAATTACATCTTGAGCCAGCTCAATATGACCAAAATGACCAGGACATATGTCCACTGTTGAGCCACAAGTAGCACATGGCTTTGTGGATGATAAACTGGCACCCATACGCTCATCATAGACAGAATTGGGCCCTGATAACTTTGGATTATCAACAACACATACTGACATCTTCCTAAACTCATCTGGACTGTAAATGCCAAATCTTATACTCTTAATCTCTTTAATGATCTTTGTTGTCATCATGATTTAGATTGTAGACAAAGATTATTATAAATTCAATTTAAGTTCCTCTAGTTTTTCTATGATATTATTTACCAACTCAAAACGTGATTTGTTAGTGTCATTTATGTTTAGCCTAGAGGCAATGCTTTTAAGTTCGTCTAGTCTCAATTGTCTTGTACTTTGGGACCTCATACGCGCTAGAGACTTATCTCTCTTATTATCTGGCATGAAAATACCTACACCTACACCCTTTCTAAGGCATTCCTTGTTACTCCCATATCTGTTATGTGTGTCTGGTAGTATGAGATCATTTCCACAGTAAATCTTTTCTGGGTTTGGTGACATGTTTTCTCTCGCATATACCCTGTCTTCATCTGGCATTGAAATCCCTATTCCAATACCCTTTTTCATACATACATGTCTTGTACCGTGCTGGTCATAGTGAGGTGGTAAATTCTTTTTATCACCACAGTAAATACGTGTATCCAAAGTTTGCTTAAACACCATTTATCCTATTATAAATTAAAATGTTGTTACCAGTAATATTTGTTTCAGTATCAATTATCTCTGCAATTATCTTGAGAAATTGCTGGAGAGGAAAGTATTGTAAAAGAGGTGATACTAATCACTTTTATTATGCTGTGCCTGGTACATGCGAGCCATTAATAGACTCTGAATATACTCAGATGCATAATTTACAGAGTAGTCACATACCTCTTAATCAGACGCCGTTATCCGTTTCAGAGGATAATATACAGCCGTGATACATTGTATTTTCTCTATTTAATCTTTTACATGTTTTATGAGATGGATTTAATGTGGTCATCGTCTCGTTAATAATGTCATATACTATTATATTAGTATCACATGTATAATTATACTTGGAAGGGATATTTGCCTCTACGCACCCAAGAATCTGAATTGTACTCTTAAATTTGAGATTTTTATAAGCCTGTTTCTTTTCTCTCATTTGGTTCTTAACAGTCTTATAAAACACGCCTTCCATGCTCTTTGATAAAACATAGAGACAGCATAACATTTTCTCTGCATTAAGATTCACATCCTTTTCTGGATAAAACTTTACCACTTTTCTCATGATTTCAAAGACATCATTCTTAAACGTCCTAACAATTTTAGGCCTCGTCTCTGGTATCATATAATCTGGTCTGTATATTCTGGCAAGGTCTACTATTCTCTTTAGAATATATAAGCTATAAAAATCAGAGTGTAAGTATCTCTCAATTTTAGCAAACTCTTCTTGTAAGCCAATATAAGCATCATCTATCTGACCTATTTTTTGCTTCTCAAGCGGAAGTACAACCATACTTTGGATGATATCTAGACAAAAAAAATCATTTCTCTGAAAGACCTCTGAATAAATACTATGTGATTTTATAAGCTCGAGTACATAATTTAAGGCACTCTGATCATCAGTACTATCCCAACCAGCTTCCCAGTCTATTTCTAGACACTCAAAGATATTTTTAACTATATTTCTAAATATCTTGGCTGTATGCCCTCCTCTGTTTTTCTTTATATCATCTGATACTGTCACAAGGAAAAGTTTAGGGTCTGCCACCCAATCAAACTGGTTACTCATAAAGCCAACATTTGTGTGGGCTAGACTGGCCCACATAGGTCCATTCTCCATGTCTTTTATGTATCCAAACCCAAAGTCAATGATGATGGGATAGTAACCAAATGTAGGTATTACAATTATATTATCAGAATCAAGCACATACATGAATACTGTATCTTCAGGACATTTTTGCATCAGAATGTTATAAGAGTGTAAATCATAATGAGAGAATGAACACTTTGTTTGAGCTATACTTATTGCTAGTAATACCTGTTTAATTACAGAGTATATAATATTGTCATTTATATTCTCATCTATAATAAGCTCATTAAATTCAGGAGCATGCTGAATATACTCTATTAAAAGAACCTCTTTTTCTATATTTTCACTCGTCTCTTCAAAAGGATTTCCCTTTCTCCGATTATGTGGATTTACAGAGCATTTTATGATACCATAAGTTCTACAGAAATGAGGACAATAATCATGTATCTTTTCAAGCCCTGACATTATAGTGTATTCATGATGTGCAAGGTAGTTTATATACTGAGAAAGTTTAAACAGTATTTTATGTTGTGTGTTTTTAACGATAAAAACACCTACCATTCCCTGCTTCCCACACTGTAAAGTCTTTCTATATTCAAGCCACTCATGCCATGGTTTGTCTTTATAGGTCTCTACTATTTCACGTATCTCATTGAATTTATTATTTCTTTTGATTATAGAATTCATTTAATGTTTCTCATAACCTATTTAAACATGAATTTCCGTGATACAAATGAGTTTAGTGACAACATGGGATGATATGTCCTCTATTGAAACTCAGAGGATAAAGGATATTACTTGTAATGGGAGACTCACAGTAGATGAGTTTAATAGTGTATTACAAGCTAATCAACATCATATAAAGGCTTTGAGAGATATAGCATTTAGTTATGATATTGTGCTAGATAATAGCATATATAATCAATGTAACTTGTATTATCTAGCAAAACACTGCCAAAAGATAATCAAGATTGGATTTAATGCTGGGACATCTACACTAGTAATGCTTTTAGCAGATAAGACCTCATCTATAGTGTGTTTAGACACTTGTAATAGACCTTATACACTGGAATGTTACAAGTATCTGTCAAGGGAGTTCTCTGATAGATTGACACTGCTTGTTGGAAATACAGAAAAAATATTTAAGAGATTCTCGTGTTGTGTATCTGATAAGTTTGACCTGTTCCATATAGCAGGAGAACATAATGAGAATAGTGTCTATATGGATTATATAAATACTAGGTCTTTATCATCAGAAGGCACTATTGTTGTATTTGATAATTATGACTATCCTATTATCAACAAGGTACTGAGACAGATATTAAATGTGAAATATATCAAGCCATTTGACCTCTTATATGTCAAGGGATATCACCAGTCTTATGGATTTCATAGACCTGGAGTAAAGATTGCACTAGTATCATGTGGAGCCACTACAAAGTATACAGGTCTATCAAAGAAAATATACTGTAAGAAATATGGCTATACTTTCTATGATGAATACACAATACCTGATATATGTGACAATGTCCAATCTGATAAACAATCAATTAAATTTCACTTGTTATTAAATGTACTTGAGAATAATGCGTCATTTGACTATGTTCTATGGACTAATGGTAATTCTTATATTATGAATGACTCTATAAATATAGAGTCACTTATTCTGGCACACATGGACACAAGTGACATATTACTCACAAGAAACCCTGATATGATTGACTCGTCTGTTATGCTCTTAAGGAATACTGAATGGACTAGACAGTTTTTAAGTGTGTTTAAGAATACTCGTGACAATGAATATGGTATTTTTAACTACATGTATAAGATTAATGAGATGTTTTCACAGAAGCATATCAAGGTATTAGAGGCTAAATGTGTATTGGTCAATCAAGTTTATAACTTTAGTTATGGGAATTTTATACTCTTAACAGACTCTACGGAGTGTTGTCCTATACGCATGGACAGTGACACTAATGAGACCTTTAATCTTCGGTTAGAGTTTATAAAACAACATAAAAATACTTATGAATAAATGACGTTTGAGAGACTATGTGAAATTATTAATAAGATTGCTGATGTCCTTGATAGGGACTTGAGATGAATTATTAATGGTACCATTAATAATTATTTATTATTATTAATTATTTATTATTATGATCACTTTACCGTCTTTTTAACAATTTTGACCACTTTCTTTGGTTGTTGAACTGCAACTGGGATATCTTCATCTTCATCTTCTTCAATGGGCATAGTGGCAGTACTAGTTTGTAGCATTGGTTTATATGTCTCTTCTGGTTCTTCATTGTCATCGTCAAATATCTTGTCACTTGATACTAGTGTTTTGTTGGCTGGCTTTGGAGTTGGAAGCAACCGTCTTAGCCCAGTCTCTAGTGTCCGCATCTTTGCTTCATAACACTTTACCTGTAGTGTGGTCTTTGAGCCAATAAAGATAGACTCAATTTTTATAACAAACTCTCCAAAACAGAACTTATCAATGAGGGATAAAGGGTCAATGACATTTCCATCATAGTCATAGAATTGAGACAAGATTTTGTTCTGCTTTTTTGAGACTATTAGTTTGGCATAAAGAGATGGGCCAGTTCCTTCAACAACATCCCCGTCATCGTTTTTCTTCCAATATAACGGAGAGAACTTTTTAAGATCAGAGAGTTCAAGGTCTGGCTGTTTAATTTCCTTTCTGATAGAAATTAGATGTTGTTTACACTGGTCAAAGACTTTAACAAGTGTATCTGTAAGCCCCTTTTCCATATCAGTTGGGCCGTCCTTGTTCCAGAGTACGAGACCCACAGAGTGACCATTAAGCTTTTTTGTCATCATATCTCTGTTCTCCTTTACACCGGGAGAGAAAAGTTCAGTAGTGCTAAATAGAAGGTCTCCTGTAGTTCCATCAGGGTTTCTAGTACCAATCATAATTCTTCTGACATTAAGAGCAGTTGCGCCATCTCCGAGGGAAGTAACAATAGGCTTTGAGAAGATTATGTTTTGAATAGGATAGTTCATTGCAGAGGTCAATTGAGTGTTTTGAGACATATTTTATTATTATATATATCTTATTTTCAACTTCATTTTAAGAGTCCGCAACATCTTCTGATGTTTTTGATTTTAAACTCACCTTTTGCGACTCTAATCATGTTATCGATAAGAGGTGGGAGAGTTGTGTCAATGAATAGATTAAGTATGCTTGCAATTGCAGGCTCATCTACCATATCATTTACAACATAATGCTTTAAGGCGTGACAGATAGCGTCACGCTTTTGTACTCCACTAACATCTTTAGCATTTAGCTCTATAAATCGCATAAGAGTCATGACTACAACAATGACATTAGCAGGTGTAAGCTTACCGTCTGCTATTATTCTTTTAATCTCCTTGTATAATTTATCAACTGTCGTTGTTAGGGTTTCTTGAGGGGGTGACTGACTAGGTCCAGCTTCTGCTAGTTCGGTTTCCATTTTATTTATAGACATGTTATTTTTTAAGTAAATATACAATCATGAGTAATATGATGAATACAACACTACCAACTGAGATACCTATGATGGCAGTTTTGTTAAGAGATGAGTGAGATTGAGGTGATTGTGAGGGTTGAGTCTCTGGCTGTGATTTAGTTTCTGGTTGAGGCTGTGCTGGATTATTAACATCAACATCAGTGTTTGATTCCGTCTTTGTTGATATAGAAGGACAGTTTAGAACATTTTGGACATTGTCTATAGAGACACCTTGTTGAGCTCCTGGTATATAATAGACTTGTTGACATATATTCTGTGGACAGTCTGTTGTGTTTATATTTGATGGTTTTAAGAAACTGTCACTTTTACAAGCAGGCCACCAACATCCATCATTCATTGGTTGATTAAGAGAGACAGACTTGTATTCCGCGGTTAATGCACGATTAGCACATTTACACTCTCCTAAATCTTCTCTTCCACATATAGTATTTATTAGAGCATCTTTTTTAGAGTCTTGTAAAGAATTATATATTTCTCTACAGTATGACCCATTAGGCCCACTAGAATTTAGCATTGTACATTTTGGGAATGGTTTACCTGTTAATATATCTAAATTACATTCATTAGTTGTAGATAGACATATCCTCTCAAAAAGCTCTAAAAAATCATTATCATATGTGATTTTAGAAGGATCATTTGGGTCTTTTGTGTTATATAACTCTCCAAATACCTTTAAAGCATCCGTGCTTATGATTTTATTAGCATCATATACACAGTCAATATTTGGTTTCTCATTCACAACCCAATGTGTCATACCTTCTAAATAAGCATCAGATAGGGCATTTCGTAGACGTTGCGTATTTTGGTCTTTATCCCAACATACTGCTGGATTTAATCTAGAACAGTCTTTTATAGCCCACGCTACATTATCTTTGCATGGGCTACGACTATTAGTTTGCCAATCATCTCCTGTACATGAACGATGATATCCACAGCCAGAGTTATATTGCTCAAATACACCATTTTGTCTACGTCTCTTAGTTATAGTGTTATCATTGTTTATAGCTTTCATTTATTAACAAATAGAATTATAAATAAATTATCAATATTTATGCGTCTCCAAGAATGCATTAATATCTTTAAACAGCCCGGACTCCTGGCTTGGAGACATGTTGAGGGGCTCTATCTCATCCCCAATGTCAATATATGGGTAAAAGACTTCACTGTGATTGTCTGCTTTTTGGATATTCTTTGAGAGCTCTAGTGATAGTAACATAATAAAAAGCATACTAAACAAAAGCATTGGTAAATTTACTCTCAATACATTAGCCATAGTCTTGTACTTATTTAACATACGAGCATTTACAGACATTAAAATTACATTAAGCATAAACAGATATACTAGCATCCATCTATAAGCATTCTGTCGATTATCTGTGTTTATGTATTTGAGAATAAATGGAATTATTATAACAGAGACTAGTAACAAACTACTAAGAAATATATTTGCATTATACATGTTCTTATCCATCTGCTTATTAGAGTACTTGTATTTACCCAATAAGGATAGATATACTATACTCATAATAAACATGAGTAAAAGATTCATAGAGGTTAATATCATTTATTTAAAGCATAGAATTTTAATCTCAAAACTAGTATGCTTTTGAGATTTTATGAAGAAAACAATCAGATTATGTTGAAAGAGACAGCCGCTGAGATGATTGATATTACTGATGATTTTAGAACTAAGCTGATAAAAAAACAAGACCTATTACACCCTAAATTTAGAGTGGCTCCAAATGTGTTTATAGTGTCAAAACCTCTATTTATACAATTAGCAAAGACAAAGAATAGACAGACGATAGAGGCCCTGTATATAAATCATCTCAATAATCATATTATTATAGTGGGTGATAATGCATATGTTTATTATAACGGGAAAGATGTATCTGTTAAAGAGTATGAAATTGATATTAGTATGTCAGATTTGCAAGGGCTTAAGTTATTTTAAAGACTAGTCTCATGATAAAGTCTTGAACCACTTGACCTCTTCAGTGTCCCAACACCAGTCTATTACACGAGAAGGATGCCATGTCCGTTTTACCAAGTCTTCATAGACAATCCCATGTGTTGAAGAGAACCATTTTAGAGTCTGTTCCTTTCTCCATTTGAGATAATTACCATTAATAGTCTCCAACAAGTCAGGAGATATGTATTTTTTAGTATTTTCTGGTATAAAAATAAGACTAGTACAATTAGAACAATTAAGATATGTAAGTGACTGTGGTAACTCTGGGAGTGTGATTAATAGTGGACAATTAGAACAATAAAGTGCTTCTAGTGACTGTGGTAACTCAGGGAGTGTGGTTAGTAAAGGACAATTATAACAATCAAGATATGCAAGTGACTGTGGCAACTTTGGGAGTGTGGTTAGTAAAGGACAATTAGAACAATTAAGATATGCAAGTGACTGTGGCAACTTTGGGAGCGTGGTCAATAACGACCAATTAGAACAATAAAGACGTGTAAGTGATTGTGGTAACTCATGGAGTGTGGTTAGTAAAGGACAATTGTCACAATCAAGTGCTTTTAATGACTGTGGTAACTCTGGGAGTGTGGTTAGTAAAGGACAATTAGAACAATTAAATCGTACAAGTGATTGTGGTAACTCTGGGAGTGTGGTTAGTAATGGACAATTAGAACAATTAAAATATGTAAGTGACTGTGGCAACTCTGGTACCTTTGATACAACATAACACACTTCAAGGTATTTTAGACCTTTTAAAGATTTTCCTTCACAAATGAGACACATGATTATATGATTATAGTAATCATATAATCATTCAATTTAATCATTCAATTTAATCATTCAATTTAATCATTATAGTCACTTTAAGGATTTAAACCATTTGACTTCTTCAGTGTCCCAACACCAGTCCACTATCCGAGATGGGTGCCAAGTCTTTTTGACTAACTCTTCATAGGCTAACCCATGTGTAGAAGAAAAATGTTTTAAAGTTTGTTCATGTCTCCACTTGAGATAGTTGAAATTAATAGTCTCTAACAATTTAGGAGATATATATTCAATAGCATTTTTCGGTATGAAAATAAGACCAGTGCAATCCTCACAATTAAGGTCTGTAAGTGACTGTGGTAGTGTTGGTAGAGACTGTAATAAAGGACATTCGCAACACCAAAGTGTAGTGAGTGACTGTGGTAGTGTTGGTAGAGACTGTAATAAAGGGCAATCACTACACCAAAGTATAGTGAGTAACTGTGGTAACTCTGGTAAAGTCTGTAATAAAGGACATTCATAACAGTAAAGTTCTATAAGTGATTGTGGTAAGTTATGTAAAGACTGTAATAATAAACATCCATGACAACTAAATTCTATAAGTGTCTGTGGTAGTGCTGGGAAAGTGGTCAATAAAGGACAATCACTGCAATTGAGATATATAAGTGTTTGTGGTAACTTTGGCAAAGTCTGTAATAATGGACATTCACTACAATTTAATTCTCCAAGTGACTGTGGTAATTCTGGTAACGACTGTAAAGGACATCCATTACAATTTAAATATATAAGTGACTGCGGTAAGTCTGGCAATGACAATAACAAAGTACGCCCACCACACCAAATATGTGTGAGTGACTGTGGAAGGTCCGGTACTGTCCGTATTAAAGGACATCCATTACACCAAAGTTCTGTGAGCGACTGTGGTAAGTCTGGTAAAAATTGTAACAAAGGACAACATTGACAAAAAAGTTTTTCAAGTGACTGTGGTAGCTCTGGTAATGACTTTAACAATGAACATCCATTACACCAAAGTTCTGTGAGCGACTGTGGTAACTCTGGTAATAAATTAAGATTAGAGCCACTACAAATAAAACATACAAGTGACTGTGGTAATTTTGGTATTTCAGTTACATTTTCACATACAGT
>ERZ1292625.2045-Hain-H41-01um-R1-2045-length-20243-cov-34_pt1 | contig 20243 bp, 23 predicted proteins | sample MGYA00564400_ERZ1292625 | MGnify/ENA primary metagenome ERZ1292625 (study PRJEB36523, sample SAMEA6512639) | groundwater metagenome | collected 2019-01-08 | study: AquaDiva: Metagenomics assemblies of 32 groundwater samples
TCCCTCCTCCCGCTGCATGCAGGTCCCACAAAGAAACATCTTCTAGTCGGGTCTCCGGCAGAAGTGATTATCTCGATGGCTGATGAGCAGCACGCCGATCTCATCGTGATGGGAGCACGGGGTCTTGGCCCCATCAAGGAGCGGCTACTCGGCAGCGTGTCACACCGCATCCTCACCCTGGCCCCTTGTGCCGCATTGATCGTGAACGGCCCGGTCAAGGCGATGAAACACATCTTGCTGCCGCTACAAGGTTCATTCGATGCGGAAGCTGCGGTTCGTTTTCTCCAACTCAAACCATTTAACGATACGGTTGAGTTGACGCTCATGACGGTCTTGCCTTCGACAGAGCCGCCCTGGCCAAGCCATGCCGCAGCTGCTGCCGCCGCCACCGAGCTACTGGAGAAGCAGACCGAATACATCGAGAGTGTGGCAGAACGTCTGCGCGCCATAGGCTATCAGACGCATGGAGTCGCCGTGGTCGGGACCCCGTCTACCATGATTCTGCAGCAAGCGACCACCTTGCGATCGGATCTGATTCTGATGGGCACAAGGGGCCGGCAGGGAATCTCCCGCTTCGTGCTCGGGAGCGTGTCTCATGCCGTGTTGCACAAGATGCCCTGTCCGGTGCTGGCATTTCATGCATGAAGCAGGCGGCAGAACGCGAAACATCCGCCAGCCTGTCTCGTTCATATGGACTGTTCAGTCTGTCTGGTTGTAAGAGCAAAATAGGTAGGCCAGGTGGGCTGATCGTTGGATGACGCCAGAGGGTTCCGCTGTCTGCTATACTTCGGCCCCATCCGAAAGCGCGCACTCTTCTCGTACCCCCAACCCGATATAGCGATCGCCCGCGGTCACACACTGAAGCGCTTTTGGCAATTCTGTATGGAGGCCCGTTCTCTTAAGCAGGTACCCGCGAGCTCCTGCATTGAACGCCAAGGACACGTAGACCGGCTCCCGATGGACCGAAAGAATGATGACTTTGCTCTGTGGAACACTGGCCTGTAAGACTCGAGTGGCCTCGAGGCCGTTCAGCCTGGGCATCGAAATATCCGCGATAATAATGTCGGGCTTCAGCCGTTGTGCCGCTTCCACAAGGGCCTCCCCATCTCCCACCGTCTCCACGACCTCGCCAAACTTGTCTTCCAATACACCACATATCGCGCTCAGCATTTCCGGATGGTCGTCGGCTAGAAGGATCCGCAGTTTCTTCATGTGTTGTCGTCTCATCTAGGAAAGGCATCGGTATAGAGATTATAGGATTTTTTGAAAGTGAAAGAAACTAGGTGAAACCCTAGCGTTGAGAAGCCATTCGGCTAGAGGCTAAAGGCGTCGTGAGATGTAAGACGTGAAAGATGAAACATCCAACATTCTAGTCCTGAACAAGCGGCGTTTCACGTCTCACGTTTTACCTTTCACGTCTTTGCTAGAGGCTGGTGATGCCGTGGGTAATCGCATACTTGGTCAGGTCAGCAGTGGTATGAATGTCCAACTGCTGCATGATGCGAGACTTATGAAACTCCACCGTCTTCACCGACACCTTGAGAGTCGTGGCGATCGCCTTTGTGCCGCGGCCCTCAGCGACAAGCTGCAAGACTTCTCGCTGGCGCGCGGTGAGCGCCATTGGCACAGACGTACCTCGCTCCCCGGAGGAGGACTTGAGAACCGTGTCCAGCACATCCTTCGTAAGCGACGGGGTCAGATAGTGTTGTCCGTTTAGGACTGACCGGATCGCCAGGCTGAGTTCTGAGGCCGCGGAACGCTTGAGAAGGTACCCTGAAGCCCCGGCCTGGAACGCTTCGGTTGCATAGGTCGAGCTGGCATGCATGGTGAGAAAAATAAGTTTGCTTTCCGGCACCAGTGTCCGGAGTTGCCTGGCCGCTTCGAGCCCATTCAACAGCGGCATCGAGATGTCCAGGAGAATCAAATCCGGCCGTAACCTCTGCGCCGCTTCAACCAACGATCGCCCGTCTTCCACCGTACCCATCACCTCGCACTCATTCTCCACCAGCTTCCGCAAGCCGGCGAGGATCAACGAGTGGTCATCGGCCATGAGCACGCGTGGTCTCTTCATGCGTCCTCTTGTAACTGAGGTATCCAGGCACAGATCTTCGTGCCGCTCCTGGGCAAAGAATGGATCCGGAGAAACCCACCCAATCCACGCGTACGCTCCTGCATGCTCACCAAGCCGAGTCCTTTTGCGCCAGCGTTGTTGTCCTCAAGATCGAATCCTTGGCCGTTATCGCGTACCGACAAGCCCACCCCTTTGGACGAGCCGCTCAGCCTGACGGTGACGTCGGTCGCCTGGGCATGCTTGGACACATTCTGCAAACTCTCCTGCAAGACACGAAACAAATTGGTGGCCACCTCCGGCGAGAGTGTCTTCGGCACCTCACGCCCAGTAAATCTCACGGACAACCCGGTCCGCTTCGCAAACTCGGCGACGTGATCTCGTGCGGCAATCTCCAGGCCGACATGCTCGAGCAAGGACGGGTGCAGCCTGTATGCCAGATCGTGCAGGTCGTCGGAAAGCGTCCCAGCCTGAATGCGAATCGCAGCGAGTTGCCGCAGGATCAGCTCTGGTAGTGCGATAGGGGTTCGCTCCATGCTCTCCAGTTCGACCGATAGCGCGGCTAATCGCTGATTGAAGTCGTCGTGCAGTTCTCGCGCGATCCGCTTCCGCTCCGCTTCTTGGGCCTCAATCAGCTTCCCTGCCAAGGATTCCAATTCCTTCTGTTTTTCGCCGAGCAGAACCGCCTGTTGCTCCAGCTCCAACCCCATCCGGACACGCCGTGAGATATCCGTATGAGAAATGACCACGCCCTTGGCATCTTTCAACGGAGTCACGCGCATCAGGAACCAGCACTCTTCTTCAGGTAAATGACAGGCATATTCAGAGACACAACTCAGTTCACTGCCCATCAACACATCTTCAATACCCTTGAGAATAGCCTGGCCGATCAACGTACCAGCGACGGTGCGGCGGCAGTAGTCAAAATAATTGTCCCCGACCTCCCCAAAGATGAATGTGCCATCTGCGTGCTTTCGGGCAAACTCTTTCCAGGCGGCATTCGTCGTGATAATGCCTCCTTCTTTGTCCAGCACGCAGACATGCGCGGAGAGTGAGTTCAGGACTGTACGGGTGAAGGCGTCGCTGGCCTGCAGTGCCGCCTCGGCCCACTTGCGTTCAGTCATGTCGATACAGGTGCCGATGTACCCGGCGAATTCTCCTGAGGGAAAATGGCGCGGTACGCCTTTATCAAACATCCAGCCATATTGCCCGTCCGCTTTGCGCAGGCGGTACTCCATCTGGAAGGCCTCGCGCCGGTTGAACGCCTCGGCATACGTCTTCCGGCACCGGTCGAGGTCTTCCGGGTGCACGCCATCCATCCAGCCGTTCCCCAGTTCCTGCTCCATCGTCCGACCGGTATAATCCAGCCAGACCTGATTAAAATACGTGCACAACTGGTCGAGGCCCGCCATCCAGATCAAGGTCGGCGCCGTATCCGCCATGATCCGGAAGCGCGATTCACTCTCGCGCAACGCCTCCTCCGTTCGTTTCCGCTCGGTGATGTCTTCACAGACAAGTAGCATGACAAGAGCCCCACAATCGTCCTCTACGAGCCGGACAGCTTCCCGGACCCAGAGGGTGCTCCCATCCTTACGCACTTTGCGGAACTCCCAGGTGGCCAGATCGGTGGGATTCGCCAGACTTCTGTCGAGGGACACGCGCGCCGCGTCCCGATCTTCCTCATGGAATATCGACAACACGGACCGGCCGACCAGTTCCTCGGCCAGAAAACCGAGCGATTCAGCACCCAGTCGGTTGACGGAAAGAACAGTTCCATCCGCGCTCACGGTGAAATACATGAAGGGGCTGTCTTGATAAAGCGCGCGATACCGGTCCTCGCTTTTACGCAGCGCCCCCTCCACCCGCTTGCGATCGGTAATGTCATGGCCCAGATAGATCAGGCAGGGAGTGGGCCCAAGTTGGATCGGATGAAGGGAGATCATGAGAGAACGAATCTCTCCGGATTTGGTCCGAAGCAGTCCTTCCCGATTGTGCAGAGAGCCCTGTTTCTGAAGTTCTTGGAGCACAATCGCGCGTTGGGAGGGATCAGCCCACATCCCCAATTCTAAAGTGGTACGGCCAATCACTTCCTCTCGCCGGTATCCGGTCAGCCGGCTAAACCCCTCATTCACATCAATAAATCGACCGTCCGCCACGGTACTGATTCCGACGGCGGAGGGAATCCAGTGGAAGAGAGATTGAAAATGTTTTTGCGACCGGGTCAGATCCTCGATGAGCCGGGCTTGTTCCTGCTCAGCCCGCCTCCGTTCGGTGATATCGAGAAGCGCCGTCCGCCAATGGGCACTATGCCCTGGCTCCTCGTGCATCGCGATGCTCTCAAGATGGACACAACAGGAGGCGTCGGGATTTTCCGTGAGCCGCACCTCGCAACTTTGCCGGGTGCCTGTCTTGAAGACCTCCTGACAATGCCGATGGAGGGTGTCCTGATCATCCCGTACAACGAAGTGGCCGAATGATTGGCCGATCAGCTCCTTCTGGTTGACGCCGAGCAGCGTCCCAGCCCTCAGATTGGCCTCCACAATCGTGCCGTGGCTATCCAACGTAAGATGGCCTGCTGGGGAGAAATCGTAGAGCGCCGCATAGCGATCACGAGCCGCTTCGAGTTCGATTTGGGTCCGGCGAAGCTCCTCGTTCTGCGGCATCTGAGACACATCGCGTTCCGATGGAGACAACGGTCCCTCTAGAGGTCTCAGCTTACTTTCGCGCTTGACACCCCTCTTTGCAGGAACTGTTTTTTTGGGAATCTTTCGCGCTGAAGCCACAGCGTGTGCCTTCCTTGTGGTGACAAAGACCGCGGCACCGAACAGTCGTCGGTCGCGGGTGAGGATCTTACTAGACACGAGAGTCTAGGCTTTTTCCCAAGATCAGACAAGCAGGGAAATTATCATCGTGCGGGCACTAGTAAGGTTCCCTCCTTGAACTAGGAAGAGTCCTAGTATCTCCGGCGATGGTTCTCTTGTATATACCCTCCTATGTTGCAATGCCGCATATCAGCCCTCTGTCTTCCCGCTCCTGCGGCAAAGTACAAACCGTGGGAAGATCGAGGGTGAGGCGTATGACTACAGACTGGAGACGGGACCCGATTCCCACCTCTGCTTCTTTCACTCAGGTACACCTTTTTTCGACCAACAAGAAATTTTCGACGGGGCCTCACCGACGTCATTCGGCATATCGATTGCTATTCATAGGCCTGTATCGTACACGCCGTCACCCACCGGCAAGGAGATGAGGTGTTTTATGTCTATTGAAAAAACCATGATGCGGACCACTCGTGACGCGCCTTCCACTCCAAGGAGGGAGACATTCATCACACCCACACTGCTCCCCATCTGTTGTGGTTGCAAACTTGTTCGAGACGATACTCGATTGTCCCCTGGACGTAAGCTCTGGATCACGCCGCAGGCGTATCGCGAGTCCCATGGCGTGAATCCGGACGAGCTTGCGCTCACGCACACCTCCTGTCCTGAGTGTTTCATGAAGACCCAGGATACTCTGAGGCCGAATGTTCGAGTGAACAAAACTTTGAGCAGCAGACCAGGACAGGAAACTACGCAACCAGGCGTCGAAGTCTCTATGCAAACGACCTGTTGAAGATTACGTGGAGCGGTGCGATGCGGCAGTCAGTGGCAGAAACCAAGTAACTAGGTGTGCGGCTCAATAGTGAAAAGCCGAGACTCTGTGGGGACTCCAGCGAGGAGCGCTCGACGAGGCCAAAAGCCTGGGAACACTGTCATGACATGTGGATTGCGAAGCAACGTCACCGGTGTAAAATCTTGCCGATTATGAGACAGAAGAGGCTATCATAGCGAAATAATACCCAAAAACTCTATGCCACCAGGGGAAGAATCTTCTGCTCGCATACTGCGTATTCACAGCTGGACTCGTCGCTTCGAAAGGGTTCGGAGAAAGAACATCTGACATCTCTTCGTTTCACCTTTCACGTCTAATGTGTTGCGGTTCCTGGGAGCGGATTTTTTCAGGATACAGCTAAAGAAACTTTGCCTTGACCAAACCCAAGATCCGGCATGCGGCATCGCCTGAGGGAGTGGTGATGCTGTCGATTCGGAGATCCGGGTTGATCGGCGCTTCGTAGGGAGATTGAAGCCCAGGAACGGTGAGAGATTCGCCTAACTGGCCCTTTCGATAGGTCCCTTTCCTGTCTCGCTCCATGCAAATCGCGAGGGGACATTCCACGGACACCTCGATAAAACGAGGAATCAGGGCCTTCGCAAAGTCCCGATACACTCGGCGACTGGCCGTCGCATCGAAGACCACGGTCACACCATGTGCCACGAGCTTCTGTCCGATGAAGGCCAACGCACGGTAGAAGAGATCCCTCTCTGCCTCTGAATAGGTCGGCGTCGGTGTGAGGACCCGTCGAACCTCATCGGACTCCAACACCTCGACCGTCAATCCGAGCCTTTCGAGCTGCGGCTTGAGGGCAGAGACAATCGTACTCTTGCCCGAGGCCGGCAGGCCGGTGATCCAGATGGCGAAAGCCAACCTGTGATGAGTGATGGGTGATGGGTGATCAGAAATGGATGGCTCTTTCATCATATTGACTCATCACTGTTCACAGATCACTCATCACTCGCTACCTTCACTCCCTGCAATATTCGTTCACCCGCGACGGGTCGAATCGCGGTTCATCGAGCACATGTTCAATAAATCTGAACATGGTCCGGCGCACCTCGATCGATAGTTTGGGGTACCACACAGGACTCGCCAAAACCAACCCTCGAAACGCAAAGAAGGGCGCGGCCGACTCTGTGACCGCCTGATCCTGACTGGCCTCCATGTAGGTCTCCCAAAAGATCCGAAACAGCACTTCCAACGGCCCCTGCAAGGTGCCCCAGCGGCAGAGTGAGAAAAACAGATAGTTGATCGTCATTGAGGTCACGTCGTCTGCTGGCTCTCCCCACTCCCCTCGTGACCGGTCGAGCACAGAAAAGTCCGTTCCTTTCCGGAATAAGACATTCCAGGGGTGAAAATCTCCATGGACTTGCGACAGGCGCTGCCCCTCCCTGTGCAAGCGCCAGCGCCACCGGTTGCAGGCTTCTTCGACCCCGCGCAAGAGATCAGCCGTGATGAACTCGTAGCGATCCGGGTAACTGTCGGTCAGACCCATAATGCATTCACCATGGCCGAGCAATTCCCTGAGCCGACGCCGATAGAGGGCTGGGTCGTGCAATTTTCTGGCATGGATCTCCGCCAGATAACGCGCCAAGGCTTTCGTCCGCTCCCGATCCTGCTTCCGCAGCCTTCCACCCTTGGCCAATCGTTCTAGATCGAGATGATAACTGGTTCCCTCTGCCCATTGGGTCAGGACGAAAAACTCCTTTGCCGACGCGACCGACTTGAGCTCTTGGTCAGCCGTAAACGCGCCCACGTCAAGCGCCTTCACATGACGCGGCAACCGGCCATAGGAATCATAGTCCCAGAGAATCGCTTGGGCCCGGTCCGCCGGATGCTCATGGCCGAACGGGCCCGGTTTCATGGTTTCCAGTACGGCCGACTGCGCGCGGTGGCCAACGCGGAACGTCAACTTGACCGGCGTGCCATAGCCATACTGTTTCTGCGCTCCCTTCGAGCTGGCTTTGCCGATCACCTCATACGACAGTAACGTGACGGCAGGACCGAAGCGGGACTGCAGATATTGCTCAAGAGAATCCTTTTTCAGCGTCGGCATGCAACTCAGTCTCGCAAGTCACGTTCCAAGCAGATACCAAACAGTCGGCACGAGGCTTGTGGTGAGAAGAAAGACAAAGACATTGAAATATCTGTCCCTGCACCTCAGACCGCCGCCTGTCACTGGCGCATTGAGCTGCATTGCCAAAGCAGCCACTGAGGAATAATGCACCACTCGAAGCCAAGGCGAGAAGCAGCAGCGGACAGCCAGAGGCACGAATAATCAGTCCCCTGGCTCGTGCCAATAGACTCACCCCTCCGTTCACATGGCGGCACATCGCTTGCTGCTATCAATCTGAGCAAACTCAGGCCGAGGTCAAGGTTGAGCACTGCCCTTGACGTTGTAAAAGGAGGACCGTCATGCCCATGTACGACTATAACTGTCTGGACTGCGGGAAGGAATCGTTGGTGGTCTTGACGCTGAAGCAACATGAAACGAATACCGTGACATGCCCGAAATGCGGCAGCAGCAAGGTGCAACAACTGTATACGTCGTTTGTGGCCCACACGACGAAGAAGAGCTAGAAATACGCGAAGATCATGCTAGCGTGAGACGTGAAAGGTGAACAGTGAAACGTGGGACTTCCAAATACTCTCTCTCAGAAACGTTTCACCTTTCACGAGCAACAGGGGTTTGCGAAGCTGGCGAGGAGACTGTCATGCACCCGATTTATCATAGCCTGATACCGACCATCGCCCCAGTCATCATCGTCGCCGGATTGATGGGTCTGGGATTCCATTCTCATGCCTATGCGCAAGAGTATCCGTCTGATACCACACGAGGCAAAGCCGTGTATGAGCGCCATTGCCAGAAGTGTCACGGTGTCGGAGGCTCAGGGGATGGACCGGACGCGCAAGCCCTCAAGGTGGCGCCGGCCAATTTCCATCGTTTCTCGTCTTTCCTGAAATCCGACGAAGAGCTGCTGCGGACCATCGAGCACGGGGTCGTCTTCAACCCCATGCATTCATGGCGCGGCCAGCTGACGGACGGAGAGATGCAGGATGTGGTGACCTATGTTCGCTTCTTGTCCCAACAGGCACAGTGAGCCAATCAAATCGTATAGAACACACACATTATTTTGGAGAGAATCCGCATGACGCAACGTACCGTTCTAGCCACGATCCTGGCACCGCTCATTCTTGCCCTGCCGGCCATTATCCAAGCGGCAGAACCGAGTCACGCAAGCAGTGACCTCACCAGCTGTGACAGCCCGTACAAAAAGAAATCCGTCCCGCCCAAGCAGCTGCAAGCGATCGTGACATCGCATGAACAGTGGCTCGAACAGCGTGAGAAACCGGAATATCAACGAGCGAATCTGTGCCAGGCCGACTTGCGCAAAGCGAAACTCACCGGGGCCAATCTAGAACGGGCGCGATTGGAAGGGGCCCTCCTCCGCCAAGCGAATCTGTACCAGAGTAATTTGTCACAAGCGAGTCTCTCAGGAGCCGATCTCTCAAAAGCCGTCTTAGAAGACAGCAACCTGGCGGGAACCGATCTCCGACACGCACGGTTGTCGAACGCGAATCTGTTCCGTGCGATAGGCGATGAAGCGGCGCTCTACGACGCTGTCCTGACCGGGGCACAACTGCACGAATCCACTTTCGAACGGGCCCATTTTGAGGGAGCGGACCTCACCCTAGCCGATCTGACGAACGCCTCCTTCATCGACACCTACTTCTATGGAGCCAACCTCTCCCGGGCCATCTTGAAAGGCACCGACTTGATGGAAGCCGACCTCCGCCGAACCACCCTGAGCAAGGCCAATCTTTATCAGGCCAATCTGCAAGGCGCCCTCCTCGACGGTGTGCGGCTCGACGGAGCCCAGATGGTGGAAACAGATTTAGAGAGCGCCTATCTCGACGACGCCAGTCTGGTGGGAACAAACCTGCGTCAGGCCATCCTCCGTGGGGCGGACCTGCGATACGCGAATTTTCAATCTGCCAACTTGCAGCAGGCAGACCTGGAAGGAGCCAACCTGGAGGGAGCACGGTTGGTCAAAACGAACGTACAGTCCGGCAAACTTCGGATGGCGATTTTCTATAAGGCCATCTTGGACCAGGCGAATTTCCGTGACGCCCAACTCTCACAAGCGGTGCTGATCGGCGCCAGGGGAACCGGCGCCATCTTCACGAACGCGGACCTCAGTGAGATCCACGCGCCGAAGGCCCAATTCCACCACGCACAATTTACAGAGGCCATCATGGATTCGGCCAATCTCGTCGCAGCGGACCTGAACGGTTCGAACTTCACCCGTGCCAATCTCGCCCATGCCAACCTCCAAGAGGCGAACCTCCGAGGCGCCACGTTATCCGAAGCCAACCTCACCGGTGCGCGACTCGACGAAGCAGATCTCCACCGAGCGACGTTGTATGGAACCGATCTGTCCGCAGTCGCAGGCCTGACACAGGCCCAACTCGACACAGCTTGCGTAGATGAGCAGACGAAATTACCAGCAGAGCTCACTCGCCCGGCTCCATGCGCGGCGGCAAAGACCAAGCGCTAGCAGGATGCTGAAAAAGTCCGCCAGCTTCGTTCTCGGCTCATCGAAATCCTCAACGTACCCCTGAGGGTACGCCTCCGGGTTCGACTCGCCTGCGGCCTTGCTGGACAGCCTTTTTGAGCATACTCAGGTTATTCTGGCCCCAACACTATACGGAAGACTGTAACCATATTTTTCGTATCAACCGAGTTTTCCTGTAGCCTGCTAGAGATTTTAAGAAGGGCGGGGGCCGGCATCCTGGCGAATGTCGAGGCGGGAAAACCGTTGAAGTCCGCTGTCCACAAAACCGGCAAGAATTCCGATTCGCAAGGTCTCGAAATTTCAGCCTGCCAAAACGAGCCCTCTGGTGTCCCTAAATCAGATAGTTGCGAGCGTTCTTCCCCTCGATTTTCTCTAGCGTTAGGCGTATTCTCTTTTTGTCCAAAGCCTATACGGGTTGGAGGGTCGCGCACAGGCCGGTCAGCTGAACGGACCGTTCCATGGCCATCACCATGGACTTGAGGAATATGTAATGTACAAGATCAATCGCGTCAGGATCAGGGGATTTCGAAGGTTGAGAGAAGTCGATCTCATGGTTAAGCCATTCATGGTGCTGATCGGCGCTAATGGGGTTGGGAAAACATCTTTGCTGGATGCATTCGCTCTGCTTTCCGCCTCGGCCTCCGGGAAATTGAATAGCGCGTTGTCGGAACTTGGAGGTCTTTCCAGCCTTTTAACGCGAGGCAAGTCGGAAGAGCTTTCACTGTTGGTTGATATGGAGGTTCCGGGGTATCAACCGCTGGAATACGAAGTCCACCTGGGAGCGAAAGGCACGGGCCATTCCATCTCTAGAGAAGTCCTATCGCAGATGCGGGGGGAGCGTAAAAGCCCCTTCAAACATATCGATTCATCAGACAGAGATATCCGTTATTACGAGATTGACAAGTACGAGCTTGTCCGTCCCAACTGGGAACACAACCCAATGGAAACCTCCCTTTCGCAGGTTCCAAAGATGTTCCGGCAACCAGAGGAACTGCGGCGCATTCTAGCCACTGCCACTCAGTATCACGTTTTGGACGTCGGCCCTCGCGCTCCGGTCAAATTACCTCAGCAGATGAAGCCCGCCTCGCTTCCCGGCTCTGATGGCGGAGACCTTGTGCCATACCTGTACTATCTGCGAGAAAGCGACAAGGACCGATTCGCGACCATCGTGGATACATTAAAGGTGGCCTTCCGCGACTTTGAGGCGCTCAATTTTCCTCCGGTGGCCGCGGGCATGTTGGCAATGACCTGGAAGGACAAGAACTTTGAGAAGCCCTTGTATATGAACGAGCTGTCAGAAGGTACACTTCGCTTTCTTTGGCTTGTCTCACTCCTGCAAAGCCCTTCCCTATCGACGATCACCATGATTGACGAGCCTGAAGTGAGCTTGCACCCTGAACTGCTCAGTCTACTTGCTGATCTCATGCGCGAGGCGGCGAAAAGGACCCAGTTAATCGTCGCGACTCATTCCGAACGGTTCATTCGCTTCTTGCGGCCCGAAGAAGTGGTTGTAATGGATATCGACGAAGACGGTAACGCCATTGCGACCTGGACCGAGTCACTGGACCTTGAGTCATGGCTGGCGGAGTACAGCCTGGATGAAGTATGGCGGATGGGACGAATGGGTGGGCGGTCATGAAGATTGCTCTCATCGTTGAAGGCAGGACGGAAAAAGCCTTCTTGCCTTTTCTACAGAAATTCCTCAGCTCTCGGCTTCCGGACACGATGCCCCGAATCGACCCTTTTCCTTACCATGGCCGAATACCCAAAGAAAAGAAACTGCAACGGGTGGTTACTAATTTATTGAGCGGAAGTAAAAAGGCAGACCACGTGCTCGCGCTTACCGACGTGTATACAGGCACCCAACCGCCTGAATTCCAGGACGCGGCGGACGCCAAGGCGAAGATGCGGCAATGGGTCGGTAGCGAGCCGAGATTTCACCCACACGCAGCACAATACGACTTTGAGGCGTGGCTTTTGCCATACTGGTCAATGATCCAGACACTCGCCGGGCATAATAAAACAGCACCCTCTGGCAATCCAGAGGCGGTGAACCACAACAGACCTCCGGCTCACAGGATTATGGAGGTTTTCGAGATCGGTAAATGCCGGGACAGCTATGTCAAACCGCGCGATGCGGCTCGAATCCTTCGAGATAATGATTTATCGGTAGCTATAGAACGGTGCTCGGAACTCAAGGCATTAGTAAATACAATCCTATCCATATGCGGCGGAGCGGTTATCCCATGATATAGCCGAATGGGATCTTCACTTCCCATGTGCGGCCAGTTTCGCCCAGTCGGGTGGGCTCGCCGCTCCGCGCGCCTGCCTCGCGTGGCGACTACGCGATTTCGCGATGAACCGTCATAAATCATGTGGATTAGCTGGTACCTCAACCTTCTCCTTGCCTGGCCGATTGCGCAGGATGCTCAAAATGACATCCCAGCAAGGCCGCAGGGAGCGGGACGACTGAGGCGTACCCTTGCGGTACGTCGCAGGGAGGCATGCGACTGAGAACGACGCTGGGGGTCATTTTCAGCATCCTGCTATCTCGCATCATCCCACTCCTTGCCATGTACCTCCGCCCATATCTCATGCACCATTCGTTGATCGAGTACAAACCATGATGCCTTGTCGCGCAGGCCCTGCAGGAATTTCATATCCGCATCCTTCAGCGTCTTTGGACGTGGCTTGAGCGCCAGCATTTGATGGACCGCCTCTCGCTCCCTCAGCGAAGGACGTACCATTTGTCCACCCTCGAAGAATGGATTTTTTCGGGGCGGCTGGCTCAGCTGTGTGAATTGCATCGGGATACGAGGCGTCTCTTCAGCACACAACACCGATATCGCCGACGTGGCATTCACGGTGATGGCCAAGAGGAGGGCGATCATAACTCTCAATGCCTGTTTGGAATTACGCATACACGAAGATCGGCAAGTCATTCTGCTTAGTCGGGATCCTATGCTCATGAGGCGGCTTTAGAGGTGAGACCCATGGCCGACGGAACCGGATCGAAACGGCTGCCGACGGGCAGCATGAACCCTTGGAGGATATGATTGAGCCACCCGTGAAACGGGACGATTTCATAGGACCGTATCTCGAGATACCCGTCGCCAGTTTGGACGACCAGACTCCCCGAGTGCTTGGCCATGATTTCCCCCGGCACTCTCCCTGACGGAGGCCCCTCTTGAGGTAGCGCATCGTAAATCTTGATGGTGGTCCCATTGAGACAGGCGACGAGTGGTTCATAGGGTTGCATCGCGCGCCAGAGATTGGCAATGTGTTTCGCAGACTCATTCCAATCAAGCACGGTGTCGGCGGCTTTCTTTTTTCCAAAGTAGGTGCGTTCCGCGATATTTTGCGGCTTGGGGTTGATGGTTCCCTGCGCCATGGCGTTGACGGCTTCCGTCAAGAGCGCCGCTGCGGCATGGTGTTGGCGCTGTGTGAGTTGCCCGGCATTCTCACTCTCCCCGACGATCAGTTCTTGTTGGCCGACAATATCCCCCGCATCGATTTTTTCCGTCATGACATGAACGGTCACCCCTGCCACCGATTCCCCGTTCTTGATCATCCAAAACGCCGGATGTGGTCCCCCATAACGAGGGAGCAGCGAAGGGTGACAGTTTAAGACTCCTAAACGGGGGGTTTGGAGCAGGGCCGGCTTTAAAATCTGAGGGAAGAAAAAGACCACGATCAGATCGATGTTCAAGCACTTCACATAGTCAACGAATGTGGGAGAGTTCACGTTGGGGGCCGTGATGCGCTGGATCTTTTCCTTATCGAGCCAACGCCAGGTATCGAATCGAGGTGTCATCGTCCGTATCGGTTTGGATCGGCACAACATCGCTCTGACGAACGTCCTGATCGTATAACCAAGACCGTCACCCTTTGGATTTCGTTTCCAGAAAGGGCGGGCCCAGGCAACAATCTCATGCCCGCTGGCTTTCACCTGCCGGCCAAAATCCCAGTCGTCAACTTCCGAAAGGACCAGGAGCCGTAGCCTGGAGGTTGTCGTGACCGCTTTCGTGTAGAGGTCAGGGCTCATCGCGTTTCACACCGATGTAAGGCTGAACTCTCGATCCTTTTCACTGACAGTTTTGTGCATCGTGAACAATACTTCAACAAAATTCAGCAACATATTCAAGTGAGGCTGTTTCGTGACAACGGCAACCACCTCCTCGAGGTTCATCATGTGCCCAACTCGGCACATCACAAAAAAGTGACGGGCTTCATCTTAACATGAGTATTCGGCCGGCCCACGACGGCAGCCTCATCAGTTTCCCACTAAATTTAGCGTGGCTTCAACCTGTGATGAGTCATCCGACGGTTGACAGAGCTGCTAGCAGCACGTAGCTTGGCACGAATTTCATCGGGTGAGTCCATCGCACCGATGAACCTCCCCTTCTTGAGAAAAGACACATTCAGCACCACCAGGTTTCGGACATATGGCTGACCAGGCTCCCGAGATTCCCAGCTATCAAGGACTTGCGTTCTTTTCCTACGGGTTCAGACCATTTTTTCTTGGTGCCGCGCTGTTCGCCGGCGTGGCAATCCCTATCTGGATTCTGGTACTTGCCGAAATCGGCCATTCGACTTTTCTCTATCCGGCGCGGGACTGGCATGTGCATGAGATGGTCTTCGGATTTCTCCCCGCCGTGATCACCGGGTTTCTGCTCACGGCCATTCCCAACTGGACCGATCGCCCACCGATTCGAGGACATGAGTTGATATTGCTCTCTATCCTCTGGCTGGCGGGGCGTGTGCTGATCGCCGTTCCATGGTTCACGCCCCTCGTGTCTGCGATTGTCGACGCGGGGTTTCTTGTCACGGTAGCGGGGCTCGTCTGGCGCGAAATTGTTGTCTCCAAAAGCTGGGATCGCGCGCCGATGGGGGTACTGGTCAGTCTGCTTGCCGGCGCCAATATTCTGTTCCATGTGCTTACCCTAAACGAGATGGAAACAGATCGTCCTGAGCGTATGGCACTCGCGATGGTCATGATGTTGATGACGCTGATCGGTGGGCGCCTCATCCCTACTTTTACCGGCGAACTCCTGACAAACGCCAGCAGGGCGGAACAGCCTGCATCCTTTTCGCGCTACGACGCTGTGTCGATCGCGCTTGTAGGATTCGCCGTGGCTTTGTGGATTGTTCAACCGCACTCCATGGTGACGGGATGGCTGTTCGTGGCAGCCGGGTTAGCCAATCTGGGACGTCTGGCACGCTGGTATGGTTGGACCACATGGCGCGAGCCGTTAGTGTTGATCCTGCACTTCGGATACGGCTGGTTCGCACTATCGCTACTCATACTGGGAGGCTCAATTCTTGGGGTCGGTCTGCCGCAAGAGGATGCGGTGCATGCGTTTACCGCGGGCGCAGTGGGGGCGATGACTCTGGCGGTCATGACCCGCGCCACCCTAGGCCATACGGGGCGGCCTCGGCACGCTGGTCCTCTGACGGTTCTCATCTATATGCTGGTCAATCTGGGTGCAGTCCTCAGGGTATTCGGGCCACTGACAGGGCTCCCGACGAATCTTGTATTGGGTCTGGCAGCAGGCGGTTGGAGTGGGGCCTATGTGCTATTCGCCATGATCTATGGACCATTCCTTCTTCGCCCGAGCCTCGACGAGTGACGGTTCATGGGGTAAAATTCTGAGGTCATGGCTGGGTCTCCCTTCTCGCAGGTTGTCGGACTCACAACCCCTGGTGCATGCGATCAGCGCAAGATGGTCGGGAGTCTTTTCTGGCCTCCAAGGGGCCATGAAGACTCCCGACCGATTTGATTGCTGATGCTATTCCAGCGGTGGCACCACTCCGGCAAATGTCAGTAGATCGGTGATACGGAAATCCCCTGACGTCACGGACGGGAGCACGGGTGTCCAGTTTGGCCGAGCAGCCAAATAGGACGTCTCATCGGCTTTCAGCAGGCCAATGAAAACTTCACCGACGATGCGGCCTCCCACCGGTCCTAAGCGGAGACCATCTTCCATGAGCTCGGCCTCCTTCAAAATGTAATACCAGAGCGGCGTGCTCTTCTCCATGTCGAAGGGCTTGAGCTCATCAAGCTGTGCGGGGGTCAATACCGGAACGCCCATCTTTCGCGCAATGGCCTGGCCTGATGGGATGCCAAAATTGACGTGGCGCATCAAGTTGCGTGAGGCCAATGACTGCACTCCATCGGACGGCAGGCCGGGAGCAGGCCCACGCGAGCCTGGCAGCAACATCACGACGCTGGAGAGTTTGCCGTCAATCTTTTTGTTCGGTCGGAAATTGTTGTCGAATTTGAAGAATGTTTGCCAGTCGACAAACCGACGCGGTGCGCGCTTCCCGCCACGCATATCGTTCGGATCCGAATCGTTGGGATCTTGGGTATCGTCGAAGAGAAAGGCGAAGACTGGGGATCCGCCAGTGGGACCGAAGTTCAGACGATAGCTCGGACGAATTTGCGAATGGCCGAACCGGTAGGCGGCCACTGAAAACTCGATGGGGAGCAACGGATCTTTTGAATGTCTGTCGTGCCGACCGTCCGAATCGTCGTCTATCCGATAGAAGCGGGGTCCTTTTCGGAGGAGGTTATCGACGAGTTCTTGCCCAATCGTCAGCGGTAGGAATTCGTGCACGATGATCCACTGATAGTGCCAGCGGACCTGGCGTTGGGCCTTCTTAAAGATCTGCTCAGCCGATTGATCGGCGTGAGCGGGATCGGCGCGCAGATGGTCAATCACGGCATTGTGAAAGCGCAGCATTGCCAGGTGGAACTGCGCAAGGATCACGTGTTCGTCGTTCCGGCTATCTCCAAGTATGGCGGTATTATTAGGGTCGCGCGGAAGGTCGAACCGGATCGCGCCCTTGCGAGAGACGAGCTCTGAGCCTGGAATGGCCTCGACCTTCATCTTGATCTCGCCGGAACTCAGGTCATACAACTCCGGGGAACCTTGCGGCCCATCGCCATACATGCTGTCCAGATCGAACGCCGCAGTGCGAAAGTTTGTCGTCTTTTTCGGATTGCTCCGTTCGAGCAACGGAGATCGCGGATCGAGCGTAATATCATGGTCCAGGAATTGGCCGAAGAAGGTCACGCCGGCCGTCATGTTGGGGTTGTCGGGATTGTGGGGACTGAACACCCCGGGATTTATTATTGACTGAATCGGATCCGTCAGGTTATCCACTGCGTCGATGACGCCGCCTTTTTCGCCCAGCTTTTTGGCCTGGGTACGTGCCTCATCAGTCGGCGGGGCGTAGGGAGGCAAATCAGGAAACATGCGTGTAAAGGAATTGTCTGGCGTGTGCGGCCGGTCCCGCATGCCGGGGAGGTGCAAATTGTTTTTTCCATCAGCGTGAGCCGCAGTGAGGCCAAACAGTGCCGTAGAGCACAGCACCCCTGCTAGACCGGCCGATAAGTATTTCTTGCGAGGAAGCAGCATGAAACCCTCCTGATGATGGTTGAGAAGTTCAGAGATCCAGGACCCAACCCGTGCTCTCTGGTGCCAATGAAATCCTTGTCAGCGTGAGCAAGAAATACACCAAGGTAACGAATGATGAATTGATTGATTAATATAGGTAAACGAAATACATGATCTCCTCGGCGTGCGTTTTTGAGCGATGGTGACGGACGTATTGGGACGGTGCGAGGTGTTCTGCGTAGGATAGATAACTACGCAATATAGGCCCATCGACCGACATGGTTGGGCGGGGTGGGCGCAGATCTACTTGGCAGTTTCGGTTCAGCTGAAGACATGAATCGGGCGTGACATGAAGGGGATACTCTGGGAACGCGTGACGACCGACCGGTGGACAGTAGAGATTCAACAGAGTCGGTCCTGGACGATTGAGCGCCCGAAGTCATACAGTCGGATCCGATCTTGCCTCATCGGCGCACGACAGTTCGATGTACGTTTGACGTGACTATTTAGAGAGAGTTTTCGGTAGGCTCAACTTGTTGGGTCTATGCGCTTCCAGATCAATCTGCTTCAGGGTACTGAGCTGTTCTGTCAACTCTGCAATCCGCTTATCGCGAGTGCGAATTTCTCGCCGAAGCGTGGGGACGGCTCGGTCCTGACTTTTGGCGGCATCCACAGCCCGCATGGGGGCCGATGTACTTGCCGCACGCTGTTGTTCAAGCCATATGCGCACCAGACCTTTCATCACCGCGACCGCCCCATTCAACTCATCGGCGGAAGCGGAATGGGCCGTCCGGTTGGCAAGAAATTGAATCCAGCGCGCGCTAGAATCCGCAAATAGGCCTTTCGGCGCAACGGTCATCGCCTCCTGAAAAGAAGTCGCTGCCGTCTCTCCATTCTTGAACAACGCGATCATCGCTCGGGTAAAGTGTACTTGATCGCAGGATTGCTGCCGTGCGCAGGTGCTCAACAACGCGTCTTGTTCCCGCTGTAGGGCTTGCAAGATGACTGTGTCCGTCGCATCAGCCTGAAATAAAGGCGCTGACCCAGGCAGAGGTGGACCATTCACCGTGGCACATCCCCAGAGCATTCCCATCATCAAGAGCCCGGATCCATAACGAAGCCACATAGCAATGCCTCTTCTTGTCATGAGAATTCCGTACCGCTGCTACGACAAGCTTAGCAGATGGTGTGGAATTTGATGGGTCGGAAGCAGAGACCCCCCTCCCGCAAAAACAGGAGTCTGTTACAGGTCTGACCGCCTCGCCCAGGGGCATGCTTGAACGAGGGAACCATGAAGAGACGTCAGGTTGCCTTGGATGTCGCGATGTGAGATGTCGTCGTAGCATGCCGGTGGGCATGAAGAAAGCCAGAAAGGGGCATCGTGCCACATCTCCAATGGCATTGGTTGCGGAAAATCGCGACAGTGAGAGTGGGTGAAAGCGAATGATCTTCTCCGCTCGCGCAACGTGCCCCCTCAGAAGGGTCTCGTTAGCCGTGCGCAGTGGAAGATCAATCAGCCCCCACCCTGAAGTGATAATGAAGGAGCTTCGAGTGGTCTCTTCCCAGAAAGAGGCATCACCGTTGCATATCCACTTGAGTAGGGAGGCGGGCTTGTCCGGAACGGGTTACCCAAAGCTCCTGTTCCGATAAAGGCATTGATAGGCTGAGGGTTGTGCGATGCCTGTCACCACCGTAAGAAGCCCAGTGATCCGTTTATGAACTCATTGGAGGAGGACGTCACATGTTGAAGGAAGTTTCAGGGGATATTTTGTTGACCAAGGCAGAAGCTCTGGCGCACGGCGTCGCACCCAACGACAATTTTGCAAACGGGTTAGCCCTGGCACTCAGGGAGCGGTGGCCGGCGATGTATAAGGATTTTCGACACTATTCTCAGACGTTTACTCCCAAGAGCGGCGAGTTATGGACGTGGTCCGGCGTCGGAGCTGTTCGAATTGTGAATCTGTTTACTCAGGAGGCGGCTGCCGGCCACGGAGCCAAGCCAGGCCGGGCCACGATCGAGAATGTGAATCACTGCCTCAAAACGCTGGGCAAGGTAATCGAAGCTGAGAAGTTCAAGAGTGTTGCGCTTCCACGCTTGGCCACTGGCGTGGGCGGGCTCGACTGGAAGGATGTGAAGCCGCTGATAGAAAAACATCTCGGCCACCTGTCTATCCCCGTGTATGTGTATGGCACCTATCATCCTGGGATTCAGGCAACAGAATAAGGGGTGAACAGGGGCGAGACAGGAGGTGGGGCAGACTGACGAACAGCACGCGGTTCGGTCGCGCCATAATGCGTTGACCTGTGTCGGCTCCACCCACTGGTGTGCCGCCTCCCGATTGCTCCTCTAACACTGCGATGAAACATCGCAATGCCGTCGCAGTCGGCATCGCTTCAGCCTACTAATTGACAGCGCCCTCTATGGCACGCGCCTCACCGCATATCCGTTCCATCCGCCCCGCCTACTCGACCGTTCTTGAACCGATTGACAATGAAGCTCCCCGCAGCAAGCTGCGGGGTATCTTGCGAAATTCTCCGAAGCCA
>ERZ1292625.2047-Hain-H41-01um-R1-2047-length-20234-cov-7_pt1 | contig 20234 bp, 14 predicted proteins | sample MGYA00564400_ERZ1292625 | MGnify/ENA primary metagenome ERZ1292625 (study PRJEB36523, sample SAMEA6512639) | groundwater metagenome | collected 2019-01-08 | study: AquaDiva: Metagenomics assemblies of 32 groundwater samples
TACCTTGAATTTTCAGGTTGGTTGACTTTGCGTCATCCACTGTCTGCTTGGCGGCTTCTGTTGCTGCTAACGCGCTGACAATTTTAGTAGCAAACGACTTCAATGGTTTAAAAGCCAACTCTCTCGCATTGGTAGCATTGTCATAGGTTGTCTTTGCAACTTTGACTGCTTGCAATACTGCGGTTGCTGCAGTGAGTTGTGTAGCCAGTCCGGGAAGTTTTAGTGCAACTTTTGATGGATTGTAAGCTGCTCCGTAGCCTGTGCAAAAGCTAATGAGGTCTTCGAAGGTCGCTACATTTTTTGCATGACCTGTTTCGGTGGTTGATGCCATGTGTTTTTTGGGTTAATTGTTTAACATTCTATACAAACGAAAACTAATCACTTCAAATTATGGTGAAGGTTTAGTTACTTGATTTAAATGTTTATGAAAAAGGAAGGCCTGCGTAACCAAATTGATAAAAATTTTATTGCGTACATACGCAATAAATTTGCTAAGAGGGCTTAATAGTTCTATAGTTAGATACCTTCTTTTTGATAATCTTTAATCTCCTTTTCTGAATCATAACCATAGGCCTTCAATTCTGCACCTGTTAATTCAAAGTAGTGTTGCCAGAAAAACTTCACGTTGTCCATCTCCTTGCCTGCAAGCAAACCAGCTCCCGGAGATGCAGTAGCGCCATGAACGAATATTTTTACATCTCGCAAGTCAGGTATTTTGTTTGCATCCTTTAGCATCGATAATTTTTGAGTCACCTGCCCCTCACTGATTCTACCGAATGTGGTGAAATTGAAAGTCCCTTCTCTATTTTCGTTAATCATGTCACTGATCAAAATGATTGATGTTTCATACTGATAGTTTTCATCACCATTGGCTTCATTCAACAGTTTATCAGTAGAGTTTGTAAAACTTTTTTTGTTCTCCACTAATTTTACAGCTTCAGTAAGGGCATGAATTATGTCTGTGAAACTGCCGCAACTATTTCTTTCCATACGCTTGGTCAAAATAGCAGTGGCAATTTCATCTCTCACCTTTCCCATGATATAACGTTTCATTCTTGCCTTGGCACTGTCCGCTTGATGATTTGCCCCATCGGCCTTGCTTGTAAAGTCTATTTCGGCAAGGTCAAATGAATAAATTCTTTCCGCTTGCCCTTGACTACAGGCATCAATGAATTGAAGTGTCAACTTATCCTTTGGGCCAATATTTGGTAAAATCGTCTCCTGAATTGTCCTGATGTTGCGTTGCACAACATAGTATGGAATACTGATTGAATTGTCAAATAAGACAATATAACTTCTGCGCTTGGTTATGTTACACCCTGAAATAACCAGGAGAATGCTTAAGATAATGCTTGATAAAGTTTTCATGACTTTAATTGTTAAGAGTTGCAGATAAAGATTTACTATGTCCGTTCAATTGCTCTTTAGTGTCAACCAAAGTATTTTGTTGGTGTGATCCACCCAATATTTCCTTGTTATATCGAGTGATTGCTTCTTTTTCAAAACTCTCGTAATTTTCGCTGTAGTGACCTCTAAGATTTTCTTCCTTGATTCCATGTTTAATGTTGTAGTTCTGCTTGAAGATTTTAAACTCTTCGAGTAGAGCGATCGAGTTTTGTAACTCTCGTTTGAAGTGGTTTTCCCTTCGTTCATTGTTGGTTGCAATCTTGCTTTCCATAGCTGCTACGTTCTTTTCCCCTTTGGCAATACGAAGGGTGTTTTTGTACGGGCTCACATACAAGCTTCGTTCAGCAGAAAGATAGCCGGCAACAGGTGGCAAGATCATGCCTGCGAGCACCACGAAATAGGTAAAGAAATCATCACCATTTGCGCCCTCTAAGGCGAGGCCTCTTATTCGGCATAGGTAATAAATCAACGATTCATAGGCGAAGCACAGTGCAGACAATACGATAAAGTCAACCCAATTACGCGGCTTAGTTTCTGTCTGTTTGTACAATGGTTTATTGAGAGCAATAGCAAACCATTTCTTAAAGATGTAAATTCCAAACCCGGTCAATACAATCGCAACGAATAACTTGAGTGCAAGCCATGCCCAACCTTGTTGCAACATCACAGCACTTATTCCAAAGAAGTTCAGAGCAGTTTCAGCAATGATTCCCGCTGTTATCCAAGCCCCAAGTTTTCGGACTGTAGCTCTCACTTCATCGTACTCATCGGCTTCAACGAAATGGTGCGAATACCATTTATCCAAGAGTCGCCTTTGAGTTTTGACAGCCTCCTCGAGTCTTTTGTTTTCTTTTTTTAAGATTTCGGCCAGCGCAATTACATTTTGCATAAGCCAATTGATTATCTGGGCGGCAAATCCTTTAATACCATCAGGGCTAATAAAGAAGGCCTTGTACCAGAACATGAACCAAGCGTAGCGGGGCAAGATGAATTTTGTTAAAGTTTTCATGATTATTTAAGTTTAAATTGTTTAGAAAGATTTATTTGTAATTGTTAAGGTGTTCCCAGTTACGGTAATTATTGTTGTGCCTGTTGCAGGGACATTGTAAGTGACTCCATTAATGGTTATTGTCTTAGTTTTGTTTTTGGAACTGTTGTTTTCCGAATCTGTCCCTTTGAAGGTCGTAGCTTCTTCAATCCTATTAAAGGCATACTCTTCTTTCCTTTTGTGGCTAGCAACTACTGGCGTCTCCAGAATAGTTGCGTATGTATTTCGGTAATCGGGTGGAACATGCCCTATGCGCCAGTTTCCTGTTGTTTCAATGAATGAGTACTTCTTGCCATTATAATTGTAGTATCCATTGCAGTTACTACAGGAAATAGCTGCTGCCATATGACCAGGCAAGCTTACAAGTACTGCATCAAAGTCGAATGTTTTTAGGAGTGCCACCAATAATGCAGCCTTGTCTTCACAATCTCCCCCTTGCTCAATGATTGTTTCAATTGGAAACTTCGGATAATCATAGCCGTTGTTCCATGGATCAGCTTTATAGGGAATTGCTTGCTGAGCAAAGGCAATCAAATATTCCGCGAGAGTGATTCCTGTGTAGCCTAAATCTTTTGCGTCCTCGTCAAGTGCTTTCGCCAATTGTAGCAGATATGGATGGCTACTGTATTCAATAGCGTAATTGCTTTTTTCGAAATGCTTTGACAGACCTTTGTAAAAGTTGTAGTCACTGTAATTGAAAGTGAGCTGGTCGGTGAAAGTGTAACCGCCATAATCCCACTGTACCGTCCTTTCAATTTTGTTTTGTTGGTACTGTGCTTGAACGCCTAAAGCTAACAGGCACATGATTGTCAGCGAAACAATTTTCAGTTCGCTAACCGTTGGTAATAGAATTGATTTTTTCATTTTGCATTGTCACCGCGTAGAGCTAAATGACAATACAAATGAAACTAGGATTGATGCGAAGGTGTCTTTAAGCTAAGTTATCTGAAAGTGGAGGTGGTGCGGGTGACGGAAAAATAACTTAGGATTTTTGTTGGAACTCTTTGATTATATTCAATTCAAATTCAGAAAATTTTGAATAGACTTCATATTTGCCTCTTAATTCAGTCTCATAGGAAACCGAAGCTTTCCTATCTTCATACAATAGAAAGTATAGATGAAAATATTGGTTGAAATATGCCAACTGGCTTGCCAAATCATTTGCTTTCGATTCTTTCTTTTGCAACAACTTCTTGGTTTCATCAACCGTCAGTTTTTTACAGAAAAGAAGGTATATTGCTAATGCTCTTTTAAAAATGAAGCTTTCAAAACCTTCATTGCTGAAATTGTTTAATAAGTCAGTATACGAAGGAGCGGTCAAGTAACATTTCACCGGCACTTTTGATTCTGTGATATCTTGGTTCTCAAGATTGGTCAATTCCGCCAATTTCGCTTTGAACTCTTCAACTTTCGCTTTGAATTTCTGTAAACTATCCTTCGCGAAAAAGTATTCCATGAAGGCAACTTCTAATTTCCCCTTGTGAGTGCCAAAATCTTTAGGAAGGAAATCACTCACTTCTTTATTTGAGAGAACCTTTTCTACCAATCTCTTAACTGCTGCTTTTAAGTTGTGCCCCCCATAGCTCTTATACCATATGACCATGAACTCACGCAAAAAATCTTTAACTGTTTCTAAACTAACTTCATCTATTGTTGCGAAGTGCAGATACAAGTTTCCATATGGTACAATTGTGTCGTTGTGCGATTTGGAAACAGGATGAATAACAATGAAATAATTTGGATGCTTACCTAACTCCAGATCAGCTATGCTGTGGGCATAGCTGTTAAAATAATTTTCAATTATCTCTTTTGTCAGACCATTCTGCTGACCATATTTTTTAATTGGCTTTGGCTCAAATTCACCAACCCAATTGTAGTTACTGAGGTTGTAGGAGGTGACAGTTCCAGTGCCAGTTCCAACTAATATCCAAGTGTTTTTCTCATACCACTCGCTGTATGAAGAAACGCCCCCTTTGAAATCTTCCTTAAACTTTGTAACGAGTTCAATATATTTGTTGTAAAAGGTCTTACTATCAAAATCCTTATAGGCGTATATGTATGTCTCACCTATTCCCTTTTCGTTTAGGAGAACCATCTCTAATAGGGAAAACGTAAGTTTCTTGTCTCGGAAGTATTGTTCTATCAGAGCGAGAAACTCGTTACCCTTGTTTTTAAGAAGGATATACTCGTCAATCCAAATTATTTTATGTTCAGCAAATGCCATTGTTCTAAAGTTCCTATCCCATAAGTTACTGTCGTTGTTGAGGTATCATCGCTTGGGCCTCGACTACAAATGCAAAGATGCTTGGCATGAGTAACAACACACACACCTTTGGCGTTCAGCACCTGCATAATATCTTCGGCAATTTGCTTTGTCATAATTTCTTGAATTTGTAATCGCCTCGCGTGAACATCACGCACGAGGCGCACAATTTTACCTAAGCCCGTGATGATTTCGTTAGGTTGATAATACACATCAGCAGTTCCAAAGAATGGTGCAAAGTGATGTTCGCACATCGTATAAAAATTAATATTCTTCACCTCTACAATTCCTGTGTAGTTTGAAACATGAACAACATCATTCAATATATCTTCAGCTTTCAGTGCATATCCTGAAAACATTTCGTCATAAGATTTTTGAATACGATGTTTCGAAAGATGTAATTTCTTTTTTACTTCTTCATTGCTTATGAAACTGAAAAGTGTCTTTAAATTATCCTCCATTTCTCTGATAAATTTGAATTGATTGTTTAAAACTAAACTCCGCTTTGTTGTTTAGTTTTGCTTTTAAAAATTCTTTTAGCTGCTCTGCTGATTCCTTCAAATCAACTACCATTAAATAACCGATTTGTTTTGCCAACTTATCAAAGTCAGGACAATGCAATTTAGCTTTAAAGGGTATTCGTTTTTTCATTGAATACCCTTTTGGAAATCCTGAAAGGTGTATTTCGGGATTTGCATTTTCAAAATTGGCTTCGGTCCAGTCAATAAGTTCGCCCATGAAATCATTATTGTCATTCAAAACCATTATTACAAAGTCTGGATTTATTTCCTTTATTTTCTTATTCAACTTGTCTGCGTCCTCGTCAATGAATTGCAAAGTATGTGAGATGAAAACCGTTTTGATTTGCTTACTTGGTTTGTAATCAAAGAAATCAATTTGTTTTCGCTTGTGATTTTTTGAAATTGGAAATTCACCTTCTGCAATTTTATTCACATCAATACAAATGGTTTCCTTTTCCGGAAAAGCATTGTAAGCAATGTCTCCCAAACCTGCACCGACATCTAATATCGGGGCAACAAAATATTTACTTACTTTTTCTCGAATCAACTTTGCAATGGTTTTATTTTCACTACACCAGTTTTCTTTAAAGTCAAACACCTCAATTTTCGACACACCATCTTTCATAGATTGATTAAGATAGCTTGAAAGGGCTAAAGTTTGTTTCACGGTCGTAATAATCTTCGTTTTCTATTCTCTTTAATTTCTTTACCAATGGCAAGGTAATGGGCAACGCAATAATTTCCCAACCGACTTTAAATGCCCACGCTGATAGCGTAATCATCATTAAGTCATTTACCGCCATTTCTCCTGAGAAGGCGATGAGAACAAAGATAGTTGTGTCCACAAACTGTCCGACAATAGTGGAGAGAACAAAACGCAATGGCATTCTTTTACCTTCACTTTGCAGTTTCAGTTTTGCAAGAGTAAAGCTGTTCGCAAATTCACCTAAGAAGTATGCGCTGATTGAAGCAGCAACTATTCTTGGCACTTTACCTAAGATGTCGTCATACTCTTTTTGCAGTGTCCAAAAAGATGCTGCCGGTAGTTGCTGAACAATTGTTAAAGCAATTATCATCAGAAGCAATGCACCGAAACCAGTCCAAATTACCCGTCTCGAGTATGCATAACCGTAAACTTCCGTTAGAATATCGGCAAATACATAAACAATTGGAAACAGGATAATCCCTCCTGGCAAGTCCAAGGAGAAGAATTTGAATATTTTGGTGTCTAAAATATTTGAGATCACTAAGCAGGCAGCAAAAAGTCCTGTTATCATTGGGTAATACTTGTAATTCTTCATTTTCTGATGGTTTTAAGTGCTAGTTTCTGATGCAAAGAAAACCCATCAGTTGCTAATATTAAGTTATCCTAAGTTAGGATTTCAGTTAGGATAAATTGATTAGTCCGCTGACGGAGTCTCTCAAATGAGGCTAAAAAGTCGCTTTAACCACAGGCTGCCATCTTATTTACCTTCGTATTTAAAGCCATCAGCTAAACTATGGTAATGAAACAAGGCGTAAATCAATATAAGGTATTTGGCCATTGCAACTTGTCTTGCGGATTCCAAAAATCTCAAAAGCATGCAAGGGCTTAAAAATGAAGCGCAGCGAAATGTTAAGCCGAGGGGCAAGGAAGGATACCAGATTCAAAGATGTTGTGAGGCCGATGTCAGATGTTAGCCCTAATATCTTTTACGAAATGGATTCAGTGCACATCCAGCAGGTATTCGATCTCCTTACTGATAAGTTTGGTTTTCCGGCAGGGTGGCGAAAGATATAGAAAGAGTACTTGGAAAAACAACCGCGTGGAGAGGATGAAATAGGACTCTTCTTGCGGTTTGGCACTGCTCGCGTTGAACCAATTTTAAACGGCCTTCTGTTAGGCTCGCCCTGCTCAATAATATCTAATGGCGCAACGAACCATTCTTTTGGTGAATATCTCCTGCCATCATTTCCGGTAACATCAATATTTAAGCACGCGTCACCGAAGAAATTATGAGTAAGCAACTCCAACTTGTGTGGGGTTCATGTTGTCATTCAGATTTTGTTTCACGCTTGCGTGCTAATTCGTCCTGATAGATCTTCAACAAAAGTTCGTTGAGCTTTCTAAATTTATCAAGTTGCAGGATTCGCTTCTCCAGGCGATCGGTATTTTTTGACGAAGTATCATTGTCATCTTCCAAAAGATTAAAATGTCTAAGCACGATGTTCATAGAATGGATGTCATCAGAAAACGATATTGAGGATGCTGTTTGCAGCCATGCTTTCGTCTTTTCATCACTCACTTTTAAAGCCGCTTGATTAAGAAGATTTTCCATCCACACTCTCGTTACCTTCTCGATCTCCACGACACTTTCGATGTAAACCTTAATATCCTCGTAGTTCGGATTGGTACTCTCAAGCTGAGTCAGCTCATATTTCGACATCCGATGGAGAAACGGATCACTGTTATCTGGGTCGAGACTTTCTAGAACTTTCAGGATTGGCTCAAAATTTTCAAAGGGTCTCCTGCCGTGCGGCATGTGACTGCGATGTTCCCAGATTTTTAAAATCAATTCGCAGCATGCCCTCTCTGCTTCAGCTTTCTCAGCACCTTCCGCTAATTTCTCAGCTTGATGCATCTTTTCTGCAAGGTAGTGTGCCATCCAACGAGCGAGTGTATCAACACCTGGATCAAGATCAAGCTCTTTCACGAGTAGCTTACCCAAGTCTATAATTTTTTCCGATTGTTCTGAGTCCTCCATGTTCGTTTAATATAAAAATTCGATGCTGTTCATTCTCGATATCGCGCTTCTCTTCTGGCAGTCTGCTTGTGTGGGCGTACGAAAGCCTCCGGGTAATAGACACTTTCAGAATCAGCTCGCAATCCAGGGCTTGACAGAGTTGACGCAATGTAGTCAAGTCGGCACTCAGGCACATTCCGGCTTGGTCAGCTTCCTCATCCCTATCTGAATGAGCGCAAATCCACGATGCGCATGTCATAACGCATTCATCCATTTCATTAAACCATTTTTTTCCATCACTATCGGACCGAAGCTTTAAGCTGTCAAGTATGGATTGTCCGATCTTGTAAGAAGGGTATTCGACCTTGTTAGCGTATGGATCATGCTCATCAAGTTCACGTTCGTTGTTTGGGTCAATGATCCAACCAGTCAACTTAAAAATACCCGAGTCAAACTCCATGTTTTCTTCTTCATAGCCCGGAACCTTGTAATCATGGGGATCGCTTGCGGTTGTCCATGCTCGCAAAAGGGCATCAGATGTCGTCTTTGATACACATGCCGAAGAGATGTAAAATGTTTCGATTCGTTCACTTTTCTTTTCATGCCAGCCGCCTTTCACCGTAAGCCAGCGCTTATTCTCGGCAGGTGCTAGACAGTTGATGAAATCCATTTCCGTAATTGCCGACTTCCACTCTTCAAGGCCTTGTCGTTCGGCAAATATCCATGGGGGCCTTATAATGGGAAGCGGATCTCGGTGATCTGCCAGCCACTTACCATCGGTGCGCGTCAACAAATGTCTTGACAGCCAATTTTCCCAGGCATTTCCTTCTTCATATTGTGACGAAAGAATCGGCATTTTTTTCAATAATCGGTCTGCAACAACCAACATCGCGTGATAGGATAAATAAAAGTCAAGATTGTCCGTCTTCGGATAACTCCCGTGGTCATGCCATGTTTCGCGTTCCGAGCTATTACGGTTCCAAATGCCTTCGCGGGGATCGCTCTTATGTTTTCCATCATAGTCGTTCTTCCATTCCTTAACTAAAACTGCCGCTGCAAGATCTTCAACCTGTTTTTCGGAGATTCCAAACACGTCTCCCATTGGTTGGTACCAATATCTATCAAAATCCCACGCAAAGTGATACTCAAGATTTTCATCAATAAGGTTGTTTATGTGCCAATAGCTTTCAGTTTGCAACTTATGCTGCTTCTTATCTCCAAGCGGGAACCTGCTTTTTGTGGTGTATGAAAGGGCTTCAATTGTTGTTGCATCAAACGTCTCCGGGAATGATGATTGAATGTTCAAGCATGTATCGGTCGCAAATTTCTGAATTAGGATGTGATCGGACTCCAGAGCATATTTCTTAAACAACGAACTGTATTTGATCAACTGGTCAGGATGATCTTTTGATATCCGAGCCAGAGCAATGAACAGATATTGACGAGCATGCAGGTTATAGAATGGAAACAGGTGACTGCCGAAGGCATCAACCTTGTTATGTTCATTCCAAGTCATTAGTTCCTGAAAAACGGATGAACAGTTGAGCTCTATCAATATCCGCACACAATGTGCAGCACTCCATCGTTCAGTCGCACGCGGTGAACCCAGTGCAGACCATATCACTCCGGCAAGATTATGACTAATATTATCAGGCACTTCAAGCCATGCGGACCATTCTCCGTCTGCTGCTTTCGGGTCTATATGTTGCTCAAATCTCTGCAATGCATAATCCAGCAAATGTCGAGCATCTGCTTCCCTTACACACCGAGCAGATAATTGCGCATATGCAAAAAACGTTTCTCCACTGTCAAGATCCTTCGCATTGATGAGTCCAGCATTAATTCCTTCGATAATGACAGTTTCTAATTTCTCATCTGCTTTGATTGCCCGAACAAGAGAATCAAATCCGTAGCTATTGGATAGTTCATAGGCGTAACGCTCACTGAATTTGCGAATGATCGCGTTCCATTTTGGTGCAAAACTTACCTTTTTTCTCCATTCAGACGGAACTGCTTCAAGCACACCCTGTACATCATACCGGTCGACCAACAACGAGGCCAACAACGCACTAATAAATTCCACCAGTTTATTTGGATTTAAACGATTCACGCATTCCGTTAACAAATCGCGCACCGGCATACCATAGTGTTCTTCACCGATCTGCTTGCGATGACGATTCACCAGTTCAGCAAAACCATCCGTTGTGAACATGTCAACACCACTGAAAATATCCTCCCAATTAACTGATGAATCTGCTGCACGAGAACTAGGCTCAACCTGATCCTTCATGACCAGTTGATCAGGAATTAAATCTAAAAATGAAAACTTATGCTTGATCCAATCCTTATCGTCAATCCATGCTTCTGCGATTAACCTGACCTTACTCCAATAACTACCATCAACTCCATCCATTCTATTCAATCGGATATAATCTTCCAGGATTATTCGTCTGAGTGGTTGTGATTCAGTTTTAGCGAGGCATTGGTTGAGAAAGCTTTTACTTGTTTGCGCTGAGAAAAAGCGACCCATCGACCAAGCAACCGCAGGATCAATTTTATCTGTCGCAAGCAATTGATTGATTGCGGCCATAAGTTCATAATGAAAGGCACCGATATCCCGGTCTCGCCAGCGACTAGCCGCGGATAATCCCATAGCAGGAGACATTTTCGTGCAAACTCGCATCGCATCATAGCGGTTCCAATGTTTCTCTCGGTCAACGGTTTCCCCTATAACTTCCGCACAGCGGATAAAACGATACGCCAAAGAATTAGGCGTGACAGTCTTATCGGAAGCTTGCTCTCCCAGTCCAACCAAGGCTTCCCATCTCTGAACGATTTCGTCTCCAAATTTTGATGCTATGTCAATTGCCTTGTCGAAATAGACACGCGCGTCAGCTATGTCAACGGTCAACACTGCCCTTGCCAGTGCAAGGTATTGGGAGGCGATTGCTTCAGGCCCATCCCCCTTGATCAATTTGATAATTTCATATGTTGTCATCTCAAGATCTGACTGGAGCGATGTCAAATGTGCCAGGCGCCCAGCAGCATTCAGCAAACCCAGCTTTCCCCATAGCTGCAAAGTCTCTTTCGGTTTCAGATAAGTGTCATAGAACTTTAGGATATCTTCAGCAGGAAAATCTTTTAGGAGTATGACAATTGAAGAGCAGACAAGTGCGATCTCCTCGGGTTGTCGGTCATTGCTACGATAATGCTGTGCTTTCGCCTTACCTGAACTTTGCTGAGCTTCACGTGCACCATCCATGAGTGACACGTTTTCACATAGCAAAATCCGCATGCGGAAAAGATACCAAGGAAGCAAACCAAATAGAGTTTCCTTGAACTCAGTCAATGCATTTTGTTCATCATAGCTTTTCTTGACTTTTAGAAAGTCAAGCGGAAGAATTTCCTCCAAGTTAGGTTCCGACTGACCTGAGAGCATCATGCGAATCGTCAGGGCCTTTAAGAAGATTGGGCGATGGTTTGAAAAAAAACGGTTTTCTCCAAAACTTCTATCTGCCCTTATAGGAATATAATGTCGTAATACTCGCAAAATTTTCTCTGGCGGTAAGTGCAATGCCATGCAACAGCCTGCGAATGTTACAATAGCATCAGGGATTACGTGCTCAAAGTGATGGGCTTCGGGTTTCTTAATTCTTGATTTAGAATGGCAAAGCAAATCCAGTGCGAGGCGCACGACTGCGCGGTCAGGAATTTTTCCCAACTGCATGAGGTTGCTTACAATTGCTACAGTGTAATACACCTGCATCTTTCCACTATGCAATAGCTGGTCGATTTCATCAAACCGACCTTCATCCATCAGTCTGGTTGTAAATCGTTGTAAAACTCCAAATACAAACCGCGGATTCAGATGATTAAGGAACGTGATACAGGCATCAACTCCCTCAAGGTTTAACATAGCATAGGCCGCCTCTAGAATATCGCGTTCAGTGATCCGCTCTTCAGAATGTAGTTCCTCCTTTTTTCTCTTACGTACTTCTTCCAGAGAAATACGAAGCCAATTAACACCAGAGCGCAGATACCCTCTCGCTTCGCCCTGATACTCTTTTATTCCAGAAAGCAGGGAAGCAGTATAAATATTTTCAGAACCATCCCACTTTCCTCTCAATTGCTGCTTGAATCCAATCTCCTGAATCTTCTCCTTACTTTGAAGCCGTATCAGTAGTTCAATATTATCTTGAAGCAACTGGAGTTGTCGTTGATTACCGGCAACTTCTTCGCCTGCCTTAATAGCCACTTGGATCGCATCGGGAATTTTTTTTGTCTTTAATGCAGCTTTGAATGCAAATTGCAATCTGTATACACGAATTGTCCGGGTGTCAATCGGATTATCGGTCGGTAAAAAATCATCCGTAAGCGAAACTTGAATTAATTTTTGATACTGCTCTGCCTGCAGGTAGAGATGAGGCAACACTTCAGCTACGTAAGTACTACTCTGTGCCAGTGGTTCTAATAAATTTAGATAGGATTCATAATCAGCCGGCTTCCCCGAAAATGTGTTTCGGAACCATGTTTCTGTCGGCTCATCTCGAAACTGGACTGACGAATCTAAGATCCACAATGATCTTCCAATGTCTGAGACAAAACTCTTGATTGTTGATTCATCAACATGCGAGGCCCGAGCCAAAACTGAGATTGGAATGTGTGGTGGAAGTATTGCCAAACCAAGACAAATTGCATTAACCTGTTGTTGAAATTCAGTTGTGAGATTCTTTTTCACTTTTTCAATTGCAGTTTTCAATTGCGATTCAATCAGCTTTTCAACCGACATACCTCCGGGGCCAAGAGATGCAAGCACTTCCTGGATAGTTGCATACTTCGCATTAAGTGCATTTGCTTGAACTCGCGGGTTCGCATTTGTCAATCGATGAAATTCGCGACCATCATGTTCAGAGGCCGCTGGAAACCATGTCCGCAAGCTGAGCAGAGTTTCAGCTTCAGAAAATGAGTTCAATCTTAGTGAAAGAACATCACCTGGCGGTTTTAATAAATGAACTCTTTCTGTCCTACACAGAAATACCAGTTGGCATCCAGTCGGGATTTGTTCACGGATGAGTTCATGTGGGAAGCAGTTCTCATTGAAATCAAGAGCGGCCATTTCCGCATTATCTGCAGCATCCAGCAGGATAAAAAGTTTAGCAGACGCAATAACTTTCTGTAATGATTCTGTCGCGGCTTTAACACGTTCAAGAAATGTCCTGACAATGTCTTCGTCCCGCGAAGTACTAAAAAGCATTAGTGGACTACATAAACCCTTTGACGCAAGTTCATTGACTATTTGCGTCAACGCTTGACGATGCCCATGTCGTGGTTCACTTCGGTTCCTATATTTACCTGCACCGAAACAATCGTAAATAATACCTATCGAACCTTTCGGCAACGAGTTAACTAGCTGTCTGCAAAAAACACTCTTGCCTACGCCTCCCTCAGCATGAACAATCACCGAGGTGCTGGCTGAGTCAATTTTTTCTTTCAGTGTTTTGTATTGAGGAAGTTCGATAACATTTGCTGCGGGTTCCAGTTCTGCAGGCGCAGGGTAAAGGTGCCGTTCTGATGTTATCGCAAAACGCTTTAAGACATCTTCCCGAACAATGGTATTCTGTGTATGCGGCAACACCTTTTCCTGCACCATACCGACCAGATTATAAACCTGAATATGGTCGACCGGATCCGCGACAAGTTTGGCTAGTTCACTTTTTAATTCTTCCTGCTGAACATTGTAATCTCCTTCACTGTCGACCAAGAAAAACACTTTACAAAACCCGCGGAGGTCATGGTTCTTAAGTCCGGTGTATTTCTCTATTGTAGATTTGAAGGTCGCCTCTGGGGCATTACCATCCGCGATTGCCTTGAGACCGTTCCTGAACGAATCTGCAACTTTTCGATTGGTGATCACGGTAAACGCAACCAAGGGTGACTCCTTGTTTTTCCATTCTGCATATCGCTTAGCGAATCCCGTTACCGTATCTTGTAAATCACTCAACGTAAAAGGCGTATCAATCCGAACGGTGGAGTGTTTCAGTTGGTAATAATCTATTTGCTGCTGGCCAGACTCGTCAGAATATTCCGTGACATCAATTACGTATTCACCTTCCTTGGTTGCATCATCCGATCCTTCAATAACAATTTTCTTAACCTTGGCATGCGGATAAACCAATTGAAGACATCGCCTTGCCGCCCACCGGTAGTGAAAAACGTCACCGGCCCTGGAATATTCAACGAGTTTATTTGACATGGGCTTTCTTTTGATATTGTGCGAGCTGTATATCAGCCCAAGCAAACGGGTATTTAGAGAGCATCTCTAATTTCAATTCTGTATGCTGATTGTCCGCTAAATCCCAATAGCCTTTATTTATCATGTTAACTTCTCTAGGCTGTTAATTCTCCATCTTCATTAAGCATAAAAATTTCTACCATTAAATTTAGCCAATATATGACTACTCTCAATGTGGTGGGTGCGGTGGGTTTGGCTCTTGCCTTTGCTTTGGTTTGTGGGTGGGATGTGGGGCAATGGCAAGTGCCAAAAGCGTGGGCGAGAATCTCTCCCGGTTGCAGTGCGGTGGGAAATATAGTATGAATAGTTATTCGTCAGCCGTGTCCTTTGTCCCACGTTATTTTAATTTCTCTTGTCGCACGTTGAGTAATGAAACTGAATATTGTCCCCGTGGAGAAACTTTATAGATGGGCTTGTCAGCCGTTACTTTTTAATTGTTGTGGAGAATTTGTCCCGGTACACGAAGGGCATTGGCGCTAACGTTTGTGCTTCTGCAGTAGCGCGCTTCCGAAGCCGCGTCCTGTCCCCGACACAAAACGTTGAACGAAGATAACACTTATAGCTTACACGTCACCGCGCTATTGCAGAAGCATTTTGTTGGCAGTAGTGCCCTTACATTGCTCTCAATTTATTCGTGGTTTAATGTCCGCCATTGTCGGTTGAAAGAATTTTCGATTTATGTCCCGATGTTCTAAGTTCCGTGTTATTATGTCCAGGAGAATTTGTCGGGTTACAACCAATGCGGGCGGGGCAACCGCACCCAATCTTTCGGGTTGCTTTGCCCACTCTGTCAAGTATTGGTGCTGTGGGGCAGCACTCTTGCCAAAACCTTGGTCTTGCGGGTGGATATGCAGGGGTTTTGGCATGTGTGCTGCTTGTGTCGGGCGAGTGGCAGCATAATACCAATAGAAATTTATAAGTTTACATACCAACCCATTGAATTATGAAAAAGATAATCTTTATAAGTGCAACTATAGTACTCTATAGTGTATCGGGCGTTCTATCGCAAACTACCAAGCCGTACTCGTCTGCTCAAATAGATTCCCTGGTCGCCAAAACTATGGCCATGATGCCACTGGCGGGAATTTCAATTTCCGTTGTTAAAGATGGTAAAGTGGTTCACTCCAAAGGGTATGGTATTACTCATGTTAATTCCACGGAGAAGGTGAATGAGAACACGCTATTCGCTATTGCTTCCAACAGTAAAGCTTTCACCACCATGGCCCTGGCCATTTTGGTTGACGAAGGAAAACTGACCTGGCAAGACAAGGTGGCTGATCATATTCCGGAGTTTAAGATGTATGATCCCTATGTAACCGCCAATTTTAATATTCAGGATTTATTGACGCACCGAAGTGGTTTGGGGTTAGGAGCTGGTGACCTGATGTTTTGGCCTGATGGCAGTAACTTCACCATGAAAGACATATTGAACAGCTTTCAATATCAAAAGCCAGTATCGGCATTCAGAACCAAGTATGATTATGATAACTTGTTGTATATAGTTGCTGGCGAAGTGGTGGCAAGGGTAAGCGGCATAAGCTGGAGCGATTTTGTTGAAAAAAGAATCATGACCCCATTGGGCATGACCAGATCGGTTGCTGCCTATCAAAACATAAAAGACAAAAAGAACGTGGCAGCACCTCATAAGGTTGAAGTCACCAAACTTGTTTCATTCAATGCGCACCTAGATAATGAAGCTTCATTGGGTGCAGCCGGTGGTATCTATGCGAGTGTAGCCGATTTGGCGAAATGGATGTTGTTGCATTTGAATGACGGGAAATACGGGGATGGTTTAAGTTCGCAGATGGTTTCGTTGCAGAATTTACGCGAGATGCAACGACCCCATACCTTTATGGGATTCAACCTTAAACCCATGGGAGATCAAAAGAATCATTTTGCTTATTATGGGTTGGGCTGGGTGATTATCGATCTAAATGGATATGCAATACTGAATCACGGGGGTGGTTTGCCAGGAATGCTTTCAAGAACCACGTTAGTGCCCGAACTTAATCTTGGAGTAATGGTTCTCACCAACACCGATCCGGGCGGCTATGCATTTCAATCCATCTCGCGTGCCATATATAAATCGTATATGGGTATAAAGCCCGATGAAATTTCCCCTATGCAAAGTGCGATCAAAGAGGGTGAAAGTAAGGGTGATTCTGTGACCAATGCGGCTTGGAATACTGTTAAAGCTAACGCCAACATGGCCGTTAAACACGAAAGTTATATTGGCACGTATCGAGACAATTGGTTTGGCGAAATAACTATCGCCAGCCAGGGAAATGATCTTTGGTTCACCAGCAAGCGCTCCCCAAAACTTCACGGGAAAATGTTTTTCTATAAGGACAACACATTTGCCATTAAGTGGGATTACCAGGACATGAATTGCGATGCTTTTGCAACATTTATTTTAGATGATAAAGGAAACACCGTTGGAATTAAAATGAAAGGCATCTCCCCGAACATTGATTTTAGTTTTGACTTTCATGATCTTGATTTGAAACGAGTAAAGTAAATCCTGTCGATCAAAAGGTTGAATTTATTCCACGTTAATCTCTCTTAGGTTGGCGGGTGGCTTTGGCTCTTGCCTTTGCTTTGGATGTGGAGGGAAGTGTGGCAAGGGCATGTGCCAAAGGCGTGGCGAGACTCTCCCCGGTTGCCGTGCGGTGGGGAAGCCCGACTCTTTATATATAGAGTGTCGGTCGTTTTTCTGTCCCCTCTTTTGATTTTGTATTTGTCGGAGTTGTCTAACGAAACTGCGTTTAGTCCCTGTGGGAAATGGTTGTTTGAAGTGTGTCCCCCGTTAATTTTCTATTTTGTCGAAGGAGAATTTGTCGGTAAGGGCATTCTGACTAACGTTTCGTAAAGTGTTGATTATCAATACTCTTTTTGTTGGCTATAATCCTCATTTTATCTTCGATTTGTCCCCAACCGTTAGCTTTCGAAATTAAATTTTCGTCTCGGAAATGGGGGGAATTACTGCCAACGCTAGGCTTGCAGCAGTGGCGGGTCTTAGGAGGGCTTGTTAAGGGCGATAGCCCGACAAGCCCGACCAGTTGCGCCCTGTCCCACTTGACAAATATAAATATTGAAACCAAAACTTTATGAGGACAACAATCCCCGCCATTGCTGCAAGCTATTGTTATGGGCTGCCCGCTTCCGCGTCTCGGCATGTCGCGCAGCTTCCCTCTCGTCCTTTTTCAAGTTGACTGTCAACGGAATTTTCCTTCTGCCCATTGTCGCGTGGCAGAATTTGTCAATCAACAAAAAATTATCCGCGGGCTTATGACCGTCCGAAATCTCCAATGTCCAACTCTTGTCTTTGTCAATCATCCGTTCCCTTTTATTATTTTTCTTTTTCCTCTTCGTCTTTTTTGTTTTCCTTCCCTTCTTCCCTTTCGTTTTCTTTTTTTTATTTTTTGTTTCTTAATTCATTCGTCTGCGGTTTGTCGCGTGGCAGGGATTGTCAACCAACCCTGCGATTTGTCGCGGTGCAACAAACCACCCTCTCAATCTTGCAGGTTTCTCTTGTCGTAGTTGTCCTGCGGCCTGTCGCGGTGCAGAAATTTGCCTATCAGCTTCGGACTGTCCGCGTGGCACACCACTTCAGTAGTCAAGGTTTTTATTCGAGCTTCGAACTTCCAAATTTGTTCAAGCTGATTTCGGTGGTCGTCACCGCGGGTTGCCCATAACGTGAGTGTATAAAACGTAGTGCGGTTTAGGAGCTAAAGCCAAATGACGAAGGAATGGCTTTAGCGACCTGCTGCGTTTTGTCCCACGACACCGAACGAAATTAAGAAACGAAAACTATAATGCAACACTGAACCAGCGCTATGTTTTATACACATTGTTGTAGCTCGTGCGCGTCACCTAACTTTTTCTGTGCATTCAGTCCGCAAGAATCTTGTCACATTTGAGCCGCTATAACAATGGCTCCAAGAACTGAAAGGACCAACATTACTATCAAATAATTCTTTATAAATGTAGTATTCTCCGCAGTCGTCTTTGCGAATTGTGCCGACTTTTCAAGTAATTCTCTGTCTGTGTAGTCTGTAACTTTCTTTGTGCTCATGGTTATTTGGTTTTAGTCCTTTGTTGTAATTTATTTCAAGTCCCGGTTCTATATCTTTTATTCCAAATCATCTCCATTACCTTTTGTGTCTTTATGTCCCGATGAAATGCTTGGATTCTTTTCAAGTCCTTTATCCCAATGTTGCCACTTAGTAGAGTGCAGTCCTGAATTGTAAACTTAGCATCAACTTCATTGTCCTTTGACTTGACGTGAAAGTGAGGTGGTTCGTGGTCATTGGAATAAATCATTATTTGCATTCTCCCAATTGTCTCAATCCTTTCTTTAATTCTTGAGTTGTCGACATGTTTGTCAATGTCAACGATACTCATAAAATAATCGAGAATGGGTGTCAGTATTTTCTCTTCAAGTGTCAACGGTCTATTATTTGGTACAATCTGTATTTAGCGCATGTGCTACAACGTCTGGCTATGAGCCGTTGCTTTTGGCCTTTAAAAATAATTAAAAAAGCAATGGCTCATAGCTATTGTTGTGGCTCGTGCGCGTCCTCTCACATTTTTTTAAGTTCATCTCTTAACGATAATAGGTCTGAGAATGGCGCTGTGTCATTCGTCTCCCACTTTTTCTTTTCCTTTATTCTTTTCTCAATTGCTCTAAGTCCTTCTGATTTGTCCCGAAGAAGAATTGGTAATACAAATTTTCTAGTCGGAAAATCTGTTGGGTCGTAATACATCCAAACTTCAATTAGTGTCGGTAAGTATTTGCTGTCACATTTTGTCTCGAGTGATTTCAGTGATAACTCCATTTTTATTCTATTGTCCTCAGAGTCGGAATTTTCTTTTTGTTTTATGTAACTATTAAATATTTGTTCAATTGTTTTGATTGACTGTTTTTCGTTCTCACGTTGTCCAACGGCTGAAATGTTAATTGTCAAGAGAAATAGTAGTCCAAGTAATTTCATTGTCATTGTACTAAATCTGTCTGAATGTCCTTAGCGCATGAGCCACAACGTTTGTGTTTCTGCAGTGGTGCCTTTCCGAAGCCGCGTCCTGTCCCACGAAACGAAAACGTTGAACGAAGATAAAACTTTAATCTAACACGTCACGGCACCATTGCAGAAACATGCTGTTGGGCGCTGGCCGTTCTACCTGTCACTCCTCCAAAACTCTAAGTCCAAATGAATTCTCGCAATACCTTTGGTGTCCGCGTAGACTAAAGCTTTGTCCTGAAACAATTTGCTTTGTTTCTCATTCAAGTCCTTAATTGTCGTCCACCTTGGTAAGTCGTCAAATATTTTATTCAGTCCACCTGCAACGTCTCTGTCAAGCGGAACCTCTAAATTTCTTAAGGCCTTTAAATTCTCTTTATAGTCGGTCGGTATGTTCAAGAGGTCAGCTAAATATTTGTTGTAAACAACGTCTCGAAAAAATAGATTCAGTCCTTTTCTCGCTGCTCCCCAACTTTTTCCACCAGTCGGAAATTTGCTTCTTAAGTCAGCCGTTAATTTGTCCAAGTAGTCTTTATAGGAATCTGTCACTAATTTGTTTCTGAACTCAGTCAGGTTTATAGTTTTCTCAAAGTAGTTTCTGCTAATTTCAATGAGTCCACTAGCTCCCTGATTTCTAATTGCAGAAGGTCCAACCGAAGTCTGTGCAACTCGTCTGTGAATCTGTTTTAAAAAGTCGTCTCTGTCCACGTTTTATCTTGGTGTAAATTGTCCCGAACGGCTTGCGCCCAACGTTTGTGTTTCTGCAGTGGCGGGCATAGGAGGCCTTAGCAATGGAGCGAAGCGAAATGCTAAGGCCGACCAGTTGCGCCCTGTCCCACGACACAATTTAAATAAAGAAAATGAAAGTAATGAGGACACCGAACCCCGCCATTGCATAAACACCTTGTTGGGTGCCGTTTTTTAGTCCACACTATATATGTACGGTTTCCTTGTCCCTG
>ERZ1292625.2048-Hain-H41-01um-R1-2048-length-20232-cov-14_pt1 | contig 20232 bp, 35 predicted proteins | sample MGYA00564400_ERZ1292625 | MGnify/ENA primary metagenome ERZ1292625 (study PRJEB36523, sample SAMEA6512639) | groundwater metagenome | collected 2019-01-08 | study: AquaDiva: Metagenomics assemblies of 32 groundwater samples
TTGTTGAGATTAGGGAACAAAAAAAAGAGCTTACCCTTTGGTAAACTCTAAATAATATGTTGAGAGAAAACAACTAAATTAATTTTAATTCTCTTAAAGCTATTTCTATATCTTGAGTAGATAACCAGCCGCCTTGATCGTCAGTATTACTTAGCTTATCACTATTATTATCATACCAATAAGCAGCAACAAGATTAGCCCAATTTTCAGGCAAATCATAATCATTTTTGAATCTGTAACCTTCAAAATCTATATTCTTTATTGTTTGCTCATTTACTAATTCATCATAAACACTTTCATCTAAAATATGATGATCATCATGCAAGTGTTGAACTATCTTAGCTAATTCTTTAAACTCTCTAGTTATTTGACCATTTCTTTTATAAACTCTTATAGTGATACAATCAGCATAACCATAAGCAAAATGTTTATGTGTTTCAAGTTGCCAATTTAAATTTTGTGTTCTTCTGAATGTATCCTTAAAATGTTGAACTATTACTTGCTCGTTAGCTTGATCTAATAACCCGCTATCTCTATGTGATGTATAATGCATATAGTAATTATCAGGATTATCAACACCACCATACCAGCTAAAAGATTCAAAGTTTTTCCAATTTGCTACACACAAACGAGCAAAATTTATATATTGATCATCAGTCAAATTTTTTAATTTCATTTTGTTTTCTCCAAATAATTTTTAGTTACTTAGATAACGATAGATATTTAAATAAGTTTCATTAAATAAATATTTATAATTGAAACTTTTTCAGATCTATAACGTAAAACTAAATAAGAAAAACACAATAGGAGAAAACAAATGTTACTAACACTAGATTTGATTGAAAAACTAAGAACAGAATTTAAATCACGAAAAAATCCAATGGGCGAACAACCCACAATAGCGCTAAAATTAATTGAATATCTTTTTGAAGAAACCTATTTAGAAGAATCTGATAACAGAAGATCAGATATTAATGAGCTATTAGGCGATATTGAAAGAGATCCATTAAACTTAAAATTCCTTATAGAATGTGCAGGATTGAGAAATTTTTATACAGAAAACTTTCAAGCAATTGATCAGCTAATTTTTGATTTTATGGAAAATACTGGAAGTTTTATAACCATAAATGAAACACCATATTATCAATATTTGACAATATGGGCTATACGTCAATCAGTTTATCATATTCAATTATTTTTAGAAGATCTAGAAAGTGAGGATCAATAACATGGGCAAGAAAAGTATTAAACAAATAATCAGAGAAAAAAGAATTACTGACAAAAAACTAAATGATTTTCTTTTTCAAATGGATAAGAAAAGAAATCCTATACAGGTTCATATATTAGAAAATTATTTGAAAGATAGATCAGAAGATAGGCGAAGATCTTTCTTAGTTGATATAGAATCAATAGGATGCGCTAGTAATGCGATTTTGCATCATACTGAAGAAATAGCAGAATTTTTAAATAACTACCATGATTCAATACATAGCACAATTCAAGAAATACAACTAACAAATGGTAATGGGATATATTTCCCTAATCAAACCGATTTCCTACAATTTATAGTTAGTATGGTTTTTGAATATGAATGTACAAGATTACTTTACATTTTTGATAACTCAACTTGGAATAAAACCTATAAGGATTGGAGCTTTAGAATGTAGGTAAAAATACAAGAACCCGGCTTGCACCGGGTTCTTTGGTTGGTTATCACAAAGCACTACTTTGTGATAAAAGAGAAAAAAAGGGATAATTGCTTATCCCTAATTTCTATTTGAAATATGGTATATTTAAGTAAGTATCTTTAATAACTACTTTTTCTAACTTATTGATAACGTGATAGTTTACAGACTGCCTAGCAATTTCTAAGGATTGAATATTAAAATAGCACTCTCTTAAATCTATTTGTGCATCACTTGGCATCTGTAAACTAGAAGTAATAGAGTGAATTATAAAAATAACAAGCTTACTCTTATCTTTACTTAGGTATAAACTCATGCTTAAAACATCCGCTATTAACTCTTGATGTATTTTGAGTATATCGAATGTATGAAAATATCTTCTCTCGCCTTCAAGATTAATCAATCTTTCTAATCTGTTATGTATATTATTGCTAACTTCTTTTAATGCACCTAATCTTGTTTCTAAACAATGTTCTAATAATTGATCTGTCATTTTGTTTTCTCCTATAAGTTATCTTCATATAAGCTAACGATAAGTAAATATAAAAGTTTCAAAAATAAACTATTAAATATATTTATTAATTGAAACTTTATTGTTTTAGTTACGTTAATCTATTCAATAACACATTAGAAAAGGAACAATAAAATGAGTGCAATATATCTTAAAAACTTAGAAAAAAATCATGATGAATTATCGAAAGCAATGCATAGCGTACTTTGGGTAAATATAAGACAAGCTTTTAGTGATCCACTATATCACGCTAAAGAGCTTACTGAATATTATGCAATATCAATTAGAGGTAGTATTCCATATAATGACAGAGATAATATTGCTTTTGGAATGGAAAGATTATGTTATGCATTAATACATTTTCCATTAACACATGAATTTTATACACAACTACCAGAAAAGTTAGTAATCAAAACAGATCAAGAAAGATTTGATATTGCCCGATATATATATTTAAATTTGGAACTTTGTAACAAAGAACATCGTTATACAGATAACTTGAAAAATTTTATCTTTACAGAAAAACAATAGGAGAAAACTAATGGGATTTTTACATCAAACACCACTTTTTCACGCAAACAATTTGCCTTATGATGCAAACCATGTATATATGTTTTTATATAACACACCAAACAAAAAAGATATAAATGGCAACCGAATTATCAAAGCTAGATTTTTCATAATCGAAATGGAAAACGGAATAGCCGAATTAGTAGATTATACAAGAACTATTACAAATCTAGCTTTCGGAAAAATTCTAATTATAGCAGATGTTGTATATTGTAATGTTCAGTATGATAGTTTAAGGGTGTTCGAGTATGATATAAATAGACACCTTAAAGATCTAAAAGTTAATAAGATGGTAAGAGTAAGTATAAGATAAAAAATAGGGGAAGCAATTCCCCTGTTACTATTTTAAACGCTTAAGTGAACTACTCGCCGGAAAACAACAAGTTTCGCGCTTCCTTCTCATTTTATTGAGATTTTCAAGCAACAAATCAACAATTTATATTATCAATTTGATTTACAATCTTTCCACGCGCACTTCCCCATGTTCCTATAGGTGATAACTCAAATTTCACAATCTGAGATTTATTATTTAACTATTATAAAATAAATTTTTATATTAATCAAGGGTTTTCTCATTTAATTCAAACGTAGTGCTGTTTGAATTAAATGAGAAAACCCTTGATTAGCGGGTTTGTACTAAAGCTATAATATATTAATTATTAGCGTGTTCTAACATTATAATATTATCCTGCAAAACAGGCAAATATATAGTATACTATCATAACAACTAACGATAGTTTTGTGATTACTCAGTACCCTTTCAGGTATAGCTTCTATCATTCTAGATGAACAGATTTTAATCCCAATCTGAGAGTAAGAACTTGCGCTTCAGTTAGAGCTATCAAGCAATTTGTGCGTGAATAGATATATTTACTCGTTATATCTGTTTTTTTATAAAAAAATCTTAATAAGTATTTCACAACTATTTTAATAATCATACCAGTATTTTCAACTTTGTACTTATTATTTTAATCTTACTTTACTTATTTTTATTAATTGATTTTAATATTATTTGTTTCATTAGTCAATCTATATTTGCTGTTTTTTATAAAAAAGTTTCAATTATAAATATCTATTTTATGAAACATTTTAATTTTATACACGTTACTATATACGAGAGAATAAAACATCAGGAGAAAAACAAATGAGTTTACCTAGAGAAGAAAATTTAGACAATTATAGCTGTTATGAATTAAAAAAATATATAAATGATATAGTTGCCAATAATTTACATGATGACACCAGAATAGTTGCAGGTAAAACAAATGAAGTAATATTTTTAACCGATCAAGAAAAAATACATTTTACAGAACTACTAAACGAAATTAGATGGACTAAACCCGATCCTATGAAAATAAAAGTTGCTGGTTTAGTCTGGGATGGTAACTCAGATTATAAGACGTTGGTAATTTGGGATAATGAACAATGGGAAAATACCTTACGTATATCATCTAGTATAGAATAGGAGAAAAAAATGGAAAGTTATAATGAAATGCAAGAAAATAATAAGCATGTTGTAGATAGAATAACAACTATCTTTTTAAGAGTGGTAGAAAATGATACTAAGCTATCTCAAAGATTTTTACAAATGGCAATCATAAGACCAGATTTTATAGAATTAGCAGACAGGTTAAAAGATGAAATAGAAAGATATATAGAAGATAGTCACAATTTAATTACATCCAACAATTTCAAAGGTTTACAATATTTCTTTGCTGAAATTTTAGGATTAGCTAATCATATAAATTATGATTTAGTAGCACAAAAGTATATAGAAAAATCAAAGGTAAAATAAAAAAAGCGGGGTAACTCCCGCTTTTACCTTTTTATTTACTTATTACAAATGTAGTGCTATTTGTAATAAGTAAATAAAAAACAAGCGGGTTTATTCCCGCTTATGTTCTATCGGCAAACCAGTTATTATATTTAGCAACCATTTTTCTATGACATCTATAGTAACACTTTCTATATTATGTAAATCATTATCTATAAGCAATCTATACTTACCAGTATAAACACCTTGATCAACAGTTTCTATAAAAGCACAATCAAAACCTTTACAATAAAAATAGACTTCCCCATATTTTTTTAAATCATTTAGGATTTTTTCGGTATTCATTGCTTTTTATTTTCCCTTTCATATAAGCTAAAAATGCTTTCAGCTATTTCTTTATATTCAATATTTTCTTCAATATCAACCAAGCTATCACTTATAAAATCCCAAAAAACAGAGATATCACCACTTTTCTTTTTACGCCATTTAATTTCTGTTTGCATTCTATGAAAATTGCTTTGGTTTACTTCTTTTAACTCGATTGTTAAAAATGCAATACTTTCACTTTTGGAATGATTTTTTAATAAATCTTTTAATTTTCCAACCCACAATTTACAAGATACATCAGATCCTAAAATATGAGTAGCTAAATTATTAGTATCAATATTCTCAAAACCATCAATTTTTGGCATTTTGTTAACTCCTAATCAATATTTACTTACAATATAACAAACGTATGATAAAAGTAAAAGTTTCAAAAATAAACTTTTATTAAATGAAACTTTCTTTATTAGTTACCGTATACCTATATGATTAAACTATTAAACAAAGGAAAAACAAATGAGCAAAAATGTAGTAAAAAACTTTTCTCTATTTATCTTAATTTTTAACTTACATAATTTACAAAGGGGGAAAACTTGGACGAAACTATAAAAATTTTTATTGTAGATTATTTCAAAGTGTTAAAAGAACAACAATTTTATGATCTATCTAGAGAGTATAATTTAATTTATAGCTATAAAATAAGCTGCTTACATTCTTTAGATGGTAAGATAAACCTAGAATTGGCAGAATTAGAAAACTTTGCTACTAAACTTATACAAACCGCTTTTTCGGAAACTGAGATAGATTTATTCCAGCATAGTTATTATTACTCTAGCCATAATATTAGGTATAAAATCCTAGAAACACAGCATTGGAAAATTAGTAATAAACCCAATGCTAGACTACTTAACCTTTTTGCAAAAATCAAAGTAAATGTTTAAGGTGAAAAATTATGTTAAAATTTGAAAATCAAGAAATAATTGTAAAAAATTGGTTTGAACGGGGCAAGGAGTGTTTTAATTATTCGTTAAACCATAGAGTTATAAATATTGAGAAAGCAGATCTTGCACCAGATCGTTTACACGAAAAACATTTATGCTATGGCGATACACCATACATAGCAAAATATTCTAGCTTTGGGCATAATTGCGGAACCAGAAAATTTTATGATGAAGAAAACCTAAAAAAATCAATAGAGCATTTTTTAACATGTGATGGAAACTGTAGGTTGTAAACGGTTTAATTTGTTTGGTTGCTTATAAAATTAAATAAACTCAAAAACTGGGAATTACCAGTTTTTTTTGTTTTTAAACTTAGCTTAAAATTACCACCTAATCGCTACTGTAGTTTAGGAGAGATTAGCGACGAAAAGCGTGTTAGTAGATATACAGAAGTAAAATTGCTTTATTATTATATACTATATTTATTAATTGGTCACAAAACGCAAGATAAAAAAATTGGTAACAGTTGCGTAAAATTTTGGATATGCGACACTCAATTTGTAAAGTTGGATCGATTTGTAAAATTGCTTAATATAAAAAGAGTAATAAGTATTATGAATATACAAAAACAAATAAATATAATAAAATAAATAAAACACAAATAAATATAATATATAATAATAAAAAATCTATTAGGTTAATGTTGTACAGCAAAAATATTGACAATAAAAGATTTGTTCTTATACTAAAAGTTAGTCATCTAACTTAAACAGATAAAATCCGAAAAACATTATTTAACAAAAGTAAAAAATGTAAAATAGCTATGAATAGAATAAAAACTATTTAGAGTTGTAGAAAAAGTTTATTTTAGAAAGGAAGATTAATTATATGAAATAGATGTGCAATAAAATATGACAAGCAAAGATGAAGAAGTAAGGCAAAAAATATTAGATAGTTATAAGGGCAGATTATATCTATGCGAAAAATGTGGATATGTTATAGTAATGTATGAGCGTAGCAGAGAAAAGAGATCAAAGAAAAAAGTAAATAACTGGTGTATAATGTGTAATGAAACAACTAACAAAAATCTCCTGATGCCTGAAGAAGTATTTAATGAGCAATACGAATAAAGTTAAAATAATAAATAAGGATATAAGTAATTCACCTAAAGTAATAGTAACTAATATAGAAACTATATCATTAAAAGAGATAGATATACACAAAAAAGTTAGTATATTATACTATCCTATAAAAATAGGAGATTACAGTAAAGGAAAGATATACCCACAAATAAGAAGTGACAATAAGATACAAATCAACCTATACACAAATATAGAAGCATATATGTACCAATACAATAAAGAAATGTATCTATTGTTAATCAAAAGAAAAGATTGGAGTTATTTAGCAGGATATTATATAAACGATTATAATGAGATAGTAGAGATAACTTCTATAAACCAACTAAACATAAACAACTAAAATTATAATAGAATAATAAATATGAATATAATTAATAAAAGTATTAATGATTCCATTGATGTATGTGGTTATTGTGGTGAAAAGTTTAATATAGCGCAAATGAAGGAATTATCTTTGGGAAGTGAAGATAAGATATACTTCTACAGTTGTAAGTATTGTGTAGAAATACTAAATAATAAATACAAGGTTAGCAGCTATTATGAAATATTACTAATAGAATAGCATATTTATTATTATTTTTTATCAAAAAATTTCTTATAAACCTCTACAGGAAGTTTCACAAGAGCATCTATAACCTTGCCAGATTTGTATAGTTGAATTAAAAGTATGATTGCAAACATAATAACAGAAAAAGGCCATATGCTTATTAGTATACACTTGTCAGAAAAAGCAAAGTTATCTCTGATCTCTAGCTCATTTAATGAAATATTAAGAGCTACACCAAAATATGCACCAATCAGAGCATAAAAAATGATAAATAGGAACAAAGATTCAATCATAAATATCTCCAAATAATAAAATTAAAATATCTTATATCCTTCAAAAGCTTTTGCGAATAAATAACAACCAACTATAAAACCTAAACTAATTGGCCAAAAAATAGATAGAGATAAAATACCACCGCGACAATCTCTAAAGTAAAACAAACTAAATATAAAACCTGCAATATAAATACCTAATATGGTATATAATATATATAATAAAATAGTTAACATGGGTTATCCTTTTGAATGATTTTTATTTTCTGCTGTTAGCAGATGAATAATTAGTTTAATTGTACCAACTGTTAAAGCAATTGGCCATAACAAGGTTACATAAATTTGATAACGAATCTTGCAAGCTTTATCAAAATCTAAAGCAGATGCCCAATAAGCTAAACCTAACAAAATTCCCGGCATATATATCAAAAAAGCTAATTCAAAAAACATTATTATTTACCTTCTTGAAGATCTTGTGGATATGCATCTGGCAATCTAAGTAGTTGAAAATATACAAAATCAAAACATTTAAATGCTATATTATATATATAATCGTTTATCTTATCTGGTAATATACCTATAGCAAACAGAATACTTATTGGCCAAAAAAGTGCAACAACAAATAGAGAAAAGAAAAATAATATATAGTATCTAAACATAAAAAATCTACCTAAAGGTACTAGATGTGTTTTTATAATTGTATACCATTCAACACCATTATCAAAAAGTAAACCTTTAAGTAAAAAGCAAAGAAACATAACAAATAAAGCAAGTCCGACAACTATATATAAACTACCCAAATACGAAGCCCATAAACTTAACATAAATATCACCTATTAGACTGATTCAGTTCGAACTGAATGCTTAAAATATACCCACTCAAAATAATTATTAATTATTCTATTTTCACCAATAACAAGTTTATACAGGAAAAATATTACCCATAAATAAAAAGTTAAAGCTATTTTGAAATCAACCTTCATATGATATAATAAATCTAAAGATATTTGTTTTAATGTAGTGATGCCTACTGCTAAATATACTATATTAAAAATACCTCTAATAGTTTGTAGGGTTACAAAAAAACCTAAAAGATCAAGCAAATAACTATAGATATTATCTAGCATACTTTAATCACCTTTCTATTGTAAAATACTAAGTGTTTTTACTATCTTATTAGTAAGCCAATCAACAGCATCTAAATACTTATATCCTGTTTCTGTAGATAAGCATGTGAAAGCTAAAATCGTAAGCGGCCATAAAAGTGATAATATAAAAAATAATATCAGATCAAACCCGGTTAACTTTCTATGCTCAATATAAAAGAATATACTAAGGAATATGAAAATAATAAAAACTGTTAATAGATAAATTAATAATGTTGACATAGATATAACTCCGTAATAAAAAATACTATAAAACAAATCCTTCTTTAACTAACCAATTTTGAAGATTGGGAGAATCTTTTCTGACATAGTGTTGTACAATATCAAAAAAATCTTGAACAATTTCATCTTCCAGATAGTTAGTTACTTCTGGTATAGTTTCAATAAACTGATATTCGCCTTGTTCATTAATGCAATCTAAGTGAGAATAGCATTTAGGTATCCAGTGAAGTTCTAGATAAATTTCTGCTATATCCGGTTCAAGTGATATAGCTTCATCAATTACTGGTGCGTTTATAATTTCATAAACCAATTCAGGAAAATCTTTTTCTAAAATTAGTTTAGTATAATTAATTAAGTAATTTATAGATTGTGGCAAATCCATACCAGTTAATAGATCATTTAATTTATGTTGAATGTATTCAGTGAAATTGAATTTAATAAAACATTTATTATCTGGATAATGATCTTTATCATAACAACCATTATCGTCAGTTGAAACTTTACTACTGAAGTTTAATATATTATCTACCATTATTATACCTCATGAAACTAATTATCCTGTTTTCTTTTTGATTGTTTTAATTTCAGCTAAAGTTAAATGTGAGATATTAACACATAAAATATTGCCACAATTAGGTCTAGCTGTTTGATTCTTTTTAAGCTTAACATTTTTATAAAATTCATAAACAAGATTTGCAACTTTAGTAGCTTTACCGCGAAAGAAAATTTGTGGAGTAGTATGATCTGGATGGAAATAATTCCAGACAAGATGTTCGCCGTTTAATTCATAAGTAGTTCGCTTACGAATTTTTTCTATAACGTTTTCCAAACTATCATTTGGTTTATTTTTATTAACTTTTTCAATAATTAATTCTAATGAATTGCTAATATTCCTTCTACGGTTTTTGCTTATAATTTTAGAAATATTACTATGATGACAATTAAATATGTTAGCAATTTCAGTATTGGTTCTACCTTCGTTATGTAGCTTAATTATATTTACTATATCCTCATCAGATAGTTTTTTATAACCAGGATGATATTGTTCGTCGGTTTTTTTAATATATGGCATAATTTCGACTCCTTGTAAGTTAATTTTGTTTGACATCTTTAGTATACACAACGAACAATAAAATAAAAAGTTTCAAATCATAAATAATATTTTAACTAGAAAGAACGACCACTTTTCTTACAGTAGAATCCAGGCTCTACATTCTCATCTTTTACTTCATCAGGTTCAGGAGTACATTCTAGATTACCCTCACCGTTATCTTCAGCTATAGTATCAAGATCATATTGTAATTCAGAAACTAGCGCCGACAGTTGAGTTCTTTGCTCTATATCTAATTGATCAATGAAATGGTAAATATAAGTTTCAAAATCCACAGTATAATTCTCTTCTAACTCAAAATTTATATTATAATAGAATTTACTTATGTCAACTAACATAGGTAATAATTCTTTTAATTTCGCCAATGCTAATTTTCTTTCAGCAGCATATTCGGCTTGTTCGCTCATATTTTTATACCTTAATATTCCTAATTTAAATAAATTTAATAATCGTCCGAACCATCTTCACATGTTGTAGGATTGGCTAATTCGAATTCTTCCATTAGATCGGGTAATCTATCTTTAATATCATTCCAAACAAATTTAGCTTCTTCAATCATACTTGTAGTTTCGCTTGTGGCAGGATGCCATCTAGTTTCATATGTAAGCATTGAATCAAGAGCTTCATCTAAACTATCATAACTTGTTTCACTATAATCACCATCCCAACAACTACAACCGGAAGCTGATAACCAAATAAAAGTTTCTGTACGTGGATCGTAATAGATCCCGTTTTCATCTATACTGTATGAATCACTATCATCTGCACTGGATAATTCAATTAACTGTTGTTTCCTTTCATAGTAATCTGCCATCTCAAAACCCGCCGCATATTTTTTAATTAAAATAATGCTAAAAATATTAAATTAAATTTGTGAACTTAAATAATAACATATTTTATTATGGTTGCAAATATTTTTTGCTGATTAAATTTAATTTGTGGTTAATAGATTGCATAATTTTCATACGCCGCTAAATAGCTTTTAAGAAGAAATAATTCGTCAGCTTATAGCTTCCTCATTAAATTTGCTTCGCAAATACTTGATGATATTTTATGCTTATATTAAATAGCTTTAATCTATTGACAAACAACTAGATTATTAAATATAATAAATTGATTTTTAAATAAAGTTCTAATAATATAAAATATACTTAAGTATTATTATTTGAGTAGGGTTTGGGTTTACGTGAGAATTAACCTTAAAAAAATAAAAACGTAACGGAAGTCGTGTTGATTGATAATTAAATATCAGTTGCTTATTGGATGTATCTAAAAATAGGTGAGCATTAAAACCCTTAATCTAAATTTAGAAGTCATACATCAATAGTTACATTATCAGTGAAGGGAATAATGTAATTTATATTTAATACAATTATATTCATCGAAAGATGTTTTCCGGGCAACGATCAGTTAATTGATACTGAAAAACGAGAGGTTGCGTCCCGGTCGAGAAACTTAAATCACCTATAAAAATATAAGTAAATATTAAATCTAGAGCTTATTATATTTTAATTCATATTAGAATGATAATTAAAATATAACATAACATTCAAATCATTTTATATTATATAACAATAGTTAGAACTTACTTTAATACTGAATCCCATTAATACATACCTATACAACTCTGTATTAATATGCTAGAATCTGATGTGCTAAAGCACAGCTAATAGGGATTTAAGAAAGGGAATACCTCTTGTGTGTTTAAATGTATAGCAAGATGTATTAAGTATTTTTATGAAAATAAATAATCAACATTTAGTAACACCATCAAAGATAATAGAAGTTATTAAACCTGTTACTTTGTATCCACTAAGAAACCCAGTAGCCCAAATCACAGTTATTGTGAACCCATATTTTAAACTTCCTGAAGAACCCATTGACGATAAGTTAGAAGATAAAATTATTGCACTTTCATTTAGAAAATATTAATTTGAAAGATCGGCAAAAAGATCGGCAAGATTCATTATAACTCCTATATCATCAATAGATTAAATCCCTCACGTTTTACATCATTCAATACATGTTGATTGCTCATAAAAATATTTTCTACAATATAATTGTGAGTGATAATTTTGAGCGATTCATCTTCTTTATTATCAATAACTTCCAAGAAAATACATACATTTTTTTACACACAAAATAAACTGTTATTTTACACATAAAAATACAAAAAATAATTGTTATAAACTATTAATTATCAACATTTTAATAAACTCATGTTTTTAAATGTATGAGCGTTAAACCGTCAAAGTATGAGACAGAATAAAAAGATTTTATTAAGAAAAAGAAATAAGAATATAAGAATAAGATTTAAATTATTTTTATTTTTTTCTTTTTTTTAAGAACTCGGAATAAGAATTTGCCTGTTAAGGTGAAATGTATAGTATCGTATTCTGACAAACTAAGAATTTGCGTAAAGTACTGTTTTAAGATATAGAATTTTCATAACCGGCAAATCTCTTTTATTTGACATTCTAGGGTATAGTAAAAGTAAAAACGATTGCTAGTATCAAAAATATTTAGATAGTGCGCCAATGAAGAGATATGAGAGAATTTTAGATAGGTTTGATGTGATATTTAATATAGTGATTACATATTTCTTTTTAACTGTGAAATTCTTACTTCTTAATATATGAAACATATAATACAAATATATCTTGGCAAATTTTACGAATGCAATGAGCTAAAATTTAAGAAATAATTGAATATTTGAAATTTAGGGTAATACCATAAAAATATTGTTCATACTTTTTTATATGATAAAATTTATAGGTTATGAACAATATGAATGACAAAACAGAAAATAAATATATTCATAGGATGGAACTAGATGATTACTATTTTAGTTATAGTGATAAGCTAAAAGTTTCTTCAGTAACTAAAAACAATTTGCTATTTAATAGAGAATCTTTTATAAATCGTTCTAATGCTACTTTGGAATTATTTGAAGATAGATTACTTGTTGGTTTGAGTAATGAATTTAATTTTGGATATGTGTTACAACGTCCAGTATTTGATTTTGCAGGTTCATATTACTTTGTTGATTTTTATATACCTAAATTCTTTTTATGTGTTAAAATAGTTAGAGGAGATTATGAATTGGAAAAGCAGAACTGGAAATCCAAAAATACTAACTTTAAACAGTTTTATAAAAGAATATTAAAACCATCTGAAATGTTAAATTCTCACAAAACAATTACATTAACCGCTTATGAAATTTATAATGAAAGAAAATTTATATGGCAAGCTTTAATGGAATGGTTTTATGAATTCAAAGCTCCTAACTTTAGAAGCAAAAAACAAAGATTAGTTTAATTATATAAAACTTATTTTTAGATGGATCTCACCATTTAAGATTTACATTTAAAACCTTATTTCTTTTTTCTTTCTTTACTTCATTTATTATATATATTAATTATATTTTAATTCTTATTCTCATTCGCTTTTACAAAGCTCATTCGCCGTCGCTGTACGCGCCGTGCTGTAGGTGGGGCCATTTCATGATGATAGCACGATTTTTGAAGAATCGCGCTAGCTAATCGGATTTAATTGTCGGAAATACTTTATTAATCAATAGATAAGATAATACCATAAACCTATTGACAAAAAAATCATTATTGAATTTTTGTCTAAAAAAATATTTTACATAAATAAAAAATTACATTTTTGTAGGAAATGTTTCTTCTGTTTTTTTCTTTTTTGTTAAAAGTTTTCTTCTGGTTTTATAAAGCACTACCATTTCTTCACTACCACTTATTTCTTTCATTGATATTTTAAAATCTTTTTTATGGTAGTCTGCATTTCCCTTAGATTTTTTTGTGTTTTTCCAAGCAAAATCTGGGTTTATTGTAAAAAATATATCAGACGATATTTGTATTTGAGATATCCATTTCTTTTCTATTAAATATTTAGCATATCTACCTATTGTTTTTGTTGACAACTGAAGTTTCCTGGCTAAATCTGCTTTACTTATTTGTACTAATCCACCATCATTATCCATATGTTTGAGCATTGTAAAAAGCAAAATTAATGTTTTATTATTTTCTTTTGATATGTTTATTAAACTACTCCAACTTTCCGAATATATCTGTGTGTATAATGCTTCTTCATGTCTTTTTTCATGACAACTATCACATAACACCTCTAAATCTTCTAATTTCTCATTATTTAAATTTGCATATGTAAGATGATGCACTTGTAAATTCTCTATTGATTGACATGCGTTACAAAATTTACCTTTAGCTTCAAAAACTTCCTGTCTTTTCTTTTTCCAATGTGTACTATTTAAATACCTTGCATATTTTCTATCAAAAATTTTCATATTTGTCCTCCGTTAATTTATTATTATATTATAATAAATGACTTAACAAGTCAACTGTATTTTATCCCGTTTTATTTTTTTAAATTTAATGTTATAATTAATTCAAAAATTAAAAAGGTTACAAAATGAAAAAAATAGATCTCAATACTATTCCTTATAATATCGTCGAAGAAAATTTAGAAAATTTAATGAGTCTAATTAGGTATGAACCATTAGCTGCTAGTTTATATATTCTTTTATTGCAATATACATCTTCTTTCCGATCTTTAAGTTGTAAAGTACATATTAATTCTCTATCTTCATCTTTAAAGATTAGCAATAAACAAACAAGAAAAGCTTATAAGTTACTTGTGAAGTTAGGTATGATCTATTCTATTAACGAAATAGAATTTGATGGTTTATTTTATGAGTTTTGTTTAGATTTAGATTTATTACGCTCAGAAGGTTTGATTGATGAAAAAAATAATTTCATACATACTGAAATTTAGTATTTTTTTATTGACATATTATCTAGATTAAATTAAAATATATTCACGTTAAACAAGAAATGTATTCATATGTAAATTAATTTTCAATGTTAGGGGATTATGGTATGTACATTTGTTGTTGTAAAAAATCTAACAAATATTCTTGTTTAATTTTGCAAGTGTGGCCGAGAGGTAATGGCAGTAGATTGTAGCTCTACTCTCATTAATGGGGTTCGTGGGTTCAAATCCTACCATTTGCATTAAATAGTTTATTTTTATTTCATTTTGAGTACCTAGAGTACTACCAGCTTGGTAAAAATAAACTTCCTTATCCTAAATGATAGCAATTTAGTACTGCTTATGGCTGACCTATATTGTTATACTGGTGGATGTCAAAACTGCTAGACGTTAAACGCAGTTGGCTTTGATAGTGGAATAGCAACTATCAAATTTATTTATCAGTTATTTAAATTATGCAGAACTAACACTAACAGCACATATAAGCGTTGTAATACCTACACTGAATATGGTGCATCTAGGTATAGTTAAATTTAATTATTTGGTTCTGCAACCAATTTGTAAGATCTTTACTTTAATCGTAAAAGAGCAACCTAAAGGTTAGAGAAATACGTTAAATTCGTATTGCGTAGCTTAATGTTAAAGCGCTCACTGGCAAACTATGAGTTCGATTCTCATAAGATCTTACATTATCTCTATTATAGGGTTTCAAAACTAGTTGGGTATATTTCATATGGAATAAGTACTAACGAGTTAAGAGAAATAAAGAGTAGAAGCAATACACTTCTTCGCCCGAACCCTTAATCATATGTTTGCACATTGGATCTGTAAAGAATTAGCTCCCGAACAAATAGTATTCTTAACTAATCGTGATGATATGAATAAAGATTTAGATCTTGTTATAATGAATAACATACATCAAACAAAATGTGGCAAAGATTGTATTCTAATATTCCTGGGTTGTTCAGAATTTGAAATAGATATAGAAATACATGATTTTATTCTTAATCAATTCTTACCCTTACAGAATTTGCAAAGCAAATCTAATGAATGAGCGCAGCGATTGAATTATTTCCTAGTCATTCTTCAAAACGCTAATTTATTACTATTTTTGTCGCTAAATTAAACGTTACTAACCACTATATATAGTGTGTTAATTATAAATAAATTTGACTGGTATATCTACTGTATATTTTTTATTAAAACCCGCGATTTTTAGCATTATCTTTAGTAAATATACTACTTTTTATACTTCAAAAATATAACGTTTTTTAGTAGTTTCCCAATACAGTATATTCGTCTAATTAAATGTACTATTAATAATATCCAATAATTATCAATATTTCGTGAATATTATCAAATTCCACGAAAACGGTCAAAATCGTGATTTTCTAGTTTTTCTGTAGTTTTCAAAGGTTTTTAGTCCGATTGTCAATGCATTTTGCGAATTTATCTCCGAATTGTTTATATTTAGAGGTTTTTGTCAAATAATCGGTGAAATTACTGCTCTTTTTCAAGTTAATGCTCGAATTTCCTGCTAATTTGCTCATTTGTCCTAATTCAAGCTCACTTTTCTATGATCTAAGCTCAAAATACCGTAATTTTATCATATAATTTGATTTTTTACCTCTAAATATAAGGTTTTTATTAGGTTATTTATGTCTACAACTACCTGTATATTACTTATTTTATTGATTATAACAACCCTAATTATCCTAGGTTTACTTTTAATACTAAATTATATTCTTTCTGGTATTACTGATCTATTTTTAGCGTTTTTTAATAGATAACGTAATAACCCACAAATAAAATTGTAATTGAATTACGAATTACATAATACATATATTATTATTTTATAGTAAATATTTTTCAATAATGTTTTTTATATAAAAATAGTTTATAGCGGCTAAAATAAAAAATGATCAATGAACGGGGAGAAAAACGGTCTGGGTGTTTTGAAGTTTATTAGGGTGTTTTGAAGTTCAATTATAATCGTGTTTTAAAGTTCAATTATAATCGTGTTTTTATATTTTAATATTGATGGTATTTTACCATTTTTAGTTTGCGATATTTTAGCATTTTTAGTTTAGAGTAAGTAGTATTTAGTTTATGGTAAAGATATTTTGTTTATGGTAATAATATCGTAATAATAAGGATATTATAAACCTAGTATATCTATAGTAGGAGTAGAGGATAACAAATTAGATGCAGCATAATATATTGAGTGAAGATGATAAGAGACAATTAGTAATTAATTTAGCGGGAGATATTAGACATTTTCAACCTATACCTTTAGAAAAATTAAATCAAGATAATAAAAGTAATAGTTTAGCTAAAACAGAGTTTGATATTTCAGAGAGTTTTTTTGTTGCGCCGCCAAAATTTTAGAGCTAATATATACTGGATATTTAGAGTAATTAACATTGGAGAGTTTTGTTTACAAATGAATTTAGAATTAAACAAACAAGAAGTTAAAGATTTATTAGATGAAAAAAAAATAAGGCGAATAGCAAAATATTTTCCAAATTTAATAAATAATCATTGTAAAATTATTCATCCTTTAAGCCGTCATTATAACTGCATATCATGGACGGTTAATGATCAAAAAAAATGGTGGTGGCCTGATCAAGATAGGTTGCATTATTGGCCGGATGAGGCAATACGTGATGAAAGTATTGAAGCTTTTATACAATTTTATGGATTGATGGGTTATGTTGTTTGTGAAAATGGAAGTACAGAAGAAGAATTTGAGAAAATTTCTATTTATATTGTAAATGGCAAACCAATACATGCAGCTAGGCAGTTAAATAACGGAAAATGGAGTAGTAAAATTGGAGGTTTTGAAGTTATAGAGCATACTTTAGAAGCATTGACAGGAAGTGAATTTGGAGTTACACTGAAGAAGTTATTAATTTTAGGTGTAGTTGTTGGCATTAAGGTTTTTAGGATTTTTTAAAGAGTAAGAGTTTTTGCGCGGTCAAAATTTTAGAGTTAATATAAGGTTAGTTTGAAAATGGGTTTAATATGACAGAACAAAGTTTAGAAGTATTAAAGCTTAAGATAGGGAAATTAAAACTTTCCAAGAATGATAAAGTATTAATACAGGTAGAAGAAAATATAAGTGATTTTCAGTTTAATATGTTATCAGAGTTATTTGTTAAGTTTTTAGGTGAAGGTAACTTTTTGTTAATCAATAAGAAATTAGATATTACAATTATCAAGAGATAGATTAATAGTTAATAAATATATGTCAACCTACGATAGCATAGATGAAATTATAAACGCTCATTCTTTTTTTATATCCAATGAATCAAAATTAGGTTGTGAATGTTCTGCATGTGAAGCTGAATCTAAACAAGGTTATACTCCATTAAATTGTAAGTATTGTGGTTTTGTAGGTAAGGCAGAACGATACAAATGTATTTGCACGAAAAAGAAATATGATGTAGATGATCCTAATAGTTATAAACCATGTGGTATTCGTCTTAAATCTGGTAAGAAGAGAGCTAAGAAAGAATTGTTATGTATGCATGGCTATTATGGATATAGTACTAATCGTGAAACTTATGAGAATCAAATATTATGTCATATATGCTTGAATGGGGATCAGAAGAAGATGTATGAAATAATGAAAGCTATTAGGGATTTGTTGGATTAAAATATCAATGAAAGTGATAAGGAGTAATTATGTACAGAAAAATTAGTAAAAAACATAGTTATATTCATCAAGGAGCAAAGCTTGATGCAACTGGTAAGTATAGGTATTTACTAGAAAGAGCATGGAGTTGGGATAAGGCATTTCCATCGATTGCATTTATTGGATTGAACCCTAGCACAGCAGATGCAGACGTTGATGATCCAACTATCAGGAAGTGTGTAACATTATCAAAGAATTTAGGATTTGGCAGTTTATATATGTTGAATTTATTTGCTTTTAGAGCTACTAAACCAGAGGATATGTTTGCGGCTGATGATCCAATAGGCAAATGGAATGATGAATGGATACGGATAGTTACAAAAGAATGTGAAAAGGTGATTGTTTGTTGGGGAAATTATGGTGCTACCAATCAAAGAGATTTGGAAGTATTAAGATTATTAGAAGAGAACAATACAGAATATTATGCTTTTGGGATAAATAAAAATGGCACTCCTAAGCATCCATTATATTTGAAAAACGATTCAGTATTTTTAAAAGTAAAGATGGATATTTTAGAAGTTGTATAAGTAAAATCAATGATAAGCTTATTAGAGATGATTTTGTTTATTACATGGTATATGCTAGCTGTATTTGTAGTTATATTATTTTTATTATTTCTATCTCATTATCCTTCATTAATAGTAATTTTATTCGGAGTATCGTTAGTGATAGGGATTTTACTATTTAACGAATATATGCGATAAGGAGAGCTTTTTGTTCGCGGCCAGAATTTTTATATAGTATAATAAGCAAGCCCTATCATGTGAAGTTTATTTTAACCATTGAGTAGAGATAATTATAATAAGGAGTGTTATCAAATACCCCATCCTAAAGGATGAGGTTTGCAGTATCAGAACCTCTACATTTGCACCGCTTCATGAACTGCTATTGGCATATTGATCGATACCATTTCTCCAAACTTTATTCTTTCAATCTCTGTTTTCTCAAACTGAATAACACCACGTTTTTTTATATTCTTTGCTGCATTATAATCTGCATTTTCTTTATGCTTACACTTTTTACATTCAAATTCACTCTGACTTTTTCTATTCCTTTTCGCTATATATCCGCATTTACTGCATTCTCTACTACTATTTCGCGGATCTACATAAATTACTAATATTCCTTCTTTCTTTGCTTTATATTCTATAAATTGCTGTAATTGTGCAAACGCCCATCCATTATGTTTTCCTCGATCTTGCTTCCTAACCGTTATTCTGCTTCTGATATACTTCAAAATTTCTAATGCAATTCCAGATTCAGTGTCTTTTGCTCGCTTGACCAACTCTTTTGATATTACATGGTTTACTTGTTTTCTAAATTCAGCTTCTCTATTTCCTATTTTCTTTAATCTTCTCTTTGCATTCTTACTTCCACATTTTTGCAATCCTCTTCTTAAATTCAGATATTTTAATCTAATTTTTTCTAAGTGTTCTTTATCTTTTTCTGCAGCAGTAATTG
>ERZ1292625.2049-Hain-H41-01um-R1-2049-length-20228-cov-13_pt1 | contig 20228 bp, 21 predicted proteins | sample MGYA00564400_ERZ1292625 | MGnify/ENA primary metagenome ERZ1292625 (study PRJEB36523, sample SAMEA6512639) | groundwater metagenome | collected 2019-01-08 | study: AquaDiva: Metagenomics assemblies of 32 groundwater samples
TCATCTCTTGGAACATTTTTACTTCCTTTATAAAAAGTGACATAAGAAATTTCTAAACCAAGTTCTTTAACAATAAAATCATATGCATATTGAATCGCTTCTTTGCGTCCATATCCGCCAAAAGAAAAATTTCCCAACATTTCAAAAAATGTCAGATGTGAAGAATTTCCAACTTCTTCAATGTCTCCAGTACGGATACATTTTTGAACTGTGACAACATTCAAGCTACCGAAATCTTTTTCTGCGGCTTTCGGATTGGTATAATAATTTTTGAATTGTTGCATTCCAGCAGTAGTAAAAAGCACCGAAGGGTCATTTTCCGGAATTAAAGAAGAAGAAGGAATTATTTTATGCCCACGAGCTTCAAAAAATTTTAAAAATCTTGATCTAATTTCATTTGAGTCCATATTGTTTTATATCTTTTCGCCTAAATTTTCATTTTCATCAGAAATCTTTCTAATTGGTTTTTCAAGAATATTCATAACAATAAAAATAAACAGTACCAAAACAGTTGAAATAGCTGCAAGACTAAAAAGTCCAAAACCAGCAGCCATACCTATTCCGGCAGTAACCCAAAGTCCGCCAGCAGTAGTAAGTCCTCTTGTTCTGGAATCCTTAAACATTATCATACCAGCACCAAGGAATCCGATACCTATTATAATATTTGAAGAAATCATAGCGGGGTTGAATCCTGGAAGACTCATATATTTTTGTGCCATTGCTTCAGAAAATAACACAAAAAGAGCTGCGCCCATAGAAACAAGAGCATGCGTTTTCATTCCAGCTTCTTTATGAACCAAAAGACGTTCTACTCCGATAAACATACCTAACAAAACCGCTATTGTTAATCTCACAATATATTCACTATTGTCTATAAAAAATTGTTCCATCCCTAGATTATATAACAATTCCCCCGCCTAAACAAATATCTTTATCATAGATTACGCAAGATTGCCCAGAAGCAACAAGTATAGGTTTATTAAATAAAACCTGTGCGGAAGCCTTGCTTCCGCAGATTATTTTACAAGATAAAAAATCACTGTGATAACGAATTTGGCATGAATAGCTTTTAGCTTTTAGCGGATAGCTTTTAGAAATCCAGTTTGTATCTTTTAGATTAATACGAAAATTTTCAAAAACTGGGCTTTGGGGATTTTTAAAAGCCCGGTTTTGGGGAATCAGAAAATTTTTGTTTTGTGACACATACAAAATATTTTTCTTTATATCTTTACCAACTACATAATAAGCTCCATCGTTTGGACTTTTTTTAGTAATAGTAAAACCATGTCTCTCCCCTAATGTATGGAAAACTACTCCGTCGTGATGACCTATCACTTCCAGCTCCTCAAGGCCAGGCCTTCTTGAAGATTTAAGGCCTGGCCCTTTCCCGCTGGAAGCAAGTACTACTTTCCCTTTTTTTTCTTTAATATAATGTTTCAAAAATTCTTTCAAATCTACTGCTCCTAAAAAACAAATACCTTGACTATCTTTTTTTTCAGCCACCGGTAATTTAAATTTTTTTGCAAACTTGCGAACTTCATTTTTTTTAAGATGACCAATTGGAAATAAAATTTTCTCCAACTGTTCTTGTTTTAAAGTCCAAAGAAAATAACTTTGGTCTTTTGAAGGATCGACACTCTTGCTTAAAAAATACAAAGCAGTGCTTTTTTCGGCATACGCAATATTAGTTTCGTTAACCACATTCAGGTTGGAGTGCGAGCCGTGAAAAAGCAGCTGCTTTGGGTTTTTTGAAAGATTTTGTGCATAATGCCCAGTAGCCACATAATCAGCTCCCATAGAAATTGCTTTTTTGAGAAAAGCGCCAAATTTCACTTCTTTGTTACACATCACATCTGGATTGGGAGTTCGGCCTGCTTTATATTCGGCAATCATATAATCTGCCACTTCTTTTTTGTAAACTTCTTCCAAGTCAAAAGTCAGAAATGGAATATCCAAATGCGCCGCGACACGCATAGCGTCCTGACGTTCTTCTTCTTCATTACATTCCAAAAAATCTGGATGCCAAGTACGGATAAAAACTCCAACTACTTCGTAACCTTGTTTCTTGAGTAATGCAGCCGAAACAGCGCTGTCTACCCCTCCTGACATCCCAACAAATATTGTTTTTTTTTGTTTGTATTTCATTCTCCTCTTGAGGAGTACCCAAATTTATTTGGGGGAGGTGGAAAAATTATCCACCCCGGCTAAAGCCACCCCTCAAGAGGGGAATTTTACAGTTTCATCAACTTTTTGTAAAGCTCGTAGGTGGCATAGGCATCTGATAGAGCACTATGAGGGTTTTTGTTTTCTATGCCAAAATATGAGCACATTTCTCGTAGAGAAAAATGAGTAACATTCTTTTTTTTATTTAATTTAGCCCAAGCAATAGAAATCGTATCAAGCTTATGATAATGCATATTGTTTTTAATTTTATTTTTTGCAAAAGCATATTCTAAAAACCCTGAATCAAAAGCTACATTTTGCCCAACCATTATGCAATCTTTTACTTTCTTAGAAAAAATCTGCATCGCCTCTTCTAAAGAAATAGCTTTCTTCCAATCCTTTTTATTATAATGATTAATTTTAAGGGCTACTGGATTAGCATTTTCTATATGCTTTGCTTTTATTTTTAATTCAAATCTTTCGATTACTTTAAGTCTAGGCGTAGTAATAACACAACCAATTTCAATAATTTCATGTTCTATAACATTAATCCCAGTAGTTTCTATATCTATAAAAGCTAAATTGTGTTTTCGCATAAAAATTTTAAATAAAAATGTAAAGTAGTGCTTTTTTCGACATACGCTGCTAAAAGATAATTAATGACGTCAGGTTCGTGTGCGAGTCGTGAAAAAGCAGCTACTTTATATTTTTTATTTTAAATACATTTTTTTATTCAACAAGTGTTCTGCAAAAGTCTTTGCATAATGAATATTACCATCTTTATCGTGTAAGTAATAAAGATAATTAGAAGATTTCGGATGAATTGCAGCTTCTATGGCTTTCAACCCAGGATTTGAGATTGGATTTTGGGGTAATCCTTTTGTTTTGTAAGTACTCATATCGGCATCCACTTGCAGGGGCATATCCATAGAAAGCCTTCTCCATAAAATTCCAGAAATAAATCCCCTGTCAATATCTCCTTTCGATTCTTTTTCAATGATAGAAGCCATAATGATAATATCTTTTTCACTTTTACCAAACGATATTATTTCAGGACGAATAGGTAATATTTTTTTCTCAAAATTATCACTCATGGATTTGATTACACCTATCTCAGTATCTGTGGTAAGGAAAAAATAAGTGTCTGGGAAAAGGTATCCTTCCTTGTTTTTTGCATCCACTAAAAACTTAGATTCATCAAAATTCGCTAACTTTTCTCTAAAAACTTTAGAAATCTCTAAATTATTAAAACCTTCCGGGATAGTCACTTTTACTGGTGCCAAATGCTGTTCTCCTCTTGATATGCGTCTGGCTACTTCAAAAACAGATATTTCATTATCAAATAAATAATCTCCAGATACTACTTTTTCACCTTCAAAAATTATAACAAAAGTTTCAAAAAAAACTCTAGAATTAATTATATGATTTTCTTCTAAATATTTAGAAACAGACCTCAAACTTGAACCTTCTTTTATATTTAAAATAACTCCAACTGGAAAATTTTTGGGCGTATTAAAAAACAAAAGATTTATAAACACCAAAAATACAATTAAAATAAAAACATAAAAAATAAAATTTTTTTGAGAAAAATCCATTTTATTATGTCGGCAAATTGGTAGGAGGAGAAGCCTCTTTTGATTCGATACGTTCTAAAGTAGGAACTTTCAATATTTGACCAGGGAAATGCCATAGAGTCGCTATCTCTTCTGTGTTTAAAACAAAAATATGATGATGAAAGAAGTTTGGAAAGATAAGGGGCGAAAGAGGCCAAGGAAGACGTATTTTGTGTCGCATCGGCGGATGGAAAAATTCTCTCTCTCGATATTCATTGAGCATTCTGTTCGCTAAGCGCCTTATTTTCTTAGCGGAAAGAGGGAAAAATGTAGAAATAACATTGCCACCGAAAGCATCAGCCTGAGTTGAATTTGTACGCCATAATTCATTTGAATAAGGAGCCGCATATTGGCGAAAAATCAGACGGATATTCCTCCTGTTGTTCATATTAAACAATTCTTTTTTAGCAACATAGCATATTCTGATACCGGTATCAAAACCAACTTTCAGCATTTTTCTAGCTGATGCTTTTATCATTTCTTCCATAAAACCCGGAGCGCGAATTTCTTTTGAAAATTTTGTAGGATCATCAGCTCTTCCACGAACACTTGTAAATTCTTTGAGTCGTTCTTTCACCACCATTTCTGATTCTTTTACCCAATCATGATATTTATACCAAGAAAGCATGGCATGACTCAGTATATTATGGAGCAAGTTTCCAATGGAAGGACCTTTTCCTTTGGTGCGATACTTTTTCTTGGAAGGAGTAATCACTATTTGCATCCACATTTGTTCTCCTTTACCTATTGAACCAAAAAGTTCCACAACGGGTGAAATTGGGTCAACCTTGTATTCTTCTTTGGGATCTTTATCTAAACCATAATCAATATAAGTTCTAATCGGATAAGGATCAGGCTTCAACAATTTAAATTCACATCCCCATAAATTATACTCACTATCGGTAGTAATCTCATCAACAGCTAAAGTATAATCTTCTACTTCCTTTATTTGTGCCTGAGGAAATTGCGCGTACATTTGGGTTTCAATTAGACTTTTAGTACGCGAAGGTGCACGTACAAAAAAATGAACTTGCCCTCCTATTGAAACTATTTCCAGAGAAAACCATAACCAAACCGCTCCTTGCTGATATGACTCAAGCCCTCCTTTTTGACTCCAATGATAAAGGGCATTGGTTATAAAAAGTTCCATTGCTTTTGGAGACCTTAAAACATCTCTAGGAGGAACTATCTCGAGCAGGACCCATTCAATACCGGAAATAAAATTAGCTTGCACATAGTGAAGCCAAAAATTGTGAGCGGTGTAAGCAAGTATGCCTACTCCTATAACCGGCAAAATACCAAGAAATATTTTGTAAATCCAAAGGATTATTAAATCTATCATTACCTATATTTTAGTATAAAATACAAGTAAAGTAAATCTAGACTAAAGTATATAAACCGTTTTTGTTTTTCTTGAAGAATTTAGGATTTACAAGATTAACTAGAATAGTGTTCTTTTTAAAATATCTTTCTTTCATCACTCTATCCACTACATTATCCTTTGAAAGTGGACCTTCCCTTTTCAAGATATCTCGAATAACTTCTCGAGCAATCCCAGTTTTATATCCCCATTCGGCTAAAGCATAAAGTCCACGCCCAACCAGAACAAATCGAGGGTCTTTTATAAGTTCGTTGTGACAAGTTGCATAATGTGTTTTTCGTCCAAAAGTTTTAGAAATAGCATCTGCCACTTCTCTAAAGTGCATTGGCGAGCCATGTTTTCTCATCACTAGAAAAGCATAATCTTTTACTCCGCGAGTACGAACATTTGGAGAACTTGTTTTTCCCCATTCACCTAATGGATTTTTAGAAATAGTTTTAGACATGGAAAGCCATCTTCGAGCTATCTCATCATTTCTGTATTGTTCTGCTATATCTTTCATTTGGTCAAAAAATTTCTTAATCATTTCAGTTTCTAAAATAAGATCTTCATCACTTAAACTTGTATAAAGTTTCCTCAAAGATTCATGCACTTTTTCTGCCATTTCATCATCCACACTCCAACGAGATTTAAAATGATCATCTTCCCGATGTTTTTTGAAAAAATCTCCAAGGGTCAAATAAAAATTAATATGATTTTGAGTATTTTTATCTTTTGAAACATGAAGCAACAACTCATGTTCAGCAATAATTGATCCCAAGGAATGTATTAATTGCTTAAGTTCATCAAAAACCGCCTGTTCTGCTTTAAAAACAGAAGATTTCTTAATCAAAATTAAAGCAGCGTCTTCAATTTGACGAACACGCTCTCTTGTAATATTATATTTTTTTCCTATTTCTTCAAGGGTTTTTCTTTCCGCATCAGCAGTCAAACCAAAACGATTCATTATGACATCGCGTGTACGATCTTGAAGCTGTGAGGTTATTCTTTTAGTAACTTGCTTCGGTTTAAATGATATTGTTGCCATAATTTTTTACTTTTTTACTTTATAACTTTATAAACTTTCTACTACTTATAATAGTACACCCTAGTCAACTTAATGTCAACTATTTCTTTTTTTATCTCTCTGCGCTTTTACTCGATTAAGCTCGGTCAAATATTTTTTACGAATTCTAACCGACTTTGGGGTAACTTCTAAATATTCATCGCCATTCATAACCTCCAAACCTCGTTCAATACTCAAAATAAAGGGTGGATTCAAGTAAATAGCCTCATCAGTGCCAGAAGCCCTCATATTACTAAGTTGTTTGCCTTTGGTAGGGTTTACAGACATATCGTCTCCTTTTAAGACATTGCCAATAACCATCCCTTCATATACTTCCGTACCGTGCTCAATATACATTATACCACGTTCTTGTAGATTTGCAAGGGCAAAAGTTACTGCCTTACCTGACACCATTGAAACCATCGAACCGTATTCACGCTTTTTTATTTCATCTGCATAATCTTTAAAACCAATCACTCGCGAAGACATTATTCCCTCTCCCTTGGTATCTATAATAAATTCTCCACGGTAACCTAACAATCCACGAGTTGGTATTTCAAAAATAATTCTGGCAATATTTTTTTTCTCTGCCATATGTTTCATCAGACCTCTTCGCTTGCCAATTTTTTCTATGACTGTGCCAGAAAATTCCATCGGCACATCAATTACTAATTCTTCATATGGTTCCAACATTTTCACTTCTTTTTCCCCGCCTGCATCGCTATGCGAAGCATTGCGGGCAGGTTTAATAATAACTTCCGGTTGAGAAACTTGCATTTCAAACCCTTCTCGACGCATATTTTCTAACAAGATAGCAACATGCAGTTCTCCTCTTCCGTAAATTTTGAAAAAACTCGGTCCCATTTTGTCACCCTGACCCGACCCGCCTGCAACGCTATGCGTAGCATTGCGGGCAGGGGAAAAATCAACTTTTAATCCAACATTTATTTCCAGTTCCTTTTCTAATCTTTCTTTGATTTGTCTGGAAGTAACAAATTTTCCTTCACGTCCAGCAAAAGGAGAATCATTTACTAAAAAATTAAGTGACAAAGTAGGTTCATCAATGGCAATGTGGGGTAACTGTTCTACACTTTCATCCTCACAAATAGTTTCACCGATATAAATATCTGGAATACCAGCTAAAAGCACAATATCGCCTGAAGTTGCTTCAGAAACTTCTTTTCTGGCTATTCCTTCAAAAGTAAAAAGTTTTGCGATTTTCCCAACTCTTCCCTCTTCTCCTTTCACAAAAACCTGACTACCAGATGACATTTTTCCGGAGTAAATTCGGGCTATAGCCATCCGACCTAAAAAATTATCATAACCTAAATTAAAAACTTGAGCGGACATTTTGTCGTTTGTTGCGTCAAAGGGCATCTTTGACAAGTCTGTCAAGGATGCCCTTTGACGCAAGTTTGCTGGGGAAACATTTTCTAATATTACATCTAAGAGTGGAGATAAGTCACCCCCTCCAAACCTCCTCCCAAGGGGGAGGCCTTGAATTTCTCCCTCTCCTTTGGGGAGGGTTGGGGTGGGGTATTTTCTAAAAGCCACCCCTTCCCGTCCAATAGCATAAACCGTTTGAAAATTTGCTTGTTCCTCATTTGCCCCCAATTCAAAGAATAATTCTAAAACTTCTTCATGAACTCTGTGTGGATCAGAAGCTGGTTTATCTATTTTGTTTATAACCACTATTGGTTTAATTCCTAATTCAAGGGATTTTTTAAGAACGAATCTGGTTTGGGGCATTGGTCCTTCCACTGCATCTACCAATAAAAGAACTGAATCAACAGCCCGTAATACACGTTCTACTTCTGAACCGAAGTCAGCATGGCCGGGGGTATCTACAATATTTATTTTAGTTCCTTTATAATTAATAGAAGTATTTTTGGAATAAATAGTAATACCTCGCTCTTTTTCTAAAGCATTTGAATCCATTGATATATTTTCATCTTGAAGTCCCCCGTTTTGTTTCATCAAGGCATCCGTCAATGTCGTTTTGCCATGATCCACGTGAGCGATGATTGCAATATTGCGTATTTCCATAAAAAAAAGCCTCTCAGGCCAAATTAAGTCATTTAAATAATAGCATACTTTTTAAGAAATAACAAATAAGACCATCCTCCAAGCAATCTTATTTGTTGCTCAAAAAATGGTCTTTAAAAAAATTTAATACATATTGCTTGGTAAATTTTTTCTGGATTTGAAGAAATAATTTTTATAGAAACTTTATATTTTTTCTTCATTTCTTGAAACTTTTTATTTACCAGTTCTTCTAGTTTTGGTATTTCGAAGGACCCTGAAGTTATAAAATTAAATCCATCTTCTGGAGTAAGTTCCAAAAAAAATCTAATACTTTTTTTAGGATCTTCTCCCATTAGTACCATTGCAGCTTTTATCATTATGGTCCTCCATTAAAATCTTCATTAGGAGGATCATCCTGACCCGCCAAAAGAACCAACACACAAAGAATTACAATAAAAACTATTGTGTGTTCACTTGGAAATGTCCAAAGAAAATTCCACATAAATACCTCTTTTGTTAAAATTCTACCTAAGAATAATAGATTTAAAAATATTTGTCAAGAAAGTTATTTATAGTACTTTTTTGCGTAAATTAAATACAGAACTAAAATGCCATTAAAAACATAATTTATATATAAAGGAAAATGGGTTATGCCTAATAAGGTATCGTCTACTATTACATAAAAAGTGGTAAATATTTCCCCTCCTAACCAAAATAATAAAAATGTCATGGATAAATCATCCGCTTTTTTTGTTTTCCATGTTTTAATTACCTGCGGAATCGCACAAATCGTAAATAAAATCGCCCCTAACCAGCCAAAAATGTTGTGATATAACATGTGCGCCGGGTTGGACTCGAACCAACGATGCCAATAAAGGCGGGAGATTTACAGTCTCCTGGAATAGCCGCTATCCGACCGGCGCATGCATATAAAATAACATAAAATATATTTTTATGCATCTTCTTATAAAATTTGTTACGCTTTGGCTGAAGAATTAGAACGTACGTGGATTGGGCTTTTTATTTTGTTTACCTGCTCTTTGGCATGGCCTTTTTTGGTCTCAATCAAGAGTTCGTTGTTTTTGACTGAAACAAAAACCGCATCCCCTTTCTTTACATCATTAGAAATTATGAAATTAGCCACAGGATTTAATATTTTATTCTGAATTAAACGATTTAATGGACGCGCGCCATAATGCGGATTATATCCTTCTTTTGCTAAATATGAGAGCGCCTCATCAGAAATTTTGAAATCTATATCTTTAATAAAAAGTCTATCTTTTACTACATTTACTCTCAAGTTTACTATTTCTTTAATAGCTTCTTCCGAGAGAATATCAAAAACAATAATCTCATCCAGACGATTTATAAATTCTGGTCGGAAATGATCTTTCATCGCCTCCATTACTTTTTCTTTCATATTGCTGTAATCTTCTTTGTCAGATTTATTAGAAAAACCAATTGATTCCATTTTTTCCACAAACTGCGAACCAATATTTGAAGTGAGAATAATAATAGTGTTTTTAAAATTAACTACTCTCCCTTTGCCATCTGTTAATCTTCCTTCATCAATCACTTGTAAGAGCATATTAAAAACTTCCGGATGAGCTTTCTCAATTTCGTCAAAAAGTATCACAGAAAATGGACGATGACGAACAGATTCAGTTAATTGTCCTGCTTCATCATAACCAATATAGCCCGGAGGCGAACCAATCAGTTTTGATATCGAATGTTTTTCCATATATTCAGACATATCCACTCGAATAAGAGCATTATCGTCATTAAACATAAATTGAGCCAGAGCTTTGGTTAATTCTGTTTTTCCAACTCCTGTCGGACCTAAGAATATAAACGAACCATTTGGTCTGTTTGGATCCCCTATGCCAGCCCGCGAACGACGAATGACATCTGCCACATGTTTTATTGCTTTATTTTGACCTATTACCCTTTTCTTCAATTCTTCTTCCATTCTTTGTAATTTTGCCCGATCTTCTTCTAGCATTTTGGTAAGCGGAATACCAGTCCAACGCGCTACCACTTCGGCTATATCTTCGGCTGTTACTTCTTCTTTTAAGATTCTGCGAGATTTCTGCAATTTTTTCAAACGAGCAAGTTTTACTTCTAATTCTTTTTTCAATATAGGAATTTTTCCATAACGTATTTCTGCGGCTCGAGACAAATCAGATTTCATTTCTGCATCTTCAGCTGAGAGACGTAAGGTATCCAGTTCTTTTTTAATTGAACGAATCCCCACCACAGTTTCTTTTTCATTTTGCCATTTTAATTCAAGTTCTTTTGTTTTTTCACGCAAATTTGCAATTTCCTTATCTATTTCTTTTATTCTACTTTTTTCAGTTTTAGTATCTTTGGCATTATTTTCAATTTCTTTTTTAAGCGCCTCTTTCTCAATTTCTAAACGCATTATTTTTCTATGAGCATCTTCTAAAGCAGGAGGTTTATTCTCAAGCGCAATTTTTAAAGAAGAAGAAGCTTCATCAATAAGATCCACTGCTTTATCTGGCAAAAATCTATTAGAAATATAACGAGTAGAAAGATTTACAGCTGAAATTATGGCATCATCGGTAATTCGTACTCCATGAAAAAGTTCATATTTTTCTTTCAAACCACGAAGTATGGTAATAGCGTCATCCACACTAGGTTCATCAATATAGACAGGCTGAAAACGACGAGCCAAAGCTGGATCTTTCTCAATATGTTTTTGATATTCTTTTAAAGTGGTTGCTCCTATGGCTCGTAATTCTCCACGAGAGAGTGCGGGCTTCAACATATTTGAAGCATCCATTGTACCCTCTGAACCTCCTGCGCCAACAATTGTATGAATCTCGTCTATAAAAAGAATAACTTTTCCATCAGCTCTTTCTATTTCTTTCATAATGCCTTTCAATCTTTCTTCAAATTCTCCGCGATATTTCGTACCAGCAATAAGCAAACCTAAATCAAGTGAAACAAGTTCTTTGTCTTTTAAGGATTCTGGAACATTGTTTTTGGCAATACGTTCGGCCAAACCTTCTACCACTGCTGTTTTACCAGTGCCAGCTTCACCAATCAAAATTGGATTATTTTTTGTACGGCGAGAAAGAATTTGGATAATGCGCATTATTTCATTATCACGTCCAATGACTGGATCTAATTTGTCTTCTTTGGCTAATTTAGTTAAATTGCGAGTATATTTTAAAAGCAATCTAAATCTTTTTGGTTCTGTCACATCAGTAATATTTTGACTGCGAAGTTCTTCTAAAACTTTCATGACTGGATCTTTCAAAATCCTAAATCGCGCTAAAACTTCTCGCGCATCTCCCGCCACTTCAAGCATAGCAATAAAAAGATGTTCAGTGGAAACAAAATCATCTTTCATGTATTCCGCCAATTTTACTGAGTGCTCAATCACTTGAGCTAAATCAGGATTTAAATAAATCTGATAAGCTGGTGAAAGAGTGTTATGAGATTCTGGTGATTCAATTGATTCCAAAATAGAATCGGTTAAAAACATTGTATCTATTTCCAATTTATCTAAAATAGAATTCACCATACTCTCTTCTTGTAGCAACAATGCAGCCAATAAATGCAAAGAAGAAACATGATTCTGTCCACGTTCAATAGCCAGCTCGTGAGCTTTTTTGATTGCATCTTTTGATTTAGTTGTAAATTTATGAAGTGGTGGCATACAGTTCAATTATCAATTTTTAATTATCAATTTCAAATTTTGATTCATGATTCGTAATTTTAAATTCGTAATCACTTATTTATGGCGTTTTAGGTACGATTTCAATCGTTTTTAGAACTTCAATAATTAAATCAATTGAAGCAAAAGATATTATATCGCCAGAAAGAGCAATACCCAATACTTCTCCGTCCAAATCAAGTACTAGTGCTCCCGCATTTGATTTTGTGGCACTAATTTTTATATCTTTTCCACCTTCAAAAATAAAAGAAGAAATAGTACCACCTAAAACTAATATTTTTTGTCCCGCTTTCATTTTACTTAAATTTCCAAAAGTAGGTATAGTGAAAGCAATTTTGTCTTTTTCATCCAAAGGTATACCTACCTTAAGAAAAGCAAAACCATTTTTGTTTAGGGAAACAAATTCTGTTTTAAATTTTCCACTGTCATTTTTAACATAATAGACTTGACCTTCTGTTACCAGAGAACCATCGGCTACTATAATCCCATCGTTAGAAACTACAAATCCATGCCCAGCTGAAATTTCAATTGTTTTTCCGTCAATATCTTTTGACTCTTCAGTAACAGAAAAAATAGCTGACTGATTTTTGGCAATAGCATCTACCACTAAATCTTCCTCTTTAATTACCACCGTTTGTACTGTATTTTTCCCTTCGCTTGGTACTATTTTTTCAACCGTCTGTCTGACAATACGATTAATCGGTATGGTAACCGAAGAAGGCGCTTGTTGCATTAAAGTGACGGTAACAATGCCTGTGGCTATGGAGGTAATAAAGGAAAGCAAAATAGCCAGCAAGATAAGTTGTGCTTTATTTAAATCTTTTATATCCATACATCAATTATACCACTTTTTTAGTTTTTGCAAAATTTCGGATAAAGTTTTAATCGTGTAATCGATATCAGCTTTAGTTGTTTTTTTGCCTAAAGAAAAACGCAGTCCACCAATTTCCCCTGCGGAGGCAATGCCTCCGCTTACTAGCGGAGGCATTGCCTCCGCAGAATGTATTGCATTTATGACATACGAACCTTCTTTCTGAGAACTTTTGCAAGCACTTTTGGATGACGCCATTATTCCCTTTGCTGAAAGTTCCATCACCAAAAGATCACTCGGAATTTTTGGGAATGTAATATTTATAATATTTGGTAAGCGATTTTCCAGGTCGCCGTTGAAAATCAAGGAAATACCTTCCCTGCTGGGTAAGGAATTACCTTGATTTTTTAGTTGCTCAAGTTTTTCAATAAAATAATCTTGCAGTTTAGTTAAACGTTCTTTTTCTTTTCCTTTATTTTTTTGTACTAACTTTAGTGCTTTAGAAAATTTCAAAATTTCTGATAAATTTTCTGTCCCTGGACGTAAACCCATTTCTTGATCTCCTCCACCGAATATAGCCGTAAGTGGAACTGATTTTTTTTTATAAAGTACTCCTACCCTTCCCGCCCCTTCTATTTTTGAACCAGAAAAAGAAAGCATATCCACTCCCAGCTTCACCACATTAAGGTCTAAATAATTTACCGCCTGTACGGCATCAGTATGCAACAGGCAAGGCCTGTTTTTTAACAGGCCTTGCCTGTTGTTTTTATTATAATGCCTGATTTCTCTAGTAATTTCACGAATAGGTTGGATTGTGCCAATCTCGTTATTAGCATACATTACTGAAACTAATATCGTATTTTTTTTAATTTCCTTCTTTATTTTTTTAGGGTCTACTATTCCATTTGCTTCAACAGGCACGATTGAGATTTCAGCTAATTTTCTTTTTTTGAGTATTTTAAAAGTTTCCAACACTGAAGGATGTTCTATGTTGGTGGTAATGATATGAGGCAGAGACACAAGGTTTTTGAATGGTCTGGTTGAGCCCGCAGGGCGACCCGAGGACCTGAAAAAATCTTGTGTCTCTGCTGAATAAATAACTCCCTGAATCGCAAGATTATTGCTTTCTGTTCCCCCACTGGTAAAAATTATTTCTTCGGGTCGAGCTCCTAAAACAGAAGCTACTTTTGCACGTGCATTTTCTAGTTTTCTTTTAACTTCTACCCCAAGTATATGAATAGAACTCGGATTTGGAGATACCGAAGCTGCATAATCTAAATATATTTTTCTTGATTTAACCATTAAAATAGTATATATTGAAACGATATGAATATAAAGCTCGAAATCATTTTTATTGGAATCGCTATTTTTTTCATACTCTTGGGTGTTATTTGGGCGATTAGAACAGAAAAACGCCTAAAAAGATTTTTTGCTGGGAAAAAAGCAAAGGATTTAGAAGAAAGTATAATAACTCTAGAAGAAAATATTTCAAAATTAAAATCTTCCAAAGAAAATATTGAAAAAGAACTTGTAGAAGTAAATAAAAAATTAAAAAAAAGTATAAGGGGTTTAGAAACTATACGATTCAATCCTTTCCCCGACCAAGGCAGTAATCAGAGCTTTGCGGTTGGAATGGTAAATGAAGATGGTGACGGTGTAGTGTTTTCAAGTTTATATTCCCGTGAACGAATGAGTATCTTTGCTAAGCCTATAAAAAATGGAAAATCAGAATATGAATTGACCACCGAAGAAAAGGAAGTGTTAAAAAAAGCTGCAGTTAAATAAAATGGAAGAAAATAAAAATAATATAATAACAAGACCACCGGTAGTGGTAATTATGGGTCATATTGACCATGGTAAATCAACCCTTCTTGATTATATAAAAAAGACAAACATAGTGGAAAAAGAAGTAGGTGGTATAACTCAAAAAATTACTGCTTATGAGGTTGAAATCCCGACGCCAGATAAATCTGAGTCGGGACCCCGACCACAAGCGTCGGGGAAGATAACTTTTATCGATACACCTGGGCATGAATCATTTTCAAAAATGCGTGAACGCGGAGCGCAGATTGCCGATATTGCTATTTTAATTGTTTCAGCTGAAGATGGAGTAAAACCTCAAACAATTGAGGCATGGAAAACAATTGTAGAAAATAAAATTCCCTGCATTGTGGCCATAAATAAAATAGATAAAACAAATGCTAATGTAGAAAAAACGAAAACAGAATTAGCGGAAAATGAAATATATCTTGAAAATTATGGTGGCAAAATTCCTTTCGTTGAAATCTCGGCAAAAATTGGCACAGGTGTAGATGATTTGTTGTCTCTAATTAATATTCTGGCCGAAATGGAAAATTTCACTGGCAATAAAAACGAAACTGCTTCAGGTTTTGTGATTGAAGCAAAACTTGATTCTAAGCGCGGAATTCAAGCAACTCTTATTATAAAAAACGGAACTCTCAAAAAAGGTATGACTGTCGTAGTGGAAGATAGTTTTTGTTCCACTAATATCATGGAAAATTTTCTAGGAAAAACCATAAGCGAAGCAACTTTTTCTTCTCCGATACGTCTTGTTGGTTTTTGTAAAATACCAAAAATAGGAGCAGAATTTAAATCTTTTGAAAATAAAAAGGATGTAGAAAAGTATATAAATTCTTTAAATATTAAGGACGGTCCTTGGGGAAACTCTCTTAAGGACCGTCCTTTGGACTCTGAAGATAATAAAAAAATAATTCCAATTATTTTTAAAGCTGATATTTCAGGTTCAATAGAAGCGATTGAAAAAGAAATAAAAAAAATAGTAAAAGAAAACGCAGAATTTAAGATTATACAAAAAGGAGTCGGACCTATTTCAGAATCAGATATAAAAACAATAAGTGGAGGAGAAGATATGATTGTCATCGGATTTAATGTAAAAATAGATAAAAGCGCCATAGAACTGGCCGAAAAAAGAGGAATTACTGTTTCCTTTTTTGATATCATTTATAAAATGACTGAATGGCTTGAGGCTGAAATGGAAAAAAGGAGACCAAAAATTGAAACCATAGAAACAACCGGCAACGCTAAAATTTTAAAGGTTTTCAGCCGCACCAAAGAACGCCAAATAATAGGCGGCAGAGTTTTAAAAGGACGAATGATTTTGGATAAAATCGTGAAAATTATGCGTCGAGAATTTGAGATTGGACGTGGAAAAATAGTAAATCTAGAAAAAGCTAAAGCAAAAGTAAAGGAGGTCGAAGAAGGCGCAGAATTTGGCATGATGATTGAATCAAAAATAGAAATTGCCGAGGGAGACATAATTGAGTCGTTTAATATTATTCAAAAATAATAACATCCTTACAAACTCCAGTTTGTAAGGATGTAAAAATAATGATACAGAGAAACGAAAAGGTAGCAAATTTTCTAAAAGAACTATCCGCTCAATTTTTGGAACATGAGAGCAATGGCACTTCATTAATCACGGTTACTTCTTGCAATGTTTCTCCGGATTTAAAGCGTGCAACTATTTTTATAACAGTTCTACCTGATGAGAAAGAGCATGACGCATTAGATTTTGCAAAACGAAAACGAGGAGAATTGCGTGATTATATTAAGAAAAATATGCAAACAAAAGTCATTCCTTTTGTTGATATAGAAATAGATCGCGGAGAAAAAAATAGGCAAAAAATTGACGAATTGCTTAGAAAAAAATAGTTTTTGTACTGGTGCCGAGGGGGAGACTTGAACTCCCATGGAATTACTTCCGCTTGCTCCTAAGGCAAGTGCGTCTGCCAATTTCGCCACCTCGGCATTTATTCTTTTGTGTCCGCCCTGAAGGGATCGAACCTTCGACCTTATCCTTAAGAGGGATCTGCTCTACCAGCTGAGCTAAGGGCGGAAAATTAATTATACAGATATATCTTTTCTCTTTTAAATTTAACATAAAAAAAATTATTTTGAAAGTTTTATTAAATAATGTTATATTGAACGAACGGCCTGGTAGCCAAGTGGCATGAGCGTAGCGAAGTTATAATGTGCCAGAGATCTGTGCAGATATAAGCAAATTAATAAATTAATACAATGTAAGTTATGGCCTGGTAGCCAAGTGGTAAGGCAGAGATCTGCAAAATCTCTATACGGCGGTTCAATTCCGCCCCAGGCCTCACTAAAATATGTTAGAATATTTTAGAATAATATTGCCCAAGTGGCGTAATTGGTAGCCGCGCGAGACTTAAAATTTCGTGACCGCAAGGTCGTGTGGGTTCGATTCCCACCTTGGGCACTTGACATTTATATTGATAAGTGCTATACTTGTACTTATGAATAAAATAAATAACAAATTAATATTGACTTTAGGTATTTTAGCCTTTATTTTGGGACTTTCTTCAACTTCCACTGTCTATGCTCAAAATACAGGAGTAATACCCTTTCCTTATTATTATAATAACAGTGGTTCAGGAAATAGAGGTGATTATCCAACTCCTGTTTACTATTCAGTGCCTACACCCGTTAATTATAATAATCAAAGAGTAATCGCGGGATGTGAAGGAAGAAATACAGGTTTTAGTACAACTACAGGTCAATCTTGTGTTGGAAATTATGTAAATAACATAAATACAAACAACAATCCATCTTCAACACCTCTAAACACTACTACTAAAAATTCTGACACTTCGAACACATCTAATACTACTAATACTACTGTCTCAAAAACCACAGATACAAATAATATTGTAGCCGCTAATGACAATAATAATAGTTTCAGTGGCCTCACAGCTAATGCCTTGGAAGGATCAGATAGTTTCTTACCCACTGGTTTACTTCAATGGATATTCTTAGCAATAATAGTTGTAGCAATAATTTTTTTATGGAGATATGTTTTCCGTTCTGAAGATAGATATTTGTCTGAACCTCTAAAACACGCTTAAATTATTATCCAAAGAAAAAATAAATAACAAAAGACGACCTTAGGTCGTCTTTTGTTATTATCTAATTTTTATTTAATTCCTAATACTTAAACTATGGATTTAAAGAAGGCAACTGCATGGTTCCATCTTGGGGTTTTATATAGTCTATATTGAAAGTGTTCATAATTATATTTAAAATTGTAAACACTCCCATCATTATGACAATTCCAACAATTCCCCAAATCATATGACTTTTGCCTGTTGTCTTTTTTTCTTCATTTTCCTGATTTGAAATAAATTCAAATACACCATAAAGAAAATATACTACTGCCAAAGCAAAAAGAAGTATGATGAGTGGGTTTATGATGAGCTTATTGACGTTTGAAACAAAAGAATCAAAGCTCGCATAAGCTACATTTGTAAAGAATAAATCCGTAAGCATGCAATATATTAATAATTTGGAGTTACTGGAGTGATAGGAGCAGTTGTTCCAACACCTAAGCCAAAGGTCCTATTGATAATACCAACAAGTCCCCACATAGCAACAATGACAACCAAGCCAATGATACCATAAATCATCCTATTTCTACCTTTAGTTTTTGCCTCCTCGTCACTTGCAATAACAAATTGCACAACTCCCCAAATGAAAAAAAGTACTCCTGCAATAATAAGTATTGGGATAATAATATCAAATATATCCCCAATTTTACAAATGATACTTTGGACTGTTCCAAATTCAGCTACACTAGAACATCTTCCTCCTGTAGGTTGTGCTAAAGCCAAAAGAGGTGAAAAACCTAAAACAATACTCGACAAACCAATTAATTTTTTCTTCATAATTTTAAATTACTAATAATTTTATCCGCCTCTGGCGGAAAAGCGACTTAATGATAAACTTATAATATCCCGACGCTTCCCGGTCGGGACTCCGACTTTACGTCGGAGCTAATATCCATTGATTAATTATATCACACAAAGAACAAAATGATGCAAGTCTATTGCTGTAATTGTGGAATAACATATTCAATACCAAAAGTAGTTCCTATTATCTTTACTAAACCCCAAACAGCAAACATCACTGTCAAACCGATAATTCCCCAGATCATAAATTGTCTGCCTTTTGCTCTTTTTGCCTCTTCTTGGTCATTTATAACATATTGCACGACTCCCCAAATAAACATAGCTAAAGCTAAAGAAATAATAAGAGGAATTACTGATTTATTGATAATACAAATCACATAAATTAAAAGATCTTGAAATAAAGGACTAGGAGCTAAAGTACACATAAAATTAATCTGATTTATAATTTAAGCACGGTGTCTTTTATAAGTTGCGCGATAGCCCACGACCCTAAGAGTATCGCTGCGCCAATCAAAGTATATAACAATGCATCTTTAGCTTTTTTGATAGATTCTGGTTTGCCTTGCGCAGAAACAAAAAGAAAACCACAGTAAATTATGGCTAAGACAATAATGGGCATACCGATTTTGATTACTCCTTCTAAAATCTTTTGAATAAAGTCAATTATCGTTTTTGATGCTATTGGATTTTCAATAGTAGTATCAGCTAAAGACAAAACCGGCAAAACTAACATAAAAGCTGTTAAAATAAAATTAAACAAGTTTTTTTTAATATATTTCATATCAATATTATACCTCCTATTACTTAAAAAATCCAAACCAATCCCAGCTAGTATCAGCTCCTGCTATTAATAATATAGTCTTAATTATAACAAAAGCGCCTGCCACAAAAATTAAACCAATAGCCACATTTATAAATATTTTCTTTGCTTTTTCTCTTTTGGAAGTCTCGCCTCCTGAAGTAACAAGTTCAAAACCAGCATAAGCGAACATTATGGCAGCAATCGGAACAGCTAAATATTTAATAAGATAATTTATTACATTATTAATTAATTTTAATATATCATAAAAACCACAGTTATTCGTACAAGGAACTAAATCCGAAGCAGCGTCGGCATTTGAACCTGAACCTGAACCTGAACCTGTTTTATCTTTACAAACACCATTAACTAAAGTTTGTGTTTTTGGATCACAAGTAGGTTGATTTTTATCTTTAGTGGTAAATATTTGAGTAGCAGTAGGAGTCAATTTATCTGCGATATCATATAGTCTATATTTATAGGTAGTTTTAGGCTTAAGACCATTTATAGTAATAATACTTTTTCCTAAACTGTTAAACTGAAGAAAATCACTTTCAAAATCAAAACTTTTTTCTCCATATTCTATTTTGAAATCAAAATCTAGAAAATTTTCATTAAAAATAGTCGTTTTAAAATCAGCCGAATTTTCGGTAATATTGTCTACCAAGATATTGGCTGAAATAAATTTCATAGAATCAAGCACCCCATTATTATTTATGGTAGTAAGAGGATACACTTTTCCATAAGGAATATACCCGGTTCTCATTTGTAAAATGTCACCATAATATTTCTTGATAGAATCATCTTTGGAACAAGTAATATCTTTGTTGGGATTTTCTTCAAAACAACCGACTGCTCGGAAAAAATAATCCGAAAAAAGTTTTAATTCTGGGCTTGTAAAAAAATCATTATATTCTTCTACATCCGTATCTCGCCTAATA
>ERZ1292625.72-Hain-H41-01um-R1-72-length-176844-cov-10_pt1 | contig 20220 bp, 20 predicted proteins | sample MGYA00564400_ERZ1292625 | MGnify/ENA primary metagenome ERZ1292625 (study PRJEB36523, sample SAMEA6512639) | groundwater metagenome | collected 2019-01-08 | study: AquaDiva: Metagenomics assemblies of 32 groundwater samples
CCGCGTCTCGTGTCGCAGATTGGCAGTGCGGCTTATGATGTCGGTATTTACACATTCCATGGATTTGCCGACATGCTCATTTTGCGGTATCCAGACGCTTACCCGACCATAATCGGCGGCCAGCCAGCGTCGGACATTGAGCGTGTGCAGATAGTTGAAGCAATCTTGGCTGATACTGCGTTCAAAGCGCTTCGACCGTTTGGTGATCCACAATTTTATGTACAACCCACATTACGCGCGATTCAAACTCTTAAACAAGAGTACGTGGGTGTGGATGATTTTGCTCTCTTGGTTGAAAAAGAAAAAGACAACGCCGCTGTTATTTTACGCTACCATGAAAAAGGCGCGCACAAAGGCAAAGAGCGGAAAGAGTACCTTGATGCAGAGAAGCGAGTGAAACGATTGCAAGAACTCTCAGTTGTCTATCGTCTCTACGAGGCATCGCTCCGGGCACAAAAGCGATACGACTTTGACGACATGATTGTTGAAACGGTTCGAGCGCTTCGCGCTGACGAGCACATGCTCCTCGATATCCAAGAACAGTTCCAATACGTACTGGCCGATGAACACCAAGATGTGAATGGCAGCCAAAATAAAATCCTAGAGCTACTCGTTGGCTTTCATGAACGACCAAATCTTTTTGTGGTGGGCGATGAAAAGCAGGCGATTTATCGTTTTCAAGGCGCTTCACTCGACAATTTTCTCTATTTTGAAGATACCTTTAAAGGTTCGGTCACCATTCCACTGTCCGACAACTACCGCTCCGGCCAAACCATCCTTGACGCCGCGCAGGATTTGATCTCGACCGACGACTCGGTTGTGGCGGCACTGCGCACGCCGCTAACCGCGGCTACGGTTTCCCACTCCACAATCGAACTGCGTGAATTTGCACATGAAGCGATTGAGGACGAATGGCTGGTCGGGAGCCTACAAAAAGATTTGGAGCAAGGCATGTTGGCGGAAGACATTGCCATCATCGTCCGCACGAACAAAGAAGTCGAAACGTATGCCGCATACTTGCGAAAACATCACATCCCAGTTGCTCCATCGGCTGACCGAGACGTGCTCGAGCATCCCATTACGAAAAGTGTGCTGACTTTGCTACGGGCGGCGGCACAGCCGACGAACCCAGCCGGGTTGGTGCAGTTACTTCACGAACCGTATTGGGGAATCTCCGTGGCGGACCTCATGCATATTCTACAGGCACAGCGCCACACCACGTCACTGGTTGAATTGATACGAGACGATGAAAAGTTGGCAGAAGCTAAGGTCAGCGATATACAAGCGATCCGGAAGATAGCACAGGTAGTTGACCACGTGCATAAGGAGACGGTGACTCGCGCGCCACACCGCGTATTCGAACTTTTGCTGGTTGAAAGTGGTTTTTTACATTTTGTACTAGAAACGGATCCGGTTGAAGGAGCACTTATCGTACGCCGGCTGTATGACGAGATTGAAGGGATGGTCAACCGAAATGTAATCAGTTCGCTAAAAGATGTGATTGCCCAGCTCGAGCTGCACGTTTCGTATAAACTACCGCTCGCGGCGCCCTTTGTGAATGCCGGTGCGGCGGCTGTGTCCGTCATGACCGCGCATAAGGCCAAAGGTTTAGAATTTTCACTTGTCTATCTACCGCACCTCACTGACAGAACGTGGGGAAAAAAGCGCACCACTGATCTGTTTTCGCTTCCGATTGTGAAGCATGATGTCGGCGACTTTGACACTATCGAAGACGACGAACGGCGACTGTTGTATGTGGGTATGACAAGGGCAAAACACACCCTCCGGCTCTCGCACGCCGCGGTCGGCACTGACGGCAAGGAACAAGTGGCTTCGCGGTTTCTGGCCGCGCTCAGCCCCGCACATATTTCGTCAGTGCCGACCGTGGCCGAACATCAAGAGTTTTCTCCAACCAATGCGCTTCGTGTCTTACCGGTCATTCCGATTGCTAAGAATCTTCTCACTGCCACTCTCCTCGAACGAGGCTTATCGCCGACTGCGCTCAATAATTACCTAAAAAGCCCGTGGGAGTATGTGTATCGTAACGTCCTTCGCGTACCGCAGATGAAAACACCCGAACTGCAGTTTGGCACGGCCTTGCACAGAGTACTGGAAAAACTGGTTCGTCAGAATGCTTTTGACATGAATGCCGCCATCAAACATTTAAGCGAAGCGCTAAACCAGCAAGCATTATCTGAAGAAGAGTACGCTCGTCTCCATGAGCGCGGCCTGGCTGCACTCGCGGCGTATACGCCTCATGTCGCCAGCCAGGCCGGGGAGGGAAGCAGAACTGAAGTGAAGCTTGAGGCGATGCTTACCACCGGTCTTTTAGAATTTCATGAACTCACACTCACCGGTACGCTCGATCGGATAGACTACGAGAACGGAATGATCGTAAGAGTAATTGACTATAAAACCGGCAAACCGAAAACCAGAGGCCAGATTGAAGGCACCACCAAAGACAGCCATGGCGACTATAAACGCCAGCTAACGTTTTATGCACTTTTATTATCTTTGCAATCGGATACTGCGATGCATTGCCGCACTGGTGTTATTTCCTTTGTGGAGCCCGACAGCCGCGGCGTGGTGAGAGAAGAAGTGTTTACCGTGAGCGACGCTGATATAGCAGTACTCACCGCCGAAATCATTCGCGTGACAAAAGAAATCGTGAGCGGTCACGCACTCACGCTCCCGTGCGACGAAGAAGTGTGCCACTACTGTGATTTGGTAGAAAAACTGCATACGCGCTAAACCAAAACGCGCCGACTTCGTCGGCGCGTTTTGGTTTAGCCAGTCATACTTATTGGTGAACTGCCGCGGACGCTTCTGGCACCTCGTCGGCGGTGGGATTGAAATTTCCGTCTAGTTGATCAATGAGGTTTTTCACGATGCCCTTCACAGTGTCATATGAACGAGCACCATCAATGACCGCTTGCTGGTTGCCAGCAATCAAAACGGTGTAGGGAGTGCCCCGAGCGCCAGCGTTAAATCCATCTTCGATACTAGCGGTGACGGCGGCTTCCATACGCCCGCTGTCCATACATTCGATGTAGGCCTCGCGGGAAATGCCGGCACTCTCCGCATATTCTGGCAGTAAGGTGACGTTGGTCGGTTCCGTGATGTCACGCTGTTGGAAGATAAGATTGGTAAATTTCCAAAACGCATCGTTGCCGCCAATGTCGCCAACACAGAGCGCGGCTTCGGAAATTTTGGGAGAATTTGGGTGGAGCTGGGCAATCGGAAACTGCCGATACACCCAGGCAATGCGGCCGGTGACACCGTACTCGTCGATGATTTGGTCTAGTGTTTCGTGAAATTGTTTACAAAACGGACAGTCATAGTCGGAGTATTCAACGAGCAAAATAGGTGCGTTCGGGTTTCCAGAAATATAGTCTGTGTCATCAACCGGTCGCAGACCGCTATTGGCAGTAGCCGTGGTATCAGCGGGATTATTTTCCGTGGCTCCCGGAGCATCTTTCTTGCCGCCGGTGAAGAAGATGGCGAGCGCGATCATGCCGAAGCCGACAATGATGGCAATCGGGATCGACCACGACATTTTTTGACTTTGTGACAGTGAAGGCTCCATAGAACACAATTATTTATATGTAAAAAGTATAGCACAACGGCCTCATGCTATACTCAAACTGCTATGGACATACTTCAGGCCGTTATTCTCGGTTTAGTCCAAGGAGTGACAGAATTTTTGCCAATTTCATCGACTGGACATTTGGTGTTGGTGCGCAACTGGATGGATATCAGCGACGTGAACGGACTGGCGGTGGATGCGGTTCTACATTTCGCGACTACCATCGCCGTGATTGCGTATTTTTGGCAAGACCTACTTGTGCTCACGAGTGCTCTGTTTCGAAAACTCGGCCGACTACCAGTGAATGAGCGTGACATAACCATGGTGTACGCACTCATTATAGGGACGATACCGGCGGTGCTCTTGGGGATTTTTTTGGAGCCGGTTGTCACTACGTATCTCGAAACTCCGCTCTTTGTGGCTGGGTTTTTGTTCTTGGCGTCACTGTTCTTTCTGTATGCAGAGTGGAAGTACTACCTCAAACCCATAGATGGCGCTCTCACCGCTCGTAAGGGCTTGCTTATCGGGCTCTTCCAGGCTATGGCATTGGTGCCTGGTTTTTCTCGATCTGGGTCTACTATCGCCGGCGGTATGCTGCTTGGTCTCTCGCGGTATGAATCATCGCGCTTTTCATTTTTGTTGGCCATCCCAATAACACTCGGAGTTGGTGCCAAAAAATCTCTCGACTTGTTGCGGATGGGCGGTAGTGTCGATTGGGGGCCGATTTTGGTCGGCGCAGTCGTTGCCGGCATTACGGCTTTTGTGGTGGTTCACTTCTTCCTCTCGTTTATGCGAAAGTACACTCTCTGGCCGTTTATTTGGTACGGCATCATTCTGTCAGGCTTGGTCGCGTACGTCTCGTTTTTAACGTAAGGCCGCACTACGTGGCGCCTACATTTTGTTTTAAAATTGCAGTGAGTGGGTCATGGCTACATCGCCGATGTCTTCCCAATGACTGGTGTCGAGCGGAATCTCGCGGCTACGTGTGCCGTCTTTAAATTTCACGTGGCCATGCGCGCGAGCGTATTCAAAAATTTCTTTCGTCACCTTCACGTCTTGCTCGCAGTACTTTTTGATTTCTTTTATTTTTCCTTCCCGCCACCAGCGGACGGCCTGGAGGCCGTCCGCTGATTTTTTTGCCCCAATGGTCGCCTGTGCAACACTATCCAAACGCAAGCGCCGTCCGAGCGAATTTTTTATATCCTCGAGCAAATCAATGCTCTTGATGTGGGTCAAGTCGCCCGGGTAGTACTTGTTGAGAAGCGGGATGTCAAAGTGGTTGCTGTTGTATCCCACCAGCGCATCGGCTTTCTCAATGATCGGCCACAGCTCCGCGATTTCGTCGATGGTCACGGTCGTGTAGGTGTCGGTTTCGCTGTCGTAGACGGAAGCGACCGAAATATCGAGGGAGGTAGGATCAGAGGAGCCAGTGTCGGTGAAAATATTTTGAGTTTCGAGATCAAACACCACGTAGCGCATGGGGCCCATAATATCACAGTCGAGGGCGACAGTGATGTAAATTAGATAGCAACCCGACGGCATTTTCTTCGCCCACCGCCCCAACACCGCCCTCCGAAAATGCCGTCGGGTTGCTATCGGGCACTGAGGTGTTGCATCAATATTTCAATATGACCTTTAATCTCTTGATTCAGCTTAAGATTTTTTAAAGCGAATTGTCCCGAAGCAATTTCTGTTTCGCCGACAACGATAATATACTTTACGCCTCTGGCGCCGGCGCGGCTGATTTTATCGCCGAGTTTTTTGGTGCCGATGTCGGTAGCGACGGTAGTACCATGACTGCGTATTTCTTTTGCCACTTTTTCGGCCGCCAGGTTGTGCTCAGTGTCAGTCGGAATAATCATGAGTGTTGGTGCGGTTTCTTTGATGCGCGCTGGCAAAAGGTTGTGGGTCATAAGAAAGTCACGCATGGTGACATCCCCCATGCCGAACCCAACGCCAGTGATAGGCTCGCCACCAAACATGCTGGTCAAGTTATCATAGCGCCCGCCGCCGAGGAGCGCTCGGTTGTTTTCACCTGAAGTGTCGAAAATTTCAAAGACGGTACCGGTGTAGTAGTCGAAGCCTCTGACAATTGAAGGATCGTAGAAAGCATTGCCAAGGTCTAAAGCTTTGAGCGCGTCGAGTACCACCTGCACTTCTTCTGGAGTTTCTTTTGGAAGTTTAAAATCAGTACCGGCAGCTCCAGCAAGCGCAGTGGCAAATTCTTCTTCCGACATTTTCCGCTTTCGGTCAATGACCGCAGTGGTACTGTTTGCTCCTTCTACCGTGAGATTGAATTGAGAATATACTTTATTCAACGCCGCTCGATTATTGATGCGGATTTCGAAGTCAGATTCTTTCGCGCCAAAGTCAATCAGTGTTTGGTACGCCAAGGCGATTATTTCTACATCAGCCGTGTAATGGTCGCTACCAAAAATATCGCAGTTGAGCTGCCAGTGTTCGCGCAGGCGACCGCGTTGCGGACGTTCATAGCGGAAGAGGTTGGGAATCGAATACCAGCGGAGTGGAAACTGCAACTCGCGCCGCTTGCCGGCGACCATTCGCGCGACGGTCGGCGTCATCTCAGGACGAAGCGTCACCTCGCGATCGCCACGGTCAATAAAGGTATAGGTCTGTTCCTTCACCATCTCCTCGTTCTCGGCGCCTTTGGCTTTGTAGAGTTCGGCTGGTTCTAATACTGACGCGTCGTAGCGCTCGAAACCAAAGCTCTCGGCCGTCTTGCTCCAGGTATCAAAAATATAACGCTGTATCGCCATGTCCTCCGGGTAGAAGTCGCGGACACCTTTGTACGAGTCAGTCGAGAGTTTTTTATCAAACATAAAGTGATTGTAGGGGAGAAGAAGGCCAATATCAAGCTACTCGGATTCTGTTCCGGTCATATGAAGTCTTGCCAGACGCGCGTCCATAGCTTTCTGGATGATCGCTTGGAGACCACGCGGATCTGGCATGCCGCGCGATTCAAAGTTGTGGAGCGCGTGTCCCGCGGTCTGTGCGCTGATGGAGCCGAAGTTTAACAAGGTCGGAATAAAACCTCTGATGGTCACTTCAATATCTTGCATCCGTTCGAGGCGAAAGACGCTGACGTTGCGGTGGAAGAAACCAATTTGGTCGACCACGATAATCCGCCGGTCGGTAATAATCCAGAGGTCAAGGTAGTAGTGTGTCCAAACCATGAAACCACTCATGATCGATAGAAGGAGCCAGCAAGCTACGGCGAATGTTGAGAGGGGCAGGAAATTTTCTAGGTGCACATTTAATGCATTAAATGAGTCTGGCAGTAGCATAATCAAAAAGAGCACCAGCAAGGGAACCACGGCAACCAAAAACGAAACCAGCAACTCAACTGTAATTAAGAACCAGTGCCGCCGAACAATTTTAAGTACCTGTTCGTCTGGTTCCAAATTGACCTTTTCGAACAGCATACCTAAACGATAAATACCACTACACCCATGAGAATGATGAGCGGAACGGTCGTGGCGAGGTATATCCCCAGAGTCAAACCAGTAACTTTTGCGTTGCTGGCGTACTGTTGCCAGTGAAAGTATAGGATGGCACTAAAGATAGCGTAGATGCCAACCACTACATAAAAGACCAACTCAACCAACGTCGAAACAGGAATCTGAAGCGTGGTTGTGAGTTCGTTCATAAGGATTTATTGTAGCACCAAGATAGAGTAGCGTTCTACTTCATACTGATCAGGGCGAGTTGTGCACGAGAAGCCGTTGTCGGCGGCAAGGGAAGCAATGAGGGTGGTCTGTTCGGGTTCGTGCTCGATCCAGAGCTGGCCGTGGGGGGTGAGAAAAGCGGGAGCAGCGACGATAATCTGGGCAATAATCTCAACGCCTTGCTTCCCGCCAAATAAGGCAAGGTGCGGTTCAAAGTCAACTACCGAGTCATCAACGCGGTGAAGATCAGCATCTACGTAGGGCGGGTTGGCGAGGATGTAGTCGTACTGTCCGGAGAGACCTTGAAATAAGTTGGTTTGAAATATGTCGGTGCGGTCTGGCTTGATTCCATTCTTCTCCAAATTCTTTTTAATAGTCGGAATATGTCGCGCTTCAATTTCAGAAAAATCCACATGCGCGGTCGGAATTACTTTGGCGACGGCTACACCGATACAGCCCGAACCAGCGCACAAGTCGAGTACTCGCGGAGGGTTGTCGGTAAAGCCGAGCGACGGCGTGTTACCGTCTTTAATGACGTTGATGGCATGCTCGGTCCAAAATTCCGTTTCTGAGCGAGGAACAAGCGGGCGAGAGTCGAGGTAGATGGTGGTGTCAAGAAAGGGGACGTGGCCGATGAGATAGCCGAGCGGTTCGCCAAGCGCCATTTTCTTACAATCGGCGAAAAAAGCTTCGCTTTTTTCGCCGCCGTATTTCTCCTTCAAAAGCCACTCCATGTCTTGACTCATGTATATTTCAATGTTACTGTCTATGTCAGATACAGTCAACCCCCTAAACAGGAGATTTGTAATTGAATATCATCAAACCAACGACCACTGTTGTGGTAGTTATTGAGCAGGCGCTTGCGGCACTCAGTGAGACAGCACAAATCCACGTCGCCGAGTTTTATCGAGCGGTAGAGGAGCGGCTTCGTGCTGAGGAAGAGGTATCCGACGCAGAGTTTGTTGCAACGCTCCAGTCAATGCTCTATTTCAGCCGAAAGGATATGCGTTCGTTTGCCACAGACGCTCAGTTGTTGACTCAAAAAGTCAATGATTGGCTAAGTGCCAAGAATTTACCGCCGCCACATCAACGGTTGCTCATCTTGAAACTGTGTTCGCATGATCGGCTCGGTGACATTGACGTGATGTCGTTCATTCAGTTCGTATGCGGCGAGCGAAGCGTGAGGAAGTACGATTTTACGACTCCGGTCGATGAGATGTTTTCTTCAGTACGTGTGAAACAAAGTCTCCATGAGCAAAACATTCATACTTTAGGTCAACTGCTCTCCACGTCTGAAGCAGAGCTACTCCGCGGATCGAATTTCGGTCGAAAGTCGTTAGCAGACATCAACGAAGTCATCGAACCAATGGGTTTTTGGCTCAATGGTTCACAAGGTCGCGGATTGTACCCTGGTACTGCAGAGCACCTCGATTCGATACGAGCTCAAAAAGAAGAGCAAAAAAATACGCAAGAGAACGTTTCTTGAAGAGTCAAAAACCGCCGGCGCACTTACGCACCGGCGGTATTTTTATTTGACGACTAGCTCATATGTAGTAAGGTAGCGGCAGATTGTAACCGCGTAAGGAGAAGTGTGGTGACAACACCAGCACAGGCACTAACCATTCTACTGCAGACGTTTCAAAAGAGACTCGTCGATTGCTTCGGCTGGCACGAACTTTGTCCCAAGACACAAAAGCTCATCCTCGAAGCAGGACTGTACTTTTTGGGTGAGCTACTGATACGAAGCAAAACGCAGGTACTTGAGATACCGGGGCTCGGCAAAGTAAAGCTTAAACAAATCGAACGGCTTGTTCGACAGAACGGCGGCGAATTGGGAATGAAATTTCCCAACTACGCGACATTCCAAGAACATCAGCGCCTTCGGCGGGAGTGGGATGACGCACTCTCCGCACCTCGTGACTTCACACCCGCTCTACGCAAGAAATTTTTTAGTGTGGGTATAGTAACGGTCGGCGACTTAGCCAGCGGCTACACGACAATGCGGGTGTGGAATCCTATCGGAGCGTCGCTCTCGCCTAAGGAGCGATCGATGGTCCTAATCTTCCTCAAGAGATTCGGTATCGAAAAGCATCAGCAAACACTGCCGCCACCCTTCGATAAGAAGCCGAACACCTAAAACTGCCGGTACCTCATGCCGGCAGTTTTCATTGACTCCTGATGGATATAATGGTAAAAATTAAAGGGAAGTTTTTCAAACCGCTAACTGGAGAGCTAAAAATGGTAGTAAGTACCGTGGTTAAACTGAAAGAGAATTCAGTTTATGACAACCAAAAAGTTTTTGTGCCCATAGGTCAGATTCGACCTAATCCAGATCAGCCCAGGCAGCATTTTGACGAAGACAGATTGCATGCACTGCGCATTAGTATTCGAACCGAAGGACAACTTATACCTGTCTTTCTTCGTCCTGTGAAGGACGAGCGTGTTCTCCGCCAAGGTATCAAATACGATTTAATTGACGGTGAGAGAAGGTGGCGCGCAGCGTCAATGGAAGGTAGTGGCATCGAAGAGTTAGAAGCTATTATCAAAGAATGCGATGACGAAAAACAGTATATAACGTCATGCGCGGTCAACTTTAATCGTGAGGACCATACTCCGTATGAAGAAATGGTGATGATCCATAAACTTGTGAAAGTGTATGGTCATAGTCAGACATATGTGGCGAACTTGCTCGGTAAGTCACAGATGTGGGTATCCTCCCGCATTCTTGCATATGAGAGACTGAGTCCCGTGGCCATGATGGCCTTGAGGAAAGACGAAATTCCGATAACCGTCGCTACCACTTTGTCAAAACTAAAACCCAGTGATCAGGCTTCGGAGTTAAAAAAATACAAGGCTGGCGGCACTATATCGGACATCAAAGTTGCCGTTCAACGGGCATCGGAGCGCGGTCACACACAAAGCGGCACAAGGCAACTTGATACTCGAGACTATCGCAGATATGTTGAAAAAACGATCGAGATTCTCGACGAACGTTTTGATAGAATTGACGCTATCGGTGTTCGAAGCATACAAAGAGGTCTGACATCACTCGACGACAAAACACTTCGATCATTGAAGTTACGTCTGCAGAAAAATGAAAAGCGAATTCACGAACTAGTTTCTTCCGTCGATCGCGTCTTGGACATGTAACAATTCTTCAACTCGTTAAAACTGCCGGTACCTCATGCCGGCGGTTTTTTTAGATACGTAATTTTGCTATACTATCGCGATGGCCACCCCAATGTTAGAAATTAAAGATTTGGTCAAGGTGTATGGCACTGGCAAAACTGCCAAGACGGCCGTTGATCACATTTCACTTGCAGTGGAGCGCGGAGCGTTCTTCGGCTTGCTCGGCCCAAACGGGGCGGGGAAGAGCACTACCATTCACTGCATCACCGGCATTACACAACCAACGTCTGGGCAGATCCTCATTGATGGTGTTGATGTGGTTAAGGACTACAAGCTCGCTCGGACAAAAGTCGGACTTTCGCCGCAGGAATTTAACGTCGATATTTTTTCGACGCCGGTTGAACTGATGGACTTTCTTGGTGGATACTACGGTATTCCTAAGATAGAGCGCGCGGCGAGGGTGGATGAGCTCATCAAACGTTTTGATCTCGAAAAACATCGCGATGTTGTGTTTCAAAAACTTTCGGGTGGTCTCAAGCGCCGCGCCATGCTCGGCCGTGCGCTTGTGCACACGCCTGATCTGTTGATTCTTGATGAACCCACGGCCGGCGTCGACGTCGAGCAACGGCGCGATCTTTGGGCGTATCTAAAAGAAATGAACGAAGGTGGCAAGACGATTATCTTGACCTCGCACTATCTTGAGGAGATTCAGTACCTCTGCAACGAGATTGCAATTATCAACCACGGCCGGATAGTGGCAGAGGGGAGTAAGGAGGAATTTATGAAAGATGGCAAGTCGGTCGAAGAACGCTATCTTGAAATTACCAGGGAGGATAATAACAAACAGAGATGACGCGAATGTTCGTTCGGCGCTACGTTCGGCAGGCCTTGCGGAAGACATCTCCTAAATGTCTGAGCAGAGAACTTGATTCGTGCCTGCAGAACGTAGTGCTGAACGGACGAGTAGTATCATAATCGTTATGAATATAAATTGGATTGGTCTCTATACAATGTTCCGGCGCGAGGTGAAGCGCACCTTTCGCGTGGTCATTCAGACGCTCATAGCGCCGGTTATTTCGGCCGCGCTCTACTTGTTTATTTTTGGCACTGTCATAGGAACCAAAATCGACGACTTTGCCGGCGTACCGTACATATCGTTCGTGTTTCCAGGAGTGCTTTTACTCTCTATTATTAACGCCTCGTTTGCAAGCGCTTCCTCGGCGCTTTACTTCATGCGCTTTACGCGTGGAATTGAGGAAATCCTCATCACACCATTTTCTTACCTGGAGATGCTCATTGGTTTTGTGGGGAGTGCGGTCACACGAGCGCTTATAGTAGCTCTCCTCATTTTTGCGGTCGGATTTCTGTTTGGGGCGGTGTCTCTCGTCAACCCGATCGGTTTTGTTTTTTACGTGGCGGCAGTCGCGGCGATTTTTGCCATGCTCGGTATTTTGGTTGCGCTTTGGGCGGAAGGGTTTGAACAATTACAGGTCTTGAACACATTTGTGATTACGCCACTCACATACCTCGGTGGCATCTTTTATTCCATCACGTTTTTACCGCCACTTGCCGCCACCATTACTCGCCTCAATCCATTTTTCTACTTTGCCGATGGCATCAGGAGTAGCATGATTGGCTACAGCGAAGCCAACAGTGTCATCGGTCTCCTCGTTGTCCTTGGGTTGACACTTGGTCTCGGGCTGCTCGTCACGCATCTCTTTCGCCGCGGCTGGAAAATTCGCGCGTAGAGCAGATTCATTTATCGGGAGTATTTTCAACTGGAGAGCCGGCGGTCTCACTTGAAGAACGCACGTACTCAATTCTTTTGCTCGCAGGTTCGGCAGATGGAACCGTCTCGTCAAAGGTTGGTTTGTGTTGATAATACTCTATACCCGACGGTTTCTCTAGGGAATTACTACTGTCACTTGAAGAACGCACGTACTCAATTCCTTTGCTCGCAGGTTTAACAGAATTAATCGTCTCGTCAACTTTTGCTTCATAGGGATACTCAGTATCCTCAGAATTAGTTGCCGCGTCGTTCTTCTCGATTTCAGCTATCACTTTGTCTGAGATTTTAACAGTAGGCATAGCATCTGGATTTGTTTTCATGTCTCGAACGGCCTCACCCACTGTTTCATGTAATCCGTCGACGGATTGGGGAGTAGTAGAAACAGACTCAACGTGAGCGTTATCGGGAGATTTTGCATCCACGTAGCGGTCAACTTCTTCATCAATAGCTACACCGGCGGCCAAACCAGCCAGGGCTACCGCCGCGAGCTTTGATTTACCATTTTTTACATCTTCCTCGCCCTCTTTCTTTTTAGACCAAGGTGCCTCAAATTTCATATTATATGTTTAACAAGTAACTTATGCGCACGGTCACTAACTTATATGTTCGTATAAATATTAACACAATCAATTGCTAACAGTAGCGTAGCACTTTTGGCGCCACGTTTTGATACACTTAAAAGTATGAAAAAGAACACCAAACTGTATGAGACAGCCGCCGCACTTTTGACTCCCGGCAAAGGAATTTTGGCGGCAGACGAGAGCGATAGCACCGCCGGCAAGCGGCTGGAGATGGTGCACCTGCCCAACTCTCCCGAGAATCGGCAGGATTTCCGCGAGGGACTCTTCACTGCTCCAGACATCGAGAAATATCTTTCCGGTGTCATCATGTACGACTCCTCAATTCGTAACAGCACCGACGACGGCGTTCCATTCGGAGATGTACTCATTGCCAAAGGCATCGTACCCGGTATCAAGGTTGATACCGGCACGAAAGATTTTCACGGCTTCAAAGGCGAAGTAGTTTCGCAAGGCCTCGATGATCTCGATAAGCGGTTTGAAGAATACTACGATCTCGGCGCTCGGTTTGCAAAATGGCGCGCTGTGGTGACTATCGATGAAAATAACACCCCGACCGATTCCGCTCTCCGTATGAACGCTGTGATGCTCGCGCGCTATGCGCAGCTGGCACAAGCGGCCGACATCGTACCGATTGTTGAGCCGGAAGTGATATACGAAGGCGACCACTCTATCCAGCTTGCAGAAATGGTCACCACCCGTACACTCCAGATCCTTTTTCAAACGCTCATTGAGTACAAAGTGGATTTAGCTGGCCTTATACTCAAATCTTCGATGGTGCTGGCCGGCAGCAAAAATCGCGACCAATCCTCACCAGAGCAGGTTGCGAACGCTACCCTCCGTACGTTTCATATGTCAGTGCCGCACGAGTGTGCCGGTATCGTCTTCCTTTCTGGTGGGCAAGCGCCACAGCAGTCGACTGATAATTTAAATGCCATCGCCAAACTGGGCACCCAGCCGTGGCCGATTACCTACTCATTCTCGCGTGCCATTGAGGAGCCGTACCTCAAGGCCTGGGATGGTAGGCCAGAAAACGTCAAAAAAGCTCAAGAAATCCTCCTTGAAGTGTGCAAACAAAATAGCTTAGCGGCTCAAGGAAGGTTGTAGAAAAGAAATAAGAAAGATGACTCGCTTGGCGAGTCATTTTTCTTATTTCTTCTGCTTATAGACCGTGTGCGTCTTGGCAATCGGATTGAATTTCTTCACCTCAAGTTTCTTACTCGGATCCTTCTTATTCTTGTTATTGTAGCGAGTGTAATAGGTATGACCCTTGCCGACGCCCTTTTTGTCGCCGACAGACACGAGTTTGATGAGTAAATCTTGTGACATAGTGGGGAGATTGTAGCAGACGTTCCGTAAATCGTCAAACGGTCAAATTTCATGCAATATCAACACATTTTACGGCTATTTTGTGCCGGTTTTTGCACCCTGAATGGTACCATGAAAGGGACTACACGCTTTATTCTCCACGAGAGCGGATAGTTGGTGTATCCCATGAAAGTACTGACTTTTGGTTGGGAATTCCCACCGTCAAAAAACGGCGGCCTTGGCGTTGCATGCTATGGCCTCACAGAAGAGCTACTCCAGAAAGGAGTGGAGGTGATTTTTGTATTGCCTCGTTCGCAAGATACTGTCGGGCAGGCTCGTTTTTTATTTGCTGATCATGAACGACAAGTGAAAGTACGACACACCGATGTGTCGCTCCGACCGTACGGCCAATCAGACACGATAATCGATACGCTGGTCGGCTACGATGCACAAGGGAAACCAATTATTCGTTCGCGCACTATCCTCGAGGAGGTGCATCGCTACGCGCACCAAGCAGCAGCCATCGCGCAAGAAGAGGAATTTGATGTCATTCACGCTCACGATTGGACTTCATACCTCGCCGGCGTCGCGGCCAAGCTCGCGAGCGGTAAGCCGCTCGTCGTCCACGTGCATGCTACCTCCTACGACCAGGCAGCCGGTGACAATGTCGATCCATCAATTTACAAAATAGAACAGGAAGGTTTTGCCATGGCCGATAAGGTGATTACTGTCAGCAATTACACAAAAAACATTCTCATCGAGAAACACCGAGTGCCGGCTGAAAAGATTGAAGTGGTGTACAACGGATGTGACACCAGCGAACCGCCAAAGTTACAACCGGCCTTAAGCGAGCTCAAACAGCAAGGCAAAAAAATAGTCTTGTACCACGGACGCATCAGTATTCAAAAGGGCGTCGATTACTTTGTGAAGGCCGCGCGACGGGTGGTTGACGTTGATCCGAATGTCATGTTTGTGATTTCGGGCTGGGGAGATATGACACGACAAATTATCGAGCAGGTCGGAGCGATGAGACTCTCGGAACACGTGCGGTTTGCAGGTGCGCTGTGGGACGGCGAGCGTGACCGGATGTACCAAAGCGCTGATCTGGTCGTGATGCCATCGGTGTCAGAGCCGTTTGGCCTGGTGCCGCTTGAGGCGCTCCAGCACGGCACCTCGTCCATCATTACCAAACAGTCTGGCGTCGGAGAAGTGCTCAAACACGTACTCAAAGTGGATTTTTGGGACACTGAAGAGATGGCCAACCAAATCCTTGCCGCGCTTCGGTATCCAGTCATCCGTCAACAGATGGTCAAGGAAGGAAAACAGCAGGTACAGAATCTTTCGTGGACGAGTGCCGCCGACAAAGTCAAACAGATTTATCGGAATTTGGTACAATACGCCACATCATAGGTATGCTCACCGTCTGCCCGTATTTCCATGTTCATCAACCGTATCGGATTAAGAAGTATCGCGTCTTTGATATTGGCAACGACACAGAATATTTTAACGACAGCGGCGAATCCGACTTAAACAACCGAAAGATTGTGGAGAAGGTGGCCAATAAATCCTACCGCCCGACCAACAAAATTCTCAAAGAACTCCTCGATCGCCACCCTGATTTTAAATTCGCCCTTTCATTTTCTGGCACCGTGCTTGATCAGTTCGAAGAATACGTGCCGGACGTGCTTGAGTCATTTCAAGAACTAATAGCTACCGGTCGAGTAGAGGTGTTGGCCGACACCTATCACCACTCGCTGGCATTTTTCTATTCGTTGCCGGAATTTCAGCGGCAAGTTGAGAAGCACGACCGAAAAATCCAAAAATTATTCGGCGTCAAACCGCGTGTTTTTCGCAACACCGAACTCTCATACCGCAACGACCTGGCAAAATGGTGTGAAGACAACGGCTACCTCGGCATCATGGCCGAAGGGTGGGGAAAGTATTTGGGCTGGCGGAGTCCCAACTACGTCTACCGCCCGGCCGGTTGCACGCGCATAAAGGTCTTGCTGAAAAACTACAAACTTTCAGACGACATCGCGTTTCGCTTTGGTAATCGGGAGTGGGAAAATTGGCCGCTTTCCGCCGACACCTATGCAAACTGGATCCACGCGCACCATGGTGATGGACATACTATCAACTTGTTCATGGACTACGAAAGTTTTGGCGAGCATCAGTGGGAAGATACTGGCATTTTTGACTTCTTGCGCGCGCTACCCGAGATGGTTTTCAGGCATCCAGAGACCAGTTTCAAAACGCCCACCGAAACCATAGAAAGCTACGATGCGATCGGAGAATACGATGTGCCCGACGTGCTCACTTGGGCAGACACCGATCGCGACCTCACCGCCTGGATTGGCAACGACATTCAACGCGACGCCATTGCCGCTATTTACCGGATGGAGGAAGACGTGATGAAGACGCGAAAAAAAGATTTGATAGAAACCTGGCGCAAGCTACAAACATCCGACCACTTCTATTATATGTGTACAAAATGGTCGAACGACGGCGACGTGCACGCATACTTCAGTCCCTACCAATCCCCATACGATGCGTATATCGCTTTCATGAACGCGCTGAGTGATTTACAATTAAGGGTACGCTATGCACTTGAAGCGCGCGAGGTGAAAGAGCGTGCGCTTCGTGAACGTGAGGTAGCGGAGGATACAGAGAAGAAAGCTGATAACAAGTCAGATACTCCACCGAGTGAAAGTCTTCACGACGGGCGTCCGGCGTGGAAACGCTGGCCGCACAAATTTGGCCGGTGGTGGGGCAAGCTCGTTACTTCGTTTCCGTTCTTTACTAGTCCCAAATCGGGGAAAACCAGTTCTTAATGTTATGAAGACAAAAACAACCGCAGTCAAAAAGAAGGCGGCCAAAAAAGCTGCTCCGGCAACCAAGAAATCAGCCGCCAAAGTGGCCAAGAAACCACTCGTCTACGCTGACAACAGCAGTTCCTTCTGGGTCAGGAATGGACAGATTTTGAATAGCCTCGTGGCTCTGCGCGATGCGCTTTCAGCCATGGAAAAGGAGGTGTATCTCTACCACGCGTCAAAAGACAAAAATGATTTTGCCAACTGGGTGGAAGTGGTCTTGTGCGACGATACCTGTGCGGCAGATTTGCGGAAAGCAAAAACACCCATCTCGGCGAAGAGCGCGGTGGTCAAGCACTTAAAATTGTACTCGCTCTAATGTATGTCACGGGCGGTCACTCTTGGTAACGGCAATGTACTCGTCGGTCTTGACGATCGCGGTCAAGTGCGTGACCTGTATTTCCCGAATGTGGGCGAGTCCAACCACGTAAGCGGCGCGAGTGGCAGTTTCGTTCATCGTATCGGTGTGCACGTGGACGATCAAATCGCCTGGCTCGACGACCCGGCCTGGCGCATTGTGACCGGCTGTGCCGAAGATGCGCCAGTTGGCAGTTTCTTTGCCGAGCACGCCAGGCTGGGAATTACGCTCATAAGTAAAGACGTAGTTCATAACGAAAAAAACATTTTCCTCCGTCACTTCACCATTCAAAATATGCGGGCCGAAGCCCGCACGGTGAAGCTTTTCCTTTCACAACAATTTCGCATTTCCGAATCACGCCGCGGCGACACCGGCTTTTACGACCCACGCGTGAAGGCTATTATTCACTACAAAGGGCGCACCGCACTTTTAGTGAATGCTCGATCCGGCAAAAAAGCTTTTCAAGAATACAACATCGGACTTTTTGGTATTGAAGGCAAAGAGGGCACGTACCTGGACGCTAATGACGGCAAACTAGAGAAAAATCCCATCGAGCATGGCTCAGTCGATTCTGTTATCGGCCTCACGTTTGATTTGCCGGCGGGCGGCTATGACCAAGCCTACTACTGGATTGCCTGCGGCGGGAGCATCGCCGAAACGCACATGCTCGACGAGCACGTGATTAAAGAAACGCCTGAGCGCCTGATTGCCTCGACCGAAGCGTACTGGCAGGCCTGGCTGGGAAAGGAGCAAACCGACTTGTCTCTTTTGCCCAAAGATTTGCGCACGCTCTATCGTCGGTCGCTCCTCGTGATGCGGGTCCATAGCGACAATCAGGGTGGCATCATCGCCTCGAGCGACACCGACATGCTCCATCATGGACGTGACACGTACGCGTACGTCTGGCCACGCGACGGAGCGATGATCGCGTACACTTTTGATCGCGCTGGCTATGAAGACGTGTCTCGCCGTTTCTACGAATTCATTGCGCGCTGCCAGGAACCAAGTGGGTATCTCATGCACAAATACCGTAGCGACGGCATGCTCGGGAGTTCCTGGCACCCCTGGATTATCGACGGCGCCGCGAGGCTACCGATTCAAGAAGACGAAACAGCCACGGTGGTCTTTGCGTTGTGGCATCATTATGAGCGCTACCGCGACATTGAATTTATTGAATCCCATTATAATTCTTTTATAGAGCCGGCGGCGCAGTTTATGGTCGAGTATATAGAATCAACCACCGGTCTCCCGCAAGCATCGTTTGATTTGTGGGAAGAAAAGTATGGCACCTCTACCTACACGGCCGCGTCGGTGTACGGAGCGCTCATGGCCGCGGCCAAATTTGCCTTAGTCTTGGGAAAGGAGGAGCCGGCCAGAACCTACCAAGCGGTGGCACAGCGCATCCAGATGGCTATTGGCGCTACTATGTATGACCAGGCTCGCGGAATTTTTGCCAAGCAAATCTTCCATCATGATGACGGCGAGGTGGTGGCAGACTGGACGCTCGATACGAGCAGTCTCCACGGCCTTTTGTTTTTTGGAGTGTTTGATATTGATGATGAGCGTATTTCTCGCATGGTAGCGGCAGTTGAAGATGTGCTTCAAGTGAAAAGCGAAAGTAAAGGTTTTGTGCGATATGAAGGCGATGCGTATTACCGAATGCACGACGCCGGCTCCCCCAACCCGTGGGTCGTGACGACCATGTGGGTCGCGCGTTACTACATCGAAAAAGCCAAGAAACTCACCGACCTCAAGCGCCCACTCGAACTCCTGCAGTGGACGAGCTCGCACGCCACGAGTAGCGGCATGCTGGCCGAGCAAATGCACCCCGAAAACCGCCAGCACCTCTCGGCCGCGCCCTTGGTGTGGAGTCATGCCGAGTATGTGCTCACCGTCCAAGCCTACCTCGAAAAGGTAAAAACTTTCGAAGGGAAGTAGGTTGACTTTTAGTATAAAATATGCTATTATGATAGGTGGTTCTTTTCATTGTTTGCCATAGCGAAACGCCGCTTATTTAAAGGAAAATCTAGGCCGCGTTTCGCTATGGCAAACCCAATCACGAATTGGTCAGGCCCGCTGGCGTATGACGAAAACCGCAAGGAGAAACCGTCATGAACAAGCAAGTATTGAAATTGGGTGCACGCATTCTCGAAAATCTCCCGGACATGTCTCCCGCCGTGCTACAGAGCTGGATTGACAATCCGCGCGGGTTGAAAAAATTCCTCACGGGACTTAACCCGCCGGAAAACTGGGAGAGGGGCGTCAAAGACACCACCCACCTCCGCTTCTTGCAAAGCGCGACCCTTGCTCCGACCAAAGGCATAGTGACCCTCGCGCAGGCGAGCGACGTCTTCACCGGCCACATTGATCCCTGCTTCAAACTCTGGAGAAAAAATGTGGCTGATGTTGACACCAAGGAAGCGTTGGTCAACGTCTACGAAATGAAGCAGAGCGGCACCTTTGCCGAACTCTTCAGATCAGTGTCGAAAGACGTACGCTCTCTCTGCCTCACCCAAGGACAGATCAAGGAGTTCCCGCGTACCCATCCTCACCTGCTCCAGCAAGACGGCTATTGCACCTTCTTCCTCTTCGAAGTTAACGATGCATTGCTTGTCGCTTACGTCTCTGTTTTTGGTGGCATGCTCGAGGTCCGCATGCGCCCCTACCCAGACTACCACGTCTGGCACAATGGCGATCGGCATCGGTTGGTCGTGCCACAACGGACTGTTTGATTTTAGCTCTAGAGACCTTTGATTCTTTGTCCCTCGGACGCTTTGATTTTGTCATTGCGTCCGAGGGATTTTTTTGTATAAGTTTAAATGCTACAGAAACGGCGGGTTCCGAAGGAACCCCCCGCGGGGTTTTTATTAATATTTAAAAAAACTAGAAGATAAAGTTTAAAAATTCCCAAAATAT
>ERZ1292625.2053-Hain-H41-01um-R1-2053-length-20203-cov-6_pt1 | contig 20203 bp, 26 predicted proteins | sample MGYA00564400_ERZ1292625 | MGnify/ENA primary metagenome ERZ1292625 (study PRJEB36523, sample SAMEA6512639) | groundwater metagenome | collected 2019-01-08 | study: AquaDiva: Metagenomics assemblies of 32 groundwater samples
GAATCCCAGACCGAATCCCTTACCGAATCCCCGACCGAATCCCTGACCGAAGCCAACTCTTTTAATAAATGAATATCCGACTTAATAACTTCTAAAGTTTGAATGTCATTGAATGGGTTAATAATTGGCTTGATTTTTAACTCTGGAACAATTGTAGTCCAGTCCAAGTTGTCGCAGAAGTCCTTAATAGCTTTGGAATCATCTTTCGCCCCTAAGTGGTCAATCTCAATCTTTTTAGTCCAAACATCATATTCGTATTTATTCAATTTATCCTCGTCTAAACCCTTATGCCCAAAATAATCAGCGATTGAGGTGTGGGAATCGGTTGATTCGTAACTAACACCATTAACCTTTTTCTTGGCAATAATCTGCTTACGAATCTTAGCGTCAAAATAAAGCGGTTTTCCGTCCCCTTGTGAAACTAGGCTAAAAAATTTACACATATATCCTCCTGTTTTACCTTATCCATTTATCTGCCCCCCAAGAGTGTTTTGTATTTAGCAATTAGTTCTTCAAGTTCAAAGATATTGTATTTCTTGTTTTTATTCTGTTGAGACCATACTCTTAATTCTGCAACTGCCTGTTCTCCATATTCGGCGATCATCCGTTCTGCATAAATTGTTCCATTACCGCTTTTATAATGATTACAGCCTATACACTGACAATGTAAATTCATAAGTATAAAATCCATCCAGTTGCCGTGTATGTAGTGTCCGCATTGAGTAGACTTCCATTCGTTATGACTTCCGCAGGTATAACAGATACCTCTCTCTGACCGGCGCACATATTCGCTCTGTAAAGCCCAGGCCTTCTTGCGGAGGACTTTAAGGCTAATATGTTTAATTTTCTTTAGTTTCTTATTCTTTGGTTTTGTAGTTATCATTGGATTCTTGCGGTTCTTCTTTTTTTAATTCAACATCATAAAATTTATAAAATTCCGGTTTATAATGCAAAAGGTATTCTCCCGTTCTTCCGTTGCGCTGTTTAGCTATAATAACCTTGTAAGTATTCTGATTTACTTTTTCATCGTAAAAATGTTGCCAATGCAAGAGGATGACCGTATCTGCCATTTCTTCTAAAACCCCAGTTCCTTTGAGGTTAGCCAACGCCGGTTCTTTGTTACCTTCTTCAAATACCGCCCTACTGACCTGCGAGCATAACACTCCGGCAATACCATTCTTTAAACAGAGTTCCCGGAATGACCGGATATACTCATTTAAATCTTCTCTTTCGTTCTTCTGCCCCTTAGTTCCCTGGACATAATCAATAATAATCACGCGCGGCTTTGGTTCGAGTAAAGATATAATCTCATTTAACTCCTGAAAAGTTTTACCTATACCACAAGATAAAATCAAAGGTATCTTCATAAGACTAGTAAAAGTTTTCCACTTTGCTTGATACTCAAATTCTGTCTTTAATTTACCAGTCAACATATCAAAATTATCTACTTCCATTACATTACAAAACAATCTTTCAACCATACTGTCAACGCTCATTTCAAGGCTTAGGAATAAAACTTCTTTCTGTTGATCTGCGATATCGTGAGCAATCTGCAAAGCAAATGCACTCTTACCCTGAGAAGTCCGGCCACCTATGATAGTCAACCCTTCTTTAAGCCCCCAAATCTTCCGATTAAAAGTGGGTAAACTGGTTAAAGGTAGCCTTGGTTCATCACTTCTAGACTTTAACTCTACCTCAACGCCAGTTAATAACTGACTTATCGGCTTGAGTGCTGTTATGAATTTTTCTGTAGTGCTTGGCTTGCCGGTCATTCTCGTCCCTTTCTGCATATAATAATTTTAATACTTTTTTTGAATTATCTTTAATTTCTCCCTTGCGGGTTTTAAATATATCCTCAAAGGTTTTTATTTCTTCTTTTACAGATAAAACATCTTTCTCGTATTCCTGGCTTAGTTCTAAATAAATACTCATAGCGGCCTGTTAATTGTAACTCCAGAAAGACTAGGAATATTAACCCAGCTTTTCCAATCATTAAACCAAGTAGAGGCATTTTGGACAAAACCTTTTTTTACTCTATCACTTATGAGATAATTTTTTAAGGCATTTTGTATATCTAAAAAATCCTGTTCTGTTTTAACTGTAGATATAAAATGTTTTAACGCCTCTTTCTTACCAACACGATTTGGGTATTTAAGATATACTTCATCAAAAGAAAAAACTTTCTCTTTGTTTATATTTGTATTTAAACTTATATTTAAACTTAAGCCGGATAAACTCTGGAGTTCCTCCGGAGTAGGTGCAGGTATTTCAGATGGTGCTTCTCTATCCTTATTAACTTTCTGATTTTTAGCAAACCCTAAGAATTGCATATACTTATGATGATTACCATAGTAAACAATTAACCCTTTAGCTTTAACTAATTCTTCTATACATTTACTGATTACTGATAAGGTAAAGTCATCTCGATATGGCATTACAACCCCTTTTATTATCTGTGCAGAGGCTTCGAGACGACCTTCTACATCCAAATGAGGTATGCACCAACTATAAAGAAGGGCTGTTTTACAGGAAAGTTTGGCTACTTCGTGATCTTTACTTATTTTTTTGTTTAACATTCTACCTTTGGGCATCTCTACTCCTTATGCATAAATCCATATACTTAAAATCATTTCCCATCTAATTGCTATCCCAGATAATCTTTTGTTATTAGGCGTAACTAATACTAAAAATTCCTCATTGAAATCATAAATATTACCTACATAACTCTCCTTACCTTGTCCAATATGTTCAGGTAAGGGGTTATCAATCAATATGCTAAGTTTATAATTTTCTCTTTTATATTTTTCAAGATCTATAGGCGGTTTCATTATCTACCCCCAATAAAATAAAAACTCACTAGGCAAGGATGAACCTTATTATTTGCGGCGAGCAAACCTAGTGAGCCTTCCCTTGCGGGAAATAAAAAACCCCGAACAGAGTTTCCGTCGAGGTTATATTCTTTTTTGGTATTCATATCTTTCCTTTTTATTTGCTCGCCTGTTCATAGAATTTATTATATCAAAAATATTGTGGTTGTCAAGTGATTATTAAATAAAATATAACCTAACTCTTTTCTTAGTATCCGTAACAAACCAATCTCTTTTTATAGCAAATCCTGCCGCGCAGAGTTCTGAAATTCTACTAGCGAGTTTCATTGTTCCAAAAAGTTTAAGCGCTTCTAACCCTGTCAATGTCTTTCCAGTTTCTAGATATTTAAGTATTTCTGCTCCTTGTGAACCTTCACCAGGCTCTGATCTAGGATAATCGTTAGTCATTAGACCTCCACTTGTTTTGGATCAGGAATATATATTCCCTGTTCAGCCGCCCATTGTTGGCATTTTTCTGTATATAACTTAAACTCAATAGTAGATAAAGTTGCGGTGCTTCTAACAGTTTCCGGCTTTCCTTCTTCGTGCAGGCGTAAGAAAATAAACTTATAGGCTTCGTGCATTTCTTCGGGTAAATATCCAAAATGCTCGGCAGGTATTCCTACTACGCATTTCCAATACCATCGATTCTGTTTATCGCTTCTATCCTTCCGCGGAAAGCGCACTACCACATCAACGCTCTTGTCGTTTAACTTTAGAAGGTAGTTATTAAAACCTGCCGGGTTATTAAAGACTAACTTACCTTGCCGGACAGAAGCTAAAAATATCGGAGAAAAATTCATTATATTTTCTTCCTTCCATATTTAGTTTTATTATGGCACTTTAAACAAAGAGTAATACCATTATTTCTGTTCCTCATTTAGCCAAGTATCGCCAGTTGATTGTTCTGGTTGCGCCGGTTGCTCTTTTTCTTTCTTTGGGAACACATAAAAAGAAACATCCGGTAGGTGATTGAGTTCTATAAATCTTTTTCCTGTGTCATTGGTGCGAAGAGTTCCACATTTTAGCCAAACAGTTTTTTTAATTCCGTTTACTTCATATTCCCTGCGAGTACACACGTCTTCATAAATCATCGTCTACCCCTTTCTAAAGAAAATTTATTGCCGCATTTCGGACAGGTAATCTGGTTTTTTAAGATTTCCGCTAATCGTTCCTTCTCTTTGCGTTCGGCTTCTAATTTAACCCTTTCTTTTTCTTTTAATATTCGTGCTTTTTCTTCAGCTTCTTCTCGTTCGGCGTTAGCTTTTGCTCTTTCCTCTGCTAATTTTTTAGCTTGTTTATCGCTTTCAATTTTAGCCTTTCTTGCGACTTCCCTGATTTCCTTTTCCGCTTTAGCCCTTTCAACGTTTAAAATATCCGTCTGTTTCTTCCGTTCTGCCGCCAAGATAGCTTCTTGCTTTTTTCGTTCTTCCATAAGTGCATTTTCTTTCTTTTGGGCCTCAGCCTTTAGTTTCTCATTTTCAACCCTCAATCGTTCCTGTTCTGCGGCTGCCTTTTCTGCGGCGATCCGTTCTTCTTCTGCCATTCTCGCTTCAATTTCAATTCGTTTAGCCTCTCGCTTAGCTTCTTCTCTTATCTCAACAAATTTTTCCTGCTTCTCCAAATATTCTTCAATAGGAACAATAAGAGCCTTTAAAACATTAGCTATGCCATCAATAGCCTTACCTTCTCTTAAAGATTGCTCTTTTAAGTTTTTCCGGGCGTTCTCTACGGCGATCCGTTTTTCTCTAAGGAATAATCGCCCTGTCCGGGCCATTTCCATTTCGGTAACTTGACTTTCATTAGTAACCACTAATGCTTTTGCTTTCTTTTCCCACTCCGAAGCAACCTCAAAATAATCTTGGAATTTTTCTAAGATATATTTAGCTTTTGAAGGTTCAAGTCCGCTTTCTTGCACAATAACTTGTAATTGATTTTCTGCCATATTACCCCCTTAGTTTTTTAACAATGGTTTCTAATTCATCACAAAAAATTTCTAACTCTACCTGTAAAACTTTCTGATACGCTTTATCCGGCTCAACCTTAATCAACAATGGTTTCATGCCAGGAACATAACTCAAAAACTGCCAATACTTAAAGCCTGTAATATAGAGCGACATCTGGCATTGTCCGAAGTAATCGCTCGGTAGTTTATCATCAAGCAGATACTTAACTTGAGTTTTAGGCAATACATTCTTTAATTCCAATCCGTATTTATTCTCAATTAACCCGTCTGGGCTACACAAGAATTTCTTTTGCTCATCTTTATAGACTACCCCAGCTTGAGCGACTTCTACATTGTGGGTTAGTTCAAAGTATTTACGGCTTTCATCTTCCCTTAAATTACCTTCTTCCATATTGGGATTTTTGTAGCCTTCTTCCCCCCTGCCGGTTAATATCTGTCCGGCTAATTCAAACAAATATCCTTCTCTTTGCTTGTTTGGTTTGCCGTCATTAGTGATTATCTTAGAGATATTAGAAGCTGACGGCTTACCAAGTTTCTCTTGTAACCATTCAGGGCTTCCCTGTTCAAGTTGGACTATAATCATTTTGCCCTCGCTATCTTCTGCTTTAATCCAACTTCCAGTGCAGATATAGCTTTAGGAAAATTGTCTTTAGTAATATCCTCAAGTTTCTCTACTACCATATACTTTAAAAACTTTTCTTTAGCCTTACCGCCAATTTCAGAAAGAAAGTCAGTAATCTGGCTTATTTGCTTCTCGTCAATTAACTCAACAGGTTTTCCTGCGGCAACCCCGTCATCCTCTTGGTCATAGGTTGCAAGTCCGGTAAGTGCCAAGAGAGTATATCTTTCAAGATAGGTAATTGTTGAACCTATGGCTTGGATTGCATTTTTTGAGCCGGAAGTATCAGAGGCGGCGCAAAGAGTGGTTTCTTCGCTGTGTCCTAATTCGTGGGTAATCCGGCAAGTAACGCAGACTTGGCCGTTTTGCTTCGTAGACCAAGAAGCAGACAATCCATACTTACTTAATTCCGTGCTGATTTTCTCAGTTACATTGCCTAATGAAGCGTGACTGTATTTAGTATTGCCATAAGCAACATCACGATCCTTATCAATCTTCGGAGGATTAGCCTTAAAAGCCGACATTGATTTATGGTATGCTTTTTTAGCTTCATTTGCTTCCCACCTTTCCTGCAAAGCTAACAACTTTTCTAACTTATCTAAATCCGCCCCTTTGTTTATTGCCTGGCTGATAAGTTCTGACGCTGCTGAACCTTTTGCTACTAATGCTTTTTCGTTTTCCATTTCATTCCTCCTTAGTTTGTGATAATTCTCTGTTAATATCATCGTGTCCAAACCTGTGTTCGTTAAAATCTATACACTTTGTCGAGTAGGTGCAGAGATAACATAATTTTCTCTCCCAATCACCGCGCTTCTTCATCATTTTGCAGATTTTTTTATTCATTTCATCAACCTCGATTTCCTCAACGCCTTAATCAATAAAATTACTTGAATAACTACTACTACAAAACAGATTAAACCGATATAAAGAAATGCTGTGAGTAGATTAGCCATTGGTAATTAACTCTCCATTTTTATCCATAGGAAATCTAACCGCTTCAACTTTAACAGAAATTATCCCCTCTTTAAGGCTTGCAATTTGTTTAAAAGCATTAACCGACAAGTCAATTACTCTTCCTTTGCGATATAGCCTTTTCGCTGGGCCACGATCTTTAACTATTACATATACAACTTTATTATTTTTAATATTAGTTACTCTTAACATTGTGCCAAAAGCATAATCCCAAGAGGCACAGGTATCTTCATTATCATCAAGTTTTTCACCATTAGCCATTATTCCGGATGTCCCTTCTCTAAGACAAGACTTTACTGAATAATAACTAGCAGTTTCTTGAATATCTGCCCGGGCCGGAGTAACATTGCAAGATGAAAACAACACAATTGCTACTGCTCCGACGATACAACTAATCAAGATAATCGCGCTATGCAAATTATCCTTAGAGGTAATTCCCAGTCTATCGCAATCTTCCTTAGTCATGTTGCACCTGCAACTTTCTACACGCCTCGCGGCTCTTTAGCATTATGTAATTTCCTAATCTTGCCTTAACCTGCGCCTCATCCATTCTGCTGAATGTATCGCAGATTTCCACATTCACTACATCTCCATTTACATCTTTTGTTTCACGCAGGACTAAATAATTTCCAAGTCCAGGACGCACTACATATTCTTTGCTCATACTACCTCCAAAAATTGAAAGGGATACTCTGCTTTCCTGCCTTGCGAGCAAAAAAATAGACGCAACATAATTGCGTCCCAGAGTATCCCTAAAGTTTTTATTTTTCCCAGCTCGCAAGGTCTTTGTATTCATAGTTAGAATTATAACAAAAAATCAATTCTTGTCAAGGATTTATTTTAACCATACATATTGATTATTTTAACTTTTGGATTTCTCCGACGATAAAAGGTTTGGAAGATTATCCGCGTAGATTAGAAATACTTTAGGATGGGCTTTGCAGTAGATTGCGACCTTGCCATTTTCTTGTAATAACCAGTCTTCATTTTGGGGATTAGACCAATGGCAACAACACTTCTTGTATATCTCCCCGTAGGTATTTATTTGCATACAATTCCTTGTTGTAAATCATACAACAAATGGTGTATATTGATACAACTACTAGTTCCCGATGTTTCGGTGCGCAGGAAGTTTAAGATCGTGCCAAAGCAGAAAAATTAAGCAGCAAATAGCATGGGCCAGGGTTGGTAGTTTACTCTCTGGCTCAGTTTTTTCTCCGGCTTGCCAACCCTCGGTTTGAAGTGATTTATGATGCGCAGAAAACTGATTGGGGGGGTAAGACCAAAAACTGAACCGCAATGTAAATCAGAAACGATTACAATGCTTTTCGTATGTCCTCCTTATTAAATTAACAAAAGTGGTATCGTAATACAGATAAAAGATCCTCTGCCGAGTTCTTCTGTGGTATCATTAGAAAATATCTTGCACCAAGCGCCCCACAAAATACCTATCAAAACAGCTCTAATCAATATAGCATACCAGGATATTCCGGCCCAATATAAAGGAAAAGCAGCCAGTCCGCAAAGCAGACCTGCAGCCCAGAAATTGTCATATCCGAAGATAGTATCAAGATAGGTAGTCAAAGCCGCGCCTAGAAGCCCATAGGCAGGTAAGATCAAGAGATATTGCCACCATAGAGCCGGATGCCAGAAGATAAGTAATGCCCCATACACACAAGCCGGGCAAAGCCAATCTCTATGCCAAGACTTAAAGGGCTTGCCATATCCACCGGCACGATACAATGCAGAACAGATAACTGTTAATATTAACCAAATTATAATCTTCATCAGAACTCCACCCTAACCCCGGCTCGAATTGAAGTATCCATTTTACTATCCGAGGATTGCCCGACAGAAGCCTCCACAAACGGGATAAAGAATCTACTCGTCTTATTTATCTGCGTAATCTGCGCCGTTCCGCCCTTGCCTACTACGATATTCTGCGAAGGCTTACGGAATAGAAAAGTCAGACCATAGGCAAGACCGCCTACGATCGCCAGGACGCTAATAACACTCAAGGTTCGCAAGAGGCTATGCTTAACTCCTTCTTTTATAGTATCAGCATTGACTTCCATTATTTTATCACTCCTTTATTTTTGAGAAAGTTGAATATTGCAATAAATCCTAATTCAATTTGCCGGTCTTTAATCGTTAATGCCCTACGCAGAGCTTCTGATTTTAATTCTCCTAAAACATTCTTACGCTTCTCTTCATTACTCCAGTCAGTCTGGGAAGCCCTCTTAATACTGTCTATGGCAAACCCCTTTAACTCTGCCATAAATAACTGAAACGCTGCGTCAAATACGCACCTTAGCAATTCACCAACCGCACCGAATATCGTTCCGAATAATCTCTTTAGCCAATTCATTTTTGTTCTCCTTGTTTGACTTCAACTATATCCAAAAACTTCTTGATTACATAGGTTGCGATTATCGCAAATCCTTCGACTGCCGCCTTACCGAGTATTACTAAATAAACATAAGCCAAAACTATTATTGCCGTTATTGCCAACTGCATTATGTCTTTAGATTTCATCTTACCTCCCCAAAGTTAATGCTACAAGCCCACCGAGAATACCACCTATAATTGAACCTACGATTATGTTCAGTAATAAATATCTACACTGCCAGGTTGATTTTAAGTAATTATATGCCATGTTCAGCGTCCGCCCTAGTAAAAAATTCTTCTCTACTGACTAAGTTTCCGAGTGATAGGATCCAATCTTTTCCACATTTACAAGTATAAAGTATTGCTGGCAATCCATATTTTCTTTTTATTACTGCCTGACAATTAGGACATTGTAGATCCAATTGACAATTCCTTTCTTTATCTTCGCTCATTTTGCTTTAGTAAAAAATTCAATAAATCTCCACACTAATCCTGAGCCAAATACTAACACAATAGCCCATTTGATTGTATGAATGGTTGCCCAGATAATAGTTACCTTATCACGATAATTCTTGCTTTCTTCAATATGAGCCTCGTGACCAGTTTTGGTTGACCTTAATGCACCATTCATAGCCTTAAATTCACTCGCCAGGACTTTTACATCTCCAGCCATTTCTCTTAATAAATCAATTTGTGAACATGGTAAACATTCCTTTTCCATTTCTTCTCCTATTGTGCTAAAGTATCTTGATCTTTAGGTGCAATTACTCCCCGTTTTTCTGCGTCGGCAATTAACTTATCTATATTCAGAATAGTCTGATTTGCTTGGTCTAACATTCTTTGGGCTTGGGTTTTCTGCATCTCCATATTTTTGCGTTGTTCTATAAATTGGGAGATATTGACTATCCTTTCAGAAGTTATGGTCAATATAACTTCATTCTCTGAAAACTTTGTTACTTTTGTAGTGTCTGCGGCGAATAAATTGCTGAAACATAAAACTATAAATACTGCCGATAAAAACTTTTTCATAATTCCTCCTCTATGTTGAATTGCTGATGTAGAAATTGGAAACATATTCCCCCTATTAACTAGCATTAGAAATTATAGCGTAGTTGTATATAGAACTATCTAAAGCCGTGCAAATTACTGTAAAGCCAGTAGCAGCTGTTATTGTCGCAACGTGAGGCTGAACTCCCACTGTTCCCCCGACGGTATTTAATGAAATAACAATGGTATCGGTAATCGCTACTGAAGTATTTGAAATAGTAACAGGCGTTGCTCCATTGGCGACAAACGTTCCGCATTTACCGTTTGAACCTTGTTTTAATACTACTCCGCTTGCGACGGTAGTAAAAGTTAACGAACCGCTTGCATTTGCCGTCCCAATATTAGGGGTTGTAAAAGTTGGGCTTTCCAAGAAAGCAAAAGTTTTTCTTGCCGCACCAGTGGTAATCGTTCCGTAAAATTTATCCGTTAAGAACTCCATTGCCCCTGCTTCGGCGGTAGTCAAAAGTGTCCCTGAAGTAAGCTTGAGAGGAGCTGATGAAGCTGTTGCCGTGCCTGCTTTAAGATGTAATGCGGCAGACGGAGCCTGAACACCTATGCCGACATTCCCTGTTGATACGGTAGAAGTCGGTGTTGAATAAGCGGTTAAACCTGTGGCGTATATTAAATTATTCATACTTAACATATTAGAACTGCTGACGGCTGGCAAATCAACATTAGAGCCAAAAATGATGTTGTTTGAGCCGGTGGTAATGCTATACCCAGATTGATAGCCTATCGTGATATTGCTGTTGCCAGTAGTAATACCATAAAGAGTTTGGAACCCTATTGCAATATTGTAGGAAGCGTTGGTTGCATTAAAGGCACCTAAAAGGGAATTTGCTCCTATTGCTATATTATACGAACCAAGTTTATTATTAAAACAACTTTGTGAACCTATCCCAAAATTATAGGAGCCAGTCGTGTTATAGACAAGAGAGTTTAACCCTATTCCTACATTTAGCGTTCCAGTAGTATTTTGTGAAAGACTGCCAGAGCCTATCGCTGTGTTATATGTTCCAGTAGTATTGGCATAAAGAGCTTGATAGCCTACCCCTAAATTTAATATTCCGTCTCCTATGTCAACATCTGGCACAGTACCAGCACCAGCCTGATAACCGATAAACATATTCTGGTCGGCACCACCTGCGTAGTTCGCCGCATTAGCCCCCGCTGAGAAACCAATAAACATACTCCAATTTGCGTCATTGAAATTGATAAGATTAGCGACTTGAAAAGTATTATTAGGAGTTGCTGTGCCTATACCTAATCTTTTACTTGTATTATTCCAGAATAGATTTGTATTGTCTTGACTGACAAGTCCTGAAGTTCCTGCGAATAATACCGAACCTGCAGTCATTCCCGATAGGGTAGTTCCCACGAAAGTCGGTGAAGAAGTAGTCTTAACGGCTTGGTTGAGGTAGTCAGAGAATTGATACCCGTCCCAGAGGTCGGCGTTGAGGTTGGTATTGAGGGTTGTTGATGTTGCGGCGTAAGGTTGTGTGCCTGTTGCGACAGAAGAAACTACATTAGGAAAAGTAAATGTGCCTATAGTGGTCTGGGGAGTAGATTGGTTGAGGATGAGGTAACGGGCGTCAGAACCGCCATAACCAAATGAAGTAGTTCCATCTCCATTATCAGTAAGCGAACCATTGGGAAATCTGAATTGCCAAGGGTAAGTATCTGGAGATAAATCTTCTTCAGATATACTAATAACACCTCTACCTGATTGGTCAGCGAAACAAGGATTAGATAGTAATAAAATACTAACGCATATAAGTAACTTGAATAACCGCACTCGTTGCACCTTTCCTTATAAACTTTACATTATTTAATTGTGAATAACCTTCAAGCGTTATAATATCCGTAGGGTTAGCGATATGACCGACTGTTGCACTTGGGTCAGTTCCGTCCATTCGATACCTTAATTGAGCATTTTCTATTGTGATAAATATCTTCTTGGGCTTTGGTGAAGCAGAAAGTTTAGCAGCAGTTAATCCTATGGCACTATCTGCTACCGTTATAGATTCAAAATCGAATGGGATTAACTTACCGATTATATGTTGGCGTGCGTCTATCATAATTTACTCCACGGGTTGGAAATCAATCCTTGATTTACTTATTAGTTTTTTTGCCCTCAAAATTCCTCTTGGTAAAGTTCTTGTTTTGCTTTCTAATTTATTTATTATGCTCTCTCTTATTTCTAAAGGCAGTTGCATAAATTTATCAGGGGAAATCTTTAATAACATTTCCTTTAATTGTCCACCAGAAGTTTTCAATAACCATCTGTATTCTTCGGGAGTAAGTTTTTCTCTACCTAATATTTTACTTGGAAAACTTACAGGAGTTTCCGCTATCATACTTTCTAATGGTTCTTGGTTAACTTTTCCGATATTCAAAAAATCCCTTTTTACTGGTTCGCCAAAGACATTTAATTTCGGAGGCAAAGTTTCAGAAATAAAAGGAGTTTTAGCTTTGAATTGGTCAAGAATAGAATTTGCCTCACGATAATATGGGTCTTTCAGGTCAGCGAAGAATTTTAGTAATTGTGGTTCTACCCCCGTGGCGATACGGGTTAGAAAACTCTGTCCGTATCTTTCGGGGCCAGAGAGAGCATTTATCATTCCCGTAAAACCGCTTAGATATGATTTATTGGTAAGAGTTGAACCTAATTTAGTAAATGCCTCTAAAGTTTTTTCTGCGGGATTTTCTTTATCGGATTGTTTATAGTCTTGTATCATATTTACCATTGTTGCCATTGAAGTTCCGAGAGGTTCCAATCTTTCAAATGGTATCCACTTGTTACCTATTTTAATAGCATTAGGTTTTTTCCCTTGCCTGTAAAAAGCATCTCTTTGAGCTTGGTCAGAAGGCACTCTGCCCGTCATATTTCCTTTTGCCCATTGTAATCCTACCCACCCTGCTCCGATTGTGCCTAAAGTCAGGTTTCCTAAATCTTTGGCTAAGGTTTCTTGAGTATAAGTTTTTGCAATAGCTTTTCTGGCAATTTTTATCGCACCTAACGGAGTTCTTTCCAGTCCTCTTGCGATTAGATTTTCAGGAGTTTTGATAAACGGAATAACATATCTTAATAAAGGTATTCTGTTTTTTAATACTAAAAGTGAATTGCCTACTACCCCTACATCATTCTGAAAAGTCCTGTATAACTGTTCTTCGTTAACTGCCTTAGTCAATGCTTCTCCAGTTTTCCCTGCGTATCTCTGTGCATATAACTCCATTTTTCCTACCATAGTTTTAGCAAGATTATCTTCAGCTTGTAATAGCTTTGTAGGGAATCCGATTATTTTTCCAGCGACTCCACGAATAGGCGAACCCGCTATATCCAATTTACTGCCATAAGCTAATTCTTGAGGTAGTTTTCCTTTGCTTGCCAAACCTTTTATCATTGCTGGAATCTCACCGAAGAATTGAGTTCGCTTTCCGGTTTTTAATGCCAAAGGTAAATCCCAAATTGCACTTGCAAACTTTTCCGGTATTTTTGATAAAGCCATATAGGTGTTGCTTGCGGTGTTGACTGCGTGCGTAAAGGGATTTGAAAGTATCGAGTTCATCCAAGTAAAATAAATTTTATTCCATAGTGTCGGGTTAAATTCCTTTTCCACTACTACTGAACGAAGTTTTTTTATTGCGTCAATTAACTCTTGGTCTTTTCCGAATACGGGGTCTTTACTAATCCGTTTAATCGTATCATCTATGGCAAACGCCATTTGTTGCTGGGTTTCAGCAGGAAGCCTTTGCTGTCTTAATCCTCTGCCGAACATTGCGGCGGTTTTGCGATGTAATTCAATACCTTGCGTAATTTCGTTATTTAATTTATTCCCTAATTCGTTAAGCGGTAATTTTAATGCTTCTCTTATCCCTTCGGTATTTCCTTGCCTAACTTTCAATGCTTCTGTTTCAACTGTTCCTTCGGGCAAAGTAGAAAGATATTTTATCGTCGGAGTATCTTTTAATTCAGAAGCCCGTTTGATAAGTTCTGCGTCAGATATTGTCGGAGTTTTGCCTAACTCTGGTTTTTGGGTAACTAACTCGTGTATAGTTTGGCGAACATCTTTTGGGTATTTAGTAAGGTTGATATTCTCGGCAAAGTCGGGAGTTTTGGGTTCAGGTAATCCACTTACTGCTATTTTAGGCGAAACTATCGGAGGCTTCTGTCCTGTGGGGGTGGAGAGTGTTGCTTTCTTGAATAAATCACTTTCAGGTTGAAATTCTGCCAGCTTTTCTATTTTATAAGGTTCTTCTATTTTATCAGATATAATTCTTAGTATCTTTCTTGCGTCCCTGCGTTCTCCTATATCCTTAGAATATTCTGCAACTAACTTTATTTTGTCATATTTTATTCCTAATTTAGTTGATATGTAATTCCCTAATTTTGTAGTAGGCTCTCCATAGATATTTTCTCCAATAGGTGTTACCTTCCCCTCACCTGTGGGAGTAATCTCTGGTTTAATTACTTTTTCTATGGTAACTGGTGAAACTTCTGGAGTAACTACTTTAGGCACTCCCCTTGAACTCAATGGCGTAATTGTTTTTAATGTTTTTTCATATCTTCCAAGTTCTTTTACATTTTTTACAAATCCTTTTCCTACTGGGATAGTTTTTGCTATCTCGCCGAGCGTAGTTCCTTTGATTGGAATTTTACCTGCCCCGCCTGTTGCCGCCATAATCCCGACATCAAGAGGTGATAAATCCACAAGATTAACTCCCGCTTGCCCTATTGCCGCAGGGAGTTGACGGATAAATGCTTCGCCTACTGATATTGGTTTGGTAGATTTTCTTACAATATCCGCACTTGCTTTATTCAAAAAGTCAGTTCTTTCGCCCAATGATTTTCCTGTAATCTGTTTAGAAATCGGTTCAAGCAAAAACTGCCCAAAACCTTTTTTTTTCTTAGGCTCTGGTTGGAAATCAATAGTAGCGACAGAGGTATCGTTTATTGGCTGAAAATCAATTTTTGGTTTTTCTAATGGTTCAAAATCTATTGGCATTATTTATCGTTTTATTGTCTTTTTAAATCCTGCTTTTAATGCTTCCTCTACTTGCGATTTAGGAACATATCCAGGTTTACCTGTTTCTGGGTGTATCATTAGCACTTTCTCATTTGTTGGCTCTACTTTAGTTGGAACTTTAGGTTTAGGCATACCACCGCTTAAAGCCGCGATAATTGCTTCTGTCGGATCAGGACGAGGCTGAAAAACCGCTCCGACAGGGCGATTGCCGATTACTTCGCCAGTATCGCTAACGATAGATTCTGTCGTAGGCTTTAATTTTGCTTCCTCTTGCGCTTCTTTGATTTTAAGTTGACTTGCATACCCAAGCAGATTCTGTTTCTGACTCATTTCCTGACCCGCTTCTCTATCTGAACGCAACTTATCTGCCACGACAGCCAGACTTTGAGCTAATCCACTAAATCTCCCCATCAGTAATCCTCCTTAATTCAAAATAATTGTTTCTATTGCGTTGCTCCTTGATTTGAAGTTTGTAAACCACTTGATATTAACTGTCCGCCAAGCCCACCTAATGCTTTTCTTATTTCATTTACATCATCTACTGCTACTTGGTATTTTTTGGCTGCTTGGTCAATTGATAATCCAGTCAAACCAATCAATTCTCTCATAGTCGCTTCATCAACTTGCAACGCCTGTTGAACTGCCTGATACTGTTGGCTGCGGCTTAATTCAAACCTTCTCTGTTCTTCCTGAATAGCGAAATCACTCTTTACATCAGCGAGTTCTTTATCAAGCCTTCTTGTTAATTCTTGATATTCTCCGCTCTGCTGATAGTTCGGGTCAAACATATTGTATCTTTTAGCTAAAGACTCTTGCGCCCGCTGATACGCTACTTCTGTTTGGCGCATAGCACTCTGATAATAAGCGTCAGTTCCCGTAGGATATAATTCACCGGGTTTAGCACTCATAATGCTTGATAGCTTCGCTCGTGCCTGCTGACCTAATGGGCTTATTCCCTCTCCTGAAAGTAAGGAAGTCCTGAGACTTTCTATATCAACTTCGGGATATTCAGGTTGTTTGCCCATTGTTGAAGCAAGCGTCATTCCTGCGCCTAAGATGTTCTTCGGAGTGATAAGTTCTCCTGCTTGTTTACCGAGTTTGCTCAATATCCCCGCTGGAGCAACTTCTGTCGCTGGAACTGCGGGTAAACCAGAAACTCCTTGAGTAGCCGGTGCGCTAATTGAAGTAGGAAATTCAAACGGTCTCTGCTTTTGAGTTGTTTCAAATGCAGAAGTTAATCTGCTTGGTTGAGTTGCTACGGAGCTACTTGGTGCAATACTTGGCGCACCTATACTAGGAGTCTTACCTAACAAATTAGAACCTAAATTAGCAATACTTGAAATAGAAGAAAGTGCTGGAGCTGCAGCAGTTAAACCTCTTGATACTCCACCTGTAATATTAGAAGTTACCCCGCCTAATGTAGCAGGAGAACCAAGTAAGGGATTGGCGGCTTGAGATGCACCAAAAGCTGTAGATAAAGGTGTCGCTCCTGTTGCTGCTAAATTACCTGCTCCCATTCCTAATACTTTTCCACCTGAACCTAAAAGTCCAGCTGTTCCTGCAGCCGTTGATGTTGGAGCTGTTCCTAATAAACCAGAACCAAGTTTACCTAAATAAGAACCAGTAGAAGAACCTGCCATACCACCTGCCATACCTGCTGCGCCTAACCCTCCACCTAATCCAGATAAAACAACACTTAAAGGATTTACTTTTTTTTCATCACTCATAAATTTTCCAGTAAGCGCAGCTGAACCAGCTGCACCTAAAGCAGGAATTCCAAGAGCAGGTATTAAAGACATTCCTCCAGTAAGTGGAGCAAGTAATGCTCCAACTATCATAGGAATAATGCTAGAAAATATATTTTTCCCTTTTTTCCATCTAATATTGTTCTCATCCTCGTGGCTACTATGTTTAGCTAAGAGTTCTTCGGCTTCGTGGATTATAGTCTCTTCGTCCCATTCCTGAACGCCTGTCCGTCGGATAAAGGCTTCGCCAGTTTTCCCATAAGCAAATCCCAGAGAACCTTCCAAATCCTCTTTTTTCATCGGGTAGTGTCTATGTAATGAATCATACTCTTTGCTGTCTAATACAAATATTTTATAAGTTGGTTTCTTTTCTTTCGTTGCAGTAGTCATTTTATTTCTCCTTTTTTAATTCCTTGTTAAAAATATAAATACGATTGTTTTTCCACCGATTCCATCTAATTTTTTTGACTAATGGATAAGTATTTTTTATAAAATCAATAAGGTTATTCCATATTTGGAATGAATATTTATGTGCTTCTCGATTGCTCCAAAGTTGGTCGATCACCGCAATAGTTCCTTTTTCAGGTTCATCTTCCTCCACACTCCAGGCGTTATCTCTCTGGATATATTTTTCAGGATTATTGGTAATATAAAAAGAGATAAAACAAATAAGTTCTCCATTTCTAATAAACGGAATTAGTCTGTTTTTCCGTAACATCTCCTTATAATAAAGTTTATCGGTTTCAGTCATTTTTATATGGATTCATATTTAAACCAAAGCTTCAATTACCAAATAAATCGCATACTGTGGACTTCCCGTTCCACCTGTTATTGCTGAAGCATAAGTAATCGCCGACGCAGTCGTGCTGATAAAACTCATTCCAGTCGCTCCGTTAGCAGTTGAAGCTAAATCTATATCTGCCGCAGGTTTGATTGTTTTTGCTCCTACTGCATCAGTCCATCCAATGGTTGTTGCTAAAGTTCCAGCTGTTCCTGCTACACTGCAAATCTGGTAAACATTAACCCTGAATAACCCTGCCGCCGCTGGAGTGTAAATTGTGGTTGTGGCTATATTTCCCGTCTGTCCAATCAACTGTACCGAAGCCACGATTGTAGCTTGAGCGAAACCTGAGGAGTTCCAGTTTATAAAATGCCAAGTAGCGTTAGTAGAGTCATAAAAATAGAACCTTCTGACTGTTCCTGATATATAAAGTAAGAATTCCCCTTCATCTCCTATATGAGTAGGAACAGAAGTAACTACCCTCATCTGGTATCTGCCCAAGTTGATTATTTTGGTAATGTCATTGGCAAAATCAACGAAGGACACATCTTTTCGGAGTGCCTGAGAAAAAGTGAATTCTTGAAGTTTCATTTAAGCCGTAGCCCTTTCAGAAACACTGTGTCCCAAAACTGGAGTTCCGTATAAATCCATGCCATGTAAAGTAATTCCTTCGCCTATGGAGTCGTCATTTATTTTTATCTGTAACATATTCTCAATAGTTCCTATGTCAAATAAAGTCGTTGCCCCGAAAGTCAAAACATCCGCCCGATTATAAGCAAAGTTTTCTTCAGTAGTCCAAGATACATTCCAATCAATCCTAAATTGAAAAGAAGCGTTAAGCGTGCTTACTGAATAAACCTGCTTAAAGTTAATTCCTAAATTCAACGCTTTCATCAGTAAACTGACTAATGTCGGCCGTATCTTTCCCGACACCCAGTAAGCATTTATCGTAGTTCCGTCATCCGTATTTCCTTTTTCCTGTTCCCACATATACCCTGAATATCCAGCGCAGTATAAAATCTTGACTTTATTAGTCGAAGTAACATAACAAGACGAAGCGAATATCTGGTTATCGTAGGGGTAAACTCCGCCAGTCTTGTAATCAAAAACAAAAGCATAATTTATTGCAGTATCAGTTCCTAAAACGCAATATAAAATATATTCAGAAGTATCGGTTTTAACTACTGCGTGAAAAAGGTCGGCATAGACTAAATTCATATCCGCAAAAGAAAGCGGCTGATCATCGCTTGCGCCAAATAAATCATTTGTTTCTTCCGTAAGGTTGTCATTTATTACTTGAGAATTGTATCCGTCAAAAATTACTAATTTTTTATCCGTAGATAAGAAGATTAAAACCATACCCGCATCTCCACCTAATTCAACTTCTTTTATCGTGTAATGAGCGGGACAACCTATACCTAAAATCTGGTCAACTTGGAATGTAGGGTTAGAACCTAAAAAGCTTATTCTGTGAATTGAATAGCGTTTGAAGATATAAAGTTTGCCTTTTAATATCCTCATTCCTGTAATAATATCACCATCATTAGTATTAGCAGAAAGTGTATTCGTAGCAGTCCAGGTAGTATACTCTGAAAGGTCAGAGTATCTTATTGTATTTGGCAATCCTCTAATTCCTGCCATAAAAACATAATTTCTAAAAATAACCACAAACTTACCAATCGGAGCGGCAGAAACAGATAAAGCATTCCCTGAACCTGTGTAAGAATAAAGCCCTACATCCGTGTTAATTAACGCTCTGCCTGATTGCCAATCGGCAAAGGTTAAATAGCGAGAGGAAGTAAGAAAATAATCTGAAGCGGTTAAAACTGCATACATATTATCTATGTAAAAAGTATTAGCTGCGTCAGCATTAACTATGGTAATAATTATTGAATCTATTGCGTCTTTATTTGCATTACTTACCGCCGATATATCCCAGGTAACAGTTTCCCAAGTATTCGCCGCTAAAACTGTATAGGTTTTTTCAGTAGTCGTGCCTCCACTATCGTGAATACCTATTTTTATATTTGCCCCAGTTCTTCCTGCGTAAATATCAAAGTAGATAGTAGTCTTTCCTGTGAGGTCTATCGGAGAACCTATTGTTCGGGTAAGAGTTTTATTTAATGCTCCTGTTGTCGCTACACCTTTTAACGCATAACTTCCTTGAGTTTTTATTGTAGCTTCAGAATATGACTGTAAATCTAAATAATCCGCAGTAAGGCACCTTATGACTACTATGCCTGAGCCACCTGCACCACCTGCAACTGTCCCTGACCCACCACCAGACCCGCCACCACCTCCGCCAGTGTTTGCTGTTCCTGCTGTTCCACTTCCTGAATTACTCCCCGCCCCACCACCACCAGAAGCAGTTCCTGCTGTTTTGGTATTTATATAAGTTCCCCCCCCACCACCACCTGCATAGGTTACAGAACTACCCGAGATTGAACTTGCAGTTCCTGCACCACCATTACCTGCGGCAGTTGAAGTTGCAGTTGCTCCTACTGCACTTGCACCTCCACCGCCACCTGAGGATGGGTCTGTGGAAGCAAAACCAGCACCACCATCACTACCTTGCCCTGATGTTCCTGATCCACCTGCGTAACCAGTAGCACTTGAGCCACCACCACCACCACCTGAACCGCAATTACGTCCAACTTCACCACCACCACGACCACCATATCCACCACCAATAGAAGTAATTGTGCTAAAAACAGAATTACCACCTGGAGTCGACTGAGCTCCTGTATCTACTCCACCTGCCCCAATGGTTATAGAATATGCTTGTCCGGCA
>ERZ1292625.468-Hain-H41-01um-R1-468-length-61963-cov-14_pt3 | contig 20198 bp, 37 predicted proteins | sample MGYA00564400_ERZ1292625 | MGnify/ENA primary metagenome ERZ1292625 (study PRJEB36523, sample SAMEA6512639) | groundwater metagenome | collected 2019-01-08 | study: AquaDiva: Metagenomics assemblies of 32 groundwater samples
GCTGGTACTGTAGAGCCAACTGTTAATTTAACTAGTATTCGTGCAACTAATATGCAGTTTAGTGATGCTAATATTGGATCAGGTGTTACTCTATTACCTTCTTCTAGTATTATTGCTGTTCGTGGTAGTTCCGGTAGTCGTTTAATTAAAGATCCACAAGTAATTCCGGTTACTGATAGTACTCTACAAGATTATAGTAGTGTTGGTGGACCAAGTGCTATTTCTCATATTACAGCAAGTAGTGAGTGGGCTATTAATTCTATAAACTCTAGAAATGCATTTTTAGCTACACGTGCTGATAGTATTAAGCTTCCCAATACTACTTATCATACAATAGGTAGTACGATTACAGCTACTAATCAAATTCCTCTTACAACACAGAGTGCTAGTTACTTAATTTCTGGCGATGTAAATGTAAATGTATTTTTACCGCCCGATGGTTTTGCTGCGAGATATAGTGAAGACGCATCTAAAGCACGAACTGCTGATAGAGCTAATATAGCAAGTATTCAAGGTTTAAATGCACTAGGTTACAAAGAACTTGGACATCGTACAACTACTGTTGCAACTACTGGAAATGTTGGTACTCACTTAGTAAGTCTTGGTTTGTCAGCATCTAACTATACAATTATAAGTATGTTCATGGAGTTTGTTGGTACATTTAGCTGGTCTGGAAGTGATTCAGTAAGTTGTCAATCCTATGATCTGGGTGGAACTTGGAATGCTGCTATACAATACTCTATGGTAGATGCTCCACCTACTCTAAGAGTAAGAGTTATTTATGTTAGAACAAGTGGTATACCGTTATGACACTAACAAAAGTACGTGTAGATGATTTAGATGATAGTATTGATCTAGGTTTTGGTAAGACATTTAAAGAGCAAATTACTGACCAAGGTGCTATAGCGACTGACGGTACCGAGGAAGTAGAATTTCATTTAGCAAGAACAACGTCAGGTCTTACTAAAACGCTACTTACTTTTGGTGACTATAATGGTGCTGACTTACCACCGACTTTACAATATAATCCTAGTACTAGTAAACTTGAATTCTCTAGTACTCCAACTACTCCTAGTACTTTCGATAGTGTAGTACTTAGTGACGACTTAAGTTCTTATTCAGTCCATATTTCTGACTTCTCTGAAACAGCACACGGTGGATTAGTCAAAAGTATTGGTAGTCTTGATTTAGCTGGTGATCCAAAAACTGCACCAACAACGGGTGATTTTAACTTTAAAGATACTAGTACGATTACTCATAGTTTGACCGGACACACAATTACAAGTGTAGTAACAAAGGCACCAAGTATTCAACTTTCTAGTTGGAATCTAACAACGGGTGTAAAAACGTTACAAGACTTTGAGTGGATCCAAATTAGTGGTGTAATTGATACTACTCCTATTACAACTGCTACCTCTAGTACAATTACTGTAAATCTTCCAGCAAGTTTTGAAACGCGTGACGGTACTCCACTCCATGCAACGTTAGTCTATGTAAATGGAGATAGTACTTTTTCAATTATAGGTACAGTAGCTATATTTTTCGATGGTCCTACTCCTTATACCACAACTGAAATTAAGTTACAAGTACATAATTTAGATAGCTCCTCTAAGAAATTTAGAATTCTAGTAAGTGCTTGGGTCAAAGCAGTATGACAACAGATCAATTTTACGATTCATTTTTAGGTGTAACAATTAAACGCTTCTATACTACAGGAACTCCAGATTCTACTATCGGTAGTGAGGATGACTGGAAACGTCGCTTAAGGCAACTAGCGTTTGGTCCGTCCAATATTTATGTACCTACAAAAGTAGTACCACTAGAAGTTTTCCGTGGTTTAACTGTTGAAATATACCAACATAACTATACACCCGCTGGTAATAATCCAAATGATGTTAGTAATGCTAGTATTCGACTCGATACACGTGGACTTACAAAGAGTACGTTTCCTGGTATTATAGGAATTTCTGTTAATGTAGGTGATGCTACTCAAAGTGGTAATGAGAGTTATCAAGGTGGTATTCTCTCTCGTCAATTTGGACAGTATTATGGATATCGTTGTAACGTACTAACTTCACCTAGTACCGGACAAACAATTCGAGATATTCATACGGAATTGTCTAATTTATTTGTTAGTACACGTACCGCTATTTTAACTGCTGAATCACCAGCACCAACCGGTGATTTTCCACTTAGTAACTATCGTATGGCTGAAGATTATCGTTTTTTACTTGGAACTCCACTCTCCTTATTAAAATTTACACCAACTGTTGCAGCACCTAGTACACCACACGCTGAGGATACTAGTACTGATATCCAAGCACACCCGGAGTATATTACGTTACTTAAAACAATGTGGAGTCTACAGCGTTATTTGAGTAATCGTGCTTATAGTAGTTTGACTCTAAATGATCACTACTTTCAGTGGAAATTAGACAACGTTTCAATAGATACAAGCAGTATTTACCAAGCACTTACTGACGAGTTAGTTTGGTACGATTGGAGTATTGAAGGTAATCAGTGGATTCCAGTTGGTAGTGATAGTAGTCAATTAAACTCCTTCTATACTGCAACACCTCCTTTAACTCCACCGATTTGATAGAATTCTTAGGTGTTATAATTTATTTACCTAGTAGAATAAGGTAAATAATGACCAAACGAAGACATAATCACTTTCAAACACATACATTCGAGTTTCCTATGTTGACTATTGAATTGTCTTATGATGAATATATTGCGGATGTTATTAAGAGTAGCACTGAATTAAAAGACTATTTACGTCCTTATAAACATCTTTTCTCGATACCTAAAAAAGATTTTCCAAAGACTTTAAAAGCACATAATCTATGTAGTTATGATTTAGAGACTATAACTCCTGAGTGGTTTATGATGATTAATCTAGTTGACCAATGGAGACTAGTACGAAAAACAGGTACTATTTCAACAGAAAAAGAAGTACTTGAGTTATTTGATCATTTAGATTGGTGGGACTTTGAGTGTGTAAGTATTTTAAGTGGTAATATTAATGCAGAGTTATTACAGTATAACACAGTATTAAATGATAGATTTGTTGAGACTGAAATTACTTAGACTATATAACTTGTATGATGAATTGTAGGTGACTAGTCAATGAAAGTAGTAACTCTTAAAGAAAGTCCTATTATTACTTCTCCTTCCTTGTTCGATGGAGTTGTTCAGGTACTTATGAAACCCAATGAATTTTTAGCACCACTTGAGGTGCGTTTAACACGTCCGCAAGTCGAGGATTTAGTACGTGAGATTTTTATTAAAGTACCACATATGGATAGACTCCTAGCAGAAGTTACTACCATTGTAAGAGGAGATCATATCTAATGTACGGTTTTATTAAAAAAAGACTTGGTGGTATGTTTGATGACTTCGACGATACACCAAGTGCTCCTCCAGTAGTTAAGAAAAGTAAAGCACCTTCAATCAAAAAAACACCCAAAGGAGAATCTAAAAAAGAGTCAAGTGCTCCTACAATTAGAAAGAAAAAAGAAGTTACTGAGAAACCTAAGAGTAGATCACGCAAAGGAAGACCAAGTGGTAGTAAGAATCGTGTAAAGCGTCCAAGTCGCTCCAAACACAAGACTTATATTCCCGATAAGTGGTTTCTTAACAAAGCTCGTGATACTGGAGTAACTTCTAAAGATCGTTATTACGCTATTCGTGAAAAACTCAAGTACACTGGAATCAGTGGTGAAGATGATCTCGATAGGCTTGCAGCTTGGTGGATGGATCAAGGTTTAAAGAATACCTCCTGGAGAGGAGAAGAACGTAAGAAGAAAAAAGAGTCATTACGTGCTACCTTGTCTGCTTTTAAACAGATCTTTGGTACTCAAAGTAGTCTTAGAAATAAGATTTTAAGGAAGTTAAATCAAGCCGTTGAAGAGTGTAGACGTAGTAGCGATGTAGAAAAATATGGTTTAATTAGAAATCTAAGAGATGGTTTTCTTAGAAAAACTAATTCTACCACTAGTCAAGAAGAACTACTTAAATATATTGAAGATTTTCAACAACATCCCTACATAGGAGACTATTTTAGAGGCCATAATGCTATCTAGAATTTTTAGTGATAGTTGGGGTAGACATCCGAGCCACGACGAAAACTTTATGAAAGGCTATAAGATCCAACGTTGGATTATGCAAGTCTTACCCGGAGCTGAGAGTAAAGAGTTTGAACGTGACGACGAAGGAAAAGCTCAGCGTAATTTACCTTACGATATTACATACAAAGGTAAAACAGTTGATATTAAGAGTAGTTGGAATAAGTGGGATGATGGTCAGTTTCTTTTTACCATAGAAAATGGTGTAAATAAGCATACTTGCGAATACTTTTTGTGTGTAGGATTAGTTGACGAACAGCCTATTAAAATGTGGATGATTCCAAGTAAAGACTTAGATTTCTTCTCTAACTTTACTCCCGCTATTCGAAACTCCAGAGCAAGTAAGTATGATAAATACCTGGTCTGGAGTGACGAGAATTTATTGAATCAAGGTTAAGAGGATTTTAGTGTTGCTGTAGTTTTAACTCCTGGAACATGACCACCCTGTTTTACTCCAAGACCTTCTAAGTTGCTTCCTTCAATAACATAAGGTGCACGTTCTTCACCTTCCTTGGTTTCAACTTTAACCTCCTCAACAACTGGTGGAACAACTACTTCCACTTCCATTGTATGATCAACAGAAGTAACTAGATTTGAAACGCCACCTGTTCCTTCTCTGGCGTGTGAATAAGTTTGAATACTATGAATAATAGTTCCTTTGGTATTTTGAATTTTAGTCAAAAAATCATTTACAAGCTTTTGATGCTTGCCAGATCCCAAACTTTCAAAAATTTGTATTTGCCGTAACTTCATATATTATTAATGAATACCTTTCTAATATGTTTACATAGGAGATTATAAGGTATTCACTCGATACAGTTTAAAATAAAGGAGTAAGAAATGTCAGAACTTTTAGATTCAAAGGAGACTGAAGAAGCTAGAAAAAAGGCAGCAGAGGACTTAAAGGGTGCTTGGTCTAAGGTGCTTGATGTTATGCAAACAGATAACAATTCTGTAATGTTCGATTTTGTTGGTGGTTATAAGGAATTAGAGGGATATTCTGTTAAGTTATCTTCTAATCCCAATGCTATCAATATAACTAAAAACTTAGCAAAGATCCAAGGTCATAAAGATCGAGTTACAGAAATGTTGATTGTTGCTAATAATGTTTGTGGTGCTTGTAAGCGTACTTATCAAGCAGCATATGAAAGACACTACATAGGTTTAAGTAGTGGTACAGTTGCTGAAAAAGAATTTAAGTCTAGAGAAGCGTATAGACTACAGTATAACTTGTATTTGAGATCAGAAGAATATGCACTTGCTTGTAAGCAGTATTTAGATAATTTAAAGAGTACGCAAGAGATTCTAAGTCGACAAATTACAATACTTCAGTTAGAATTTGAACTCGGTAATGTTCGGCGTGGCGAAGGATTAGCAGAGGAACAAAGTCTAGGTGAAACGACATGGTGAATAGTAATTTGGTTAATTATATGCACGCAAAAATGGTAGAGAGTTTTTTTATGTATCTCGAGGAATATATGATCACCAACAACGAGACTGTAACCTACGATCAACTAAATCAATCTATAATTCTTGTCTCGAATACTCTAACTAGTTCTATTGAATGCTATAAGAAACCACGAAAAAAGCAATGCTATCTTGAATGTAGTACCACTGAATCCTCTATAATATTATTAGGGTCATATGTAGTATAATCTACTAAAGACTTAATAATTCAAATGAGGCAAAGTACTCGCATGAGCATAGCACTCGATTGGGATACCGCAGAAGAAGTTGCTGGTGGTGGAGGAGGAGATGATCTTTTTTACATCCTTCAAGACGGTTTGAATGTATTTCGAGTTGTAAGTAATCCTTTTCAATTTGAAGTACATTTTCACAAAAAGAAGGGTGCTGAAAAGATCAAACGTTTCATTTCACCTAAAGAAGGTGATCCATTAAAAGCAATGGGAGAGACTCCATCCAAGCGTATTGGTTTTAAAGTTCTTCCAGACAACGAAGGTAAAGGACTGACTCCGCTAGACGAACGTCTGGTTAAAGTTCTTGAAGTAGGTCCGGGAATCTTTAATGATATTATCAAGCTTGCTAAGGATCCAGACTATGGACATCCTACAAACTATGATTTAAAGGTTACTAAATCTGGTACTGGTAAAGAAGGAACTAAGTACGCAGTACTTGCACGTCCAGTTGAAAAGTGTGAAGTTCTTACAGATGAAATCAAGGAAAAAGTTGCTGAAAAAGACATTGACCTTGCTAAGATCTATAAGGAGTCAACTGTAGCTGAGATGAATGAGTATCTTAATGGTGGCGACACTAAAAACTCCACTACTACCAAGAAGTCTACGTCCAAACATACAACTTCTGTTCAGGAGTTAGATAGTTTGGATGAGAACGAGGATATCTTCGGTTCTGATAGTTAATTCCTAGTCTAACGAGTATGGGAGATGGATTCTTAATAGTTCATCTCCTATACCTTTGTCAGAATTGACTATACTATTATCGATTACCTTGGGAGTTATTTATGTTAGTTAAATGTAAATCAGAAATCTGTGAAATGTTATTTCCATCGGATGGACGACTTAAATATTGTCCCACATGTAGACGTCTTGGTCAAACTACTCCCAAAGTTAAAGTAAACACTTTAGGAGTACTAGATGATAACAAAGAAAAAGTACTTACAACAACCCTTGTCGAACCCACTAGACAACGTTCTCTTCTTTCTAGTTATGCTTATCTTAATACACCATTTTTTGAATTAGAACTTGCTTTAAAGCCTAAAAATTAGTCTTATTAAGATACACTCTTTATTTTTTATAATTCCTTTATAAAATTAATATAATTGTAAATTTTACCGTTAGTCTAAATGACTTCGGTATTTTTTACTGTAAAAAGGAGTTATCGTGTCAAATTTACTTACAGTAGAAGAAAAAGAAACCTTAAGAAAGAACTTCTTGAAAACGGCTGCAACTAATCTACGCTCATGGGAAGTAGCTCATCAATTTTTAGAGTATCGTGAAGTACCTATAGATCAAGTAATTGTTAGTACCGAGGAATTACTATTTTACCGAAAGAATTTAATCAATCTAGTTGGTTATTGTAATTTTCATAGTATTACCAAGAAACAAGCAAAAGAATGGTACTATGCACTTAAAAAAGATTTTGTGCTTAAGATCAATGAGGATTGTAGACGTGATAACGAAACTCACTTTATGTGTTTGCTACTTGATAAGTTTCAAGATAAAGAAGAGATCGACGAAGTAACATTGCAGTTTGGACAAGTCTTAGATAGAATGAGCGGAAAAACTGAAAAGAGATGTACAGTAATTCGAAGTTTTGCTTGGTCTTTTCTTGATTTTCCGAAACTTTACGAGTATGTTAAAACACGTCTAGAAAAAGCAACTATACTTGAACTTTGTATTAGAGGAAGTGAAGAAGACCTTAAAAAAGTTCCTCTTCGTAGTTGGGCTATCAAAAAGATGATAGAAGATAGTTTAGACTATAAAAGTTTGAAACAAGAATTAGGTGAAATACAATATAGATTGCTCGAGAAAAAGTATAGAAAGGTAGAGTAGAACTTATGGTAGGTTTCGAAAACTTTGATTTTGCTGTAATGGATAGAGAAAGTACAAACGAGGAGAGAGTTAGTACTTACAAGATACTCTACGATATGTATTTTCAAATGTACTATCATCTTTCTATCTATGATCACAAGGAGCAAGAGAAACTATTACAGAGTTTTTGGAAAACTCTTTCTACGTTAAGGCTTCCTCTATACTATCAAGAGTGTGATCAATCTACAAAGTGCTTGATGCTTATGATTAGAATGGAATTGTATAGTTTAAGTCTTGATTTTGAAAAAGGTAATTATTTAAACTCAGGTGATACAACAAAGGATAAAGGACTTGCTATGATTTGTCATGACTTACTCTTGATAAGCAATGAGATCGTGAATATGGTAAACATTACTGATAGTACAATTTCCGTATGAGTTATTTAGTTGATGTTGACGAAGTAAAAGAAATTAAAAAGCACTATAGAAAGGAAATCGAAGAACAAGGAACTATTTGGCTCGAGGACAATCATTTTGAGGAGAATCGTCTTGGAACTACTGGTAATTGGTTTGATCATTTTTCTATAAAAATTCTTCTAGATCGTGATTATTTAGTTGTCACTTATTTGTTCTATCGAGAGAATGATACGGATGGTTATCATAAGATGAAAGGTACTGTGTTAACTCTTGAAAACGAAACTTTAACAGAGGAGTTAGTAGATTTCTTGTTCGAGGAATCAGTTAGGTTTCTTGTAAGAAAAATCATCAATGATAGACGTTGGATGACACCTAAGATGTTTAAGGTACCAAAACTCATTGAAGAATACAATGGAGAAAGTGGTTACGATTATGAACAATTTAGAAAATATCAGACAAGGATTCCTTCGTGAGTAGTTTTCTTACATCCGAGGATGAGTTACGTGCTCGTTTAGATCTAGCAGAGGATACAATACAAGAATTGGTTAATTTCTATACGAAGATTGGAATGTTTGATCTTACTGAAAATCAATACATTTATATGTTTCGTAACTTAACAATACGAACGAATCCACTTCTTGCTCGTCGTTTAATAGTTGGATGGTTGAATAATCGAAATATTTCTCCTTATCTCTACAACATGAGTTTTAAGAAACTACCGAAAGGTTATTTGGTATATTTATTCGATCGTCTATGGTCTTGGGATGCCTTAACTGACTTAAACGAGCATGTAATTCAAGACTTCTACGTATATTTCAGCGTAAGTAAAGGATTAGCTGGAGGCTATGGACGTACGAAAGTTGAAAAGGAATTTACGTTTCCACAAATCTTAGCGGCACTTTCTTGTACAAGAGAGGAGTTAATGACTCGAATTCTTAAAAATGGTTATGGCACTTTTTATAGCGACGAAAGAAAAGCACCTTTTCTTATCACAGAAGAAGAACTCATCAAATTCAGAGAAAGGCTAGAACAAAATGAACCAGGAATCATCTAAATTCGACGAAATTGTTAAATCCTTTAGACATCAAAGAAAACTGCAAGATAGAGTAGATAAGCAGAAAGTTCTTGAGAAGCAGCAAGAACTCGTAGAGTTAGTTAAGGAAGGAAATATCATGATGGATAATAGACGTAAAAAGAAGAACTTAGAAAGTTTGGAGAATCTATGAGTACATTTTTAAGTCCACTCGAGGAGGTTATATTAGAAAAAACAAAGTACGAAAAACTTCTTCGTTTTCTGGTTGAAAGTATAAGTAAAGGTCGTCCATATTATTGCTCGGGAAAAATTGACCTCTCTAGCTTACTAGAAAACTATCATGAGTTTGAGTGGTACATTTTTCTCTTCAATTCCTTTGGTAGGGATACAGGGAGAATCTCCTATTCGCTTGCTGAACTTATAACCTATACTCGAGTATTTTTTGAGTTAGAGCAAGTTAATAGATTGAGTGAAATAGATCCGGAAGTTATTGTTGAATGGTGGATGTATTCAATTATTAAAGATTCTGGTAGAAAAGAATTTAAGATGCTACGAAAATATTGTCGAGAGGATTTAGTTTTAAGAAAAAGTGAATCAAGTTCTGAAGATAATGACTACTTTTTAGGACTCTTAAGAGAAAATGAGTAATTTACTTACAATAACTGAACAAAGACAATTACATTCTAACAAAGACTTCTTACGAGAAACGTATTCGAATTTTTTAAACTTAGAATCTCGAGTACATCAAAAATTTTTAGGATTTGATACTTTTCTTGGTGATCGTATTTTTAATCAGTGTTTACCAGAGTATGTAGTAAAACAAATAGATGAATTCTCTCGAAAACTTCTTTCATCTCTCGATAGAAGTGAAAATGGTATTAAGCGTTGGGATCTAGTAAGTCAGACTCCAAGAATTTTAAGTTCTAGCCTTCAGCACTTAAAAGAACTTGGTCTATATCCTGACGACCAAGTTCCACTCTATGAAGAATGGAGTGTTATTGCTATTCTTACAGTAACTTGTACTAATCAAACGAATTTTAATTTACTAAGAAATTGGGAAAGTAATATTAGAGCAAAAGTAAAAAGAGAACTTTTTCAATGCAAAAGATTCTAGTGAAGATCAAGGTAGTTGATAAGTATTTTGTTGATGTTAGTATGTTACATTGGAGAGAGAGAAGTCTACTTGTTTCCTGCGTAAAAAGGTCATGCAAACAAGTAGTAGTTAGAGTTTCTAGTAAAAACAGGAACTATCTGTATTTTCAAGTAGCACCGTCGTTTGAAAGAAGTGTTGCTCCGTGGTTGTGGGAACAACTTAAAGTAAGAACAATGTCAACAGAAGTTGGAAGTTCGTTTAACCCACATTTATAAGTGAATTTTCTAAGAATATTGTAATTTTTGTACGTAAGTAGTATAAAACTATAGTATTCTTAGAAAAGGATTTATAGTTAGTGAAAGCAACTACTAGAGACAATGTACTTTACTCAGAACTTGCAAATGAACATAGTTTTACTATGGAAATGTCTCCTAAAGCTTTTTATGTGTTTTCCTCACAACTCTACAAAAATAAAATTCGAGCAATTATTCGTGAATTATCCTGTAATGCGGTAGACGCTCATAAGGAGGTTGGAACTACAGAGAGTTTTGAGGTAAAACTTCCTTCTTATCTAAATTCGGAGTTTTGGATACGTGACTTTGGTCCAGGTATTTCTGAGCAAGACATGTACAAAGTATTTGTGGTATTTTTTAAGTCTACCAAGGAAAATACCAACGAGATGACTGGAATGCTTGGACTTGGTAGTAAGTCACCTTTCTCTTATGCTGAAAGCTTTACAGTTACCTCCTATCAAAATGGAATTGAGAAAACTTACATTGCTTTCATGGGAACTGATAGAGTTCCAACTATTGATAAAGTATTTGAAGGTAGAACAAAAGAACGTAACGGATTAAAGATTCAATTTGGTGTGTTGCAAGATGATCTCAAGAACTTCGAGAGAGAAGCACGTTATGTTTATAGTACATTTTTCGATATTAAACCTGACTTATCTGGTGCTAGTTTTTCAATAGAAGACTTACATGAAAACTTTCACTGGTATTGTGACAACAAAGTAGCTTTTAAACCTCATTACGGTAGTAACAATGTCTATGCTATTCAAGGTGATATTGCTTATCCTATCGATATAGGAAAATTAAATACTGACTTCTTTGAGCACTATACGTTCCCAGGTGATCTTTATATTCGTTTTGACATAGGATTAATTACTTTCACACCCTCGCGGGAAGAGATGGAAGATACGATCTATAATACACAAGCAATTGATGATTTTTTCGATAAGTCAGGTTTTAGACAAGAACTCGACAAGAAGATAGATGATTTAATTGCTAGTATTACTACACAATATGAAGCATGTCGTTTCTATCAAAAGCAACAAAATAATGGTGGACTAGAATTTACTTCTAAGACTTTGAAAGCGAAACTTCAAGTCAAAAACTTTAAGTACTATCACGCTATAGATTTTGATCTAGAAGAAGATGATATTTATGACGACTTAAAATTAGTTCTTGTAAATAAGGCTAATCGTAAGAAAAAAGGATTTGAACTAATCCCTAGTGAAAATTCTTACTACAAAGTTAAAATTTATCTCAAGGAAAAAGTTAAGTATTCCTCACGTGCTATTGAAACTCATATTAGAGAAAATAGTCCTAGACAGTATTTGATCGTTAAAAATCTAGAGAATTTAGATTTAGTTGAGAAACTACTCTTAGAGCTCGATGGATTTAGTGAAATTCTTAGATCCTCTGATCTTGTACAGCTATATGGAGAATCTAAACTCAAAGAAACAGTATCACGTAAGCTTTTCAAGAGAGAGGTTCTTAATTCTGATTATGAACTCCTTGAGGAGTATAAGCTCGAAGAAAATGATGTATTTACAGTTTTTTATTGCTCATTAGCTAGTGAGGAGAATCAGAGACTTTTAAAGTCTTTCCAACGATTTTTAGTTATGATTGGTGATAGAAAAACTCCACTTTTAGTAACTCGAAGTTCTAGCCGTAAGACAGTTCAAACACTCTATCCCAATTGTATGGATATAGAAGAGTTTCTTAAGATTTACTATGAGGATGAGTATGGTAAACAAGGTATTCGCGAGGAACTAGAAAAGTATCATACAAATTACGCACTGAAAAATACAACAAAGCGTCTTGACATTTTTAGAAGTATGATGAAGTTCATACCTGAAAAATGTGACTATAAATATAAAGAACAACTTACAAAGCTTGTAGATCTTACAGTCAAGGAAACCTGGATAGATAAACTTTATACTAATTTTCCAGGAAGTAGTAGCGAGAGTTACTTACAGAGTTTCTTTAATAGTTATTTTACTCCACAAGAGAAGTTAGATATTCATGATAGTGCTAGGAAAGAAATAGATGAAATTTACGAGTGGTACGAGAGGAATCTTCCAGTTCTCTTTGATGTGTTTAATAATTATCAAGTAAAATATTTAAAGGGTGAAGAAAAAGAAAGATTCATCCAGAACTTCGAAATACTTCTTGGTTCACTTTTACTTGAGGATAGTCTTAAGAGACTTGACGATAAATACATGACAAACAAAGAGGAAGTTGAAGAATGAAACGTATTACTGGTGTAGTTGTAACAACTAAAATGATTTCTTTGGTACTAGATGGACGTCCTTGTTCCATACATAGTGATCATATTAATTTCGAAAAGATCACTAAAAAACTAACTAGTGGTAAAACTTATAAACCAAGTGATATCGAAAGACTCATGCAAATAGCAGCTGAGGTAGAGGCAAACTTAGAGACTGTATTTGGTACTAGTCTTACAATTGATCGTAAGAGAGATCAGATTTTCTGGAAAGAAACTAGATTGCCTCCAGTCTTAGAGAAGAAACTTCTACAAACACTCTACGAGAATCACTCTATCTCTGGTTTTTCGAAGTTTGTCGATAATCTAATGCAAAATCCAATAGAAAGTGCTATCAAAGAGCTTTATTTGTTCCTTGAAAAAGCAAGTCTTCCAATTACACACGATGGACATTTTCTTGCTTATAAAGTAGTACGTGAAAACTTTATGGATAAGCATACTGGAAAGATAGATAATAGTGTTGGTAAGATTGTTGAAATGAAGCGTGAAGATTGTGATATACGTCGTGAGAAAGAATGCTCGTATGGATTACATTTTGCTTCTCATTCTTACCTACATGTAATGGGGAGTGGAAAAACTATTATTCTCAAGATCAATCCACGTGACGTTGTTGCTATTCCCAAGGATTACTATAATGCTAAAGGTAGAGCATGTCGTTACGAGGTAGTTGGACTTGGTGGTGATCACAATATGAAAGAACTTCTTGAGGGTAAAACTGAAGAAGAAGTTATGGAGACAATTGATGAAACATATGTAGCACGTACTAAGAGTAAATTCGATTGGATACAAAAAGATACAAAAGTAATGTGGGGAACTAAAAAGGTAACAGTACTTGAGGAGCCTAGTAAAAAGAGTAAAGGACCTTGGATGACTGTTATTAGGGACTCCTCAAAGAGAAAACATAATATCCGTTGCAGTGAATTACAAGAAATAGAGTAAGAACCATGCTAGATAAGCATTACTATTGTGTTCGATTAAATGATACAAAACATAAGCTTAATGGAAGAAATTTGATTGTTACTTATTATCCAGAGATACACGAGAAAGCCGTTGGTTACCTTACACAAAAAGGTATATCTACTCTTACTTCTAGTCGTAGATTAGATAAAGAGTATACCTCCAGTGTAACTAGTCCTTTCTTTGAACTCTATTGTATACAAAGTGCTACTGAGCCTAGAGATTTACAATTTAGTACACCTCTAGAGAGTGTAATGAAGGATCGATACTATCAACTAGAAAGCAAGGAAGTAGTTTTGACGTGTGAGATTATTCAACATTCATTACCTTGTCACTTACTCGATCATTTGAGTGAGAAGCTTAAAAATTTACCAAAAGACTATCAGTCAGATTCGGTACTTTCTAGATTTCTTGGGAAAGTGTTGGTCTTGTGAGTACACTTGTAAGTAACAAAGATATCCGTGATACTTTACAACTTATGATTTTAGCACGAGATCCACTCTTGTTCCCTTTGATCAAATACAATTTTGCCTCTTCCAATCTTGATATATTTTATCGACCACATATTGAGAGAGTTAGTGGTTTAAGTAATAGTAAAAATCGTAAGAAGTGGACTTGGCCAAATGGAGAAGTTCATTGGGAAGGTCATCATAAAGCTAAGAATGCTACTAGTCTCTTATTGACTCATCACTATAAGGATAATCTATATTTCTTTGGTTCTAAATCATTTGTAGATAGGAAGATACTGTTAGATTACGACGATATGACTCTATGGAACAAGTTTATCGATAAGTCAAAGATACATGATAGATTTCATAGTTCTTATGAGTTACCATTGACTCAACGATTTTTCGAGGAAAAAGTGTTAACTCATTTTCTTTGTCATAAACTAGCAAGATTGTATTTTCTCGACGATAAGATTCCAGTAGTAGAGCAACTTAATTTAGACATAGTACAGACACAATACTTTAACTATCAAACACGAAAACTAGAACAAGAACAACAGTATATTTGTCGTATGAAGCTTTTTGGCAAGAACGATACTATAAATACATCTTTCATAGTTCCTGGATTGCAAGCAAATCTTAGTACACATAATTTAGTAGATTTGTTACCTTATATTAAGAGAATGATAAGTCAAATACATAGGAACCGTTTTCAACTTGAACAAACAATAGAGTGTTATAAGAAGTATTTAGCACGACCATTTAGAGATATTTTCGATTATCCTAATAAGGAAGACGAACCACTTATATCTAGAAAAATGTATGAACCAGTAAAAGTCTACTAGATGTCAAGACTCTTAGACATACTAGAAGAGTTAATAGTAATACCACTTGTCAGATTACAAGAAATAGAAGAAAGACACGAGGAATACAGCTATTGGGATGACTACTACTATGATTTTCATCAAACAATTGTAGAGTTTTCAGTTTATGAACATCAATGTTATCATCAATCAAAGGAAAGTTTAACTTGTATAAGTTGTATAGAAGACAATGAAGATAGAAAAACAAGATATAGAAATAAAAGACGATACTACAGTAGAACAAAAAGAAAGAGCTAGTGATAGCTCTTTTTATAGTTTAATAGAAAAACAGATTAAGAATCCAACCAAATCTAAGTGGGAAGAATACGCGGAAGAGTACGAGTATGAAGACAACACCTGATTATTGTTGTGAAGACATGAAAAGAAATCTCACATTGTCGTGCGAGATACATCCAGATATTTACAAGTGTCCAGATCGTTTAGTTGATCGTCATAGCAATGGAAATATTGGAATTATTATTCACGATGGTGGTTCTAGTCACATAGAAATTAAGTACTGTCCGTGGTGTGGCAAGAATTTGAATAATGAAATCGGAACAATCGAAAGTGAAGAAATGCTTTTACTAGAAGAGACACTCAAAGAGAGTATAGAACTTATTAAAACTCTCTGTAAAGACGAACCAATAGAACCTGGAAGTAAAGTTTCTGAGTATATCCTTAGCAATGAAGGGTACGAGCATTACATGACTCTAAGAGAGTTAAGAAGAAGATTCTGAGTTTGAAGATGAGAGACTAGATGAAGAGACCAATCGTCGAAATAGTATTCAAGGTTATGAGACTTTAATTGAATATGAAGGATCTATTGTAGGGCTTGCAAAGAATTGTTATGATGAGTTATTTCTTTGTGTTTGGATAGGAGAAGACAAAGAAAATAGCTGTTATATTTATTTGTACTCACAAATAAATCCTTATGGAGTTGATGCTCTTAAAAGAAATGAAATAACCCTTCGTGAATTACAAATAAGAGCTGGATGGTGTTACTATGTCCAGCAATTTTGGGATGGAAGAGCAATTAAACCCAATGAGTTTACTAAATTAACGATTTCTACGATAAATCCTGATCTTCTATACAGTGAAGGTATCTATCTTAACAGCACTGGGGATAAGGAAAATGAGTGAACTTTTAACTGACGAAGAGAAACTCAAGCAATTGGTAATTTTAGCTGAAATCACTCAACGAGAACTTAAGAGAGCAAAAGATACAAGAAGTAGTCTTGGAGAACTAGCTTTAAATTCTAGTCTTGGAATGCAGGTTATCATAAAACTCAAAGAATGGGGTTATCTAGAGAATGAGTGAAAACGCTTGGCCTTCAGCTGATCGGATAAAAAAAGTGTCTGGTGAACTCAAAATTAATCGAGTATTTCTTGATCCCAAGATGGATTATTTGATTAGTTTTGTTGTTGAGATGATTGACGAAAAACAGCAGTTGTTTTACTTTCAAGGTAATCAATATGTTTTTAATCTTCGTACAGATAGCTTAATAGATATTCCACATATTGCTGATACTCATAAACAAGTGTATCCACCATTATCATGAACGATGAGATTTTGCTCGAGGAAACTTACAAATTACTCTTTGATATTCCAGAGATTCGCGGTAAAACTTTCTACAAACACAATTTAAGTGGAATTAAAGTTAAGGTTTTAGCAATTATTTGCTGTAAACCTGGAGTTTCTGTTTATGATATAGCTTCTGTTTTAGGATACAAAGAAAGTTCAATAAGTCAGTTTTGCACACAATTATTTTACAAGGAACTATTACTTAGAGCCAAAGGAGTTAGTAGTTTAAGAGAAAGAGTTACTTATTTATACTATCCTAGCGAAAAGTTATTTGGACTCATAGAAAAAGAAACTGTTGAACAAAAAACTAGAGTATTTCACATTGATCAGTTTGTTGACTTTCTAAAAGAACATCCAAATAGTAGTTTTAAGGATCTAAGAACGAATTTAGACATAAAAGTACCAGCACTCAATAAGTTAGTTGAAAGAAGTCTTGAACGGAATGAAATAGTACGTACTGGAAAAAGAGGAAGTTATAGGTTTAGTTTAAATGAAAAGAAAGTAACTCTAAAGCTTGACTTCCTAAAGGATTTAAGTAGTAATTTCCTTAGAAACATTGATATACCTTCACCTAGAAAACAACAACGTATTAGTATGTTCAAGCAATTTCAAGAACAAGAAGCACTTTTTGAGAGTACTAAAAAGCTAACAGAACTTCTTCCTAGTTGGAGAGAAGAATTGGATCAAGTTTTAAAAGAACAAGACTTGTCTCCTAGTTTTAATTATGAGTGGACTCTACAAATTAAACCCATAAAGAAGTCTAAAGAGGTAAGACTATGACTCCACTAGGAACTATTGTTTGTGTTTTGCTTGTTCTTATTACTATTGTTTGTATAGCAATTATTGTTTCAAGCGTAAGATCTACTAGACCTCGAAAAAGAAGAACCAAAGGTTATAGTAGCACTGGTTTTGATATGGGTGACGTTGATTTTTCTAGTAGTGATTCTAGCTGTGGTAGTAGTTGTGGAGGTTGCGGTGGAGGTGGTGGTGGAGGAGATTAGATGTCAGTATTTCTTACAAAAGAAGAACAATATCAATTTATCCTAGAATCTATTATTTGTCATCGACTTCTCCCAAAAGATAGTCTCTATGCACTTGAAAATATTGATTTAAAAGAGTTTTATCAATTTGCTCAAGAATTTCAATTACAATGGAGGTTTCATAGGAATTTTATAAGAACTTTTGAGAATTATGAAATGATGAGTACTCACTACATATCTTCGTTAGCTTTTTGTAAGGAAATTGAGATCGTCCGAAAATTATTTGATTTCTTCTTATTAGTAGAAAAGGAATTATTTGTTGAGACAAGTGGAACTATTCAATGTAAACATCTAGTTGGTAGATGGAGTTGTATTGACGAATTATTAGGTAAATAGTATTTAGTAACTTGAATGGAGCAGGTAAATCTGCTCTAATTTTTTGTAAGGAGTGTCAAATGTCACAAATAGATGAGATGATTAGTGTTATTAGAACAGAAGGTATGCGTTTTAATTTGCTTTTAACAGGTTTGCTTGATAAGTTAAAAGATGTAGATGATAGTGACGAGGACGAGTATGACTTTCCTAATAACTATCGAGAAAGTCGTATCAAAGAACAAATTAAATGTATTGAGAATGTCATAGAGACGATCATACAGAAACTTCAAGAATGGGAGTAGGTCTTTACTGACATTTAATTAGGTTATAAGATGTAACAAGATTAAGTGGTTCTTTAAATTTATTTAAAACATATTAAAATAATTACTTCTTAACAATTTAAAAACGAATAGGAGTAACGTATGCCAAGACCTAAAGGTATGAAAGACGGTGAAACAAAGAACAAAATTCTTGCTTATGTTCATGAAAATCCTGGATGTATTATCAAAGATTTAGCAACACATACTCAACGTACCGATGTTAATACAATGGCTGTTGTTCAGCAATTAGAACTTACGGATAAGTTAAAAGTAGTTTTAGGACCGTATGGAAAGAAGTACTTATTTGATAAAGACTATGAAGGCGAGATGCTTGATAAAGTACCAGCTAAATCAAAAAAGAATCGTGCAATTCGAATCTTAGAGATCATTGAAGAACATCCAGGACTTACACAAGAAGAAATCTCTTTGAAGTTCTCTACAAAGCAATGTTGTCAATACTTACATTATGTTCTTAAAACCTTAGAGGAACTGAATTACATTGATGTAAGACATGAAGCGAATAATAATAAGAAGCATACTTACTACATCATGGATAAGGAAGAGTAATGGGATTAAACATTTCACTTTACAAACTTAAACACCAAGCAACTCAAGCAACAGAGATATTTACACTAGAACACAAGGGTATCTTAAGACCTTTACTTGAAAAATATCCTCAATTTATTCAATTTTCAAAAGATCGAGAGACGAGACCTTTTGTTCATGTAACTTGCTTACGTAGTCGACGTAAAGGAATGAAGCAAGATTTTTATGAGCTTTTGTTAGGAAACAATGATTATTTTATTTGTACAGACTTTGAGGAGTTTAAAGAACGTTATCTTCCAAATGATGATTTTGGTGATATGGATGAGTGGTTACAGTGGTGGAATTATAATGATACATTTGTGTATAACAGTTATTAGCTTATGAGTAGTTTACTTTCCTACGAAGAATTACTTGATCGTTGTCAAGATCTTGAAAAAGAATTACATGACTTAAAGACAAGTATTTTTGCAGCATGTAGATTGGATGGAGATAATCGAATTATCGATCTAGTAAGAAGTTCTCGTCAGGAGCTTACACAACTTCAAGAGTCAGATACGGGTGAAAAAAGAAAGTTTATTTTTACTGGTCTAGATCGAGAACATGTTTTTGAACTAGAAGAATATAGGAGTTTATTGTGAGTAAAGAATATGATCTTAAAAAAATAGGAGATGAGATAGAGACAGCAATTTATCATTGCATGGATGATCATCTTCAGTCTTCTATCTTTGAGGTATTTGAAAATCATGGAATTTGGGATACTGATCGCGAAAAGTTTCGTTGGAAAGTAGTTGTTGAAGAGATTAAACCACTATATGAAGCTAATGTGCGATCATTAGTAATAGCAATGGGAAAAGATGAGGAAGGTTTCTTTAGTCTTTGTAAGTTGATTTTAGAACGGGATGGATATAGTAAGGAGAGAATTGACGAGTATTTCGATAGTGATTGCTTTAATGGTACTTTAGGTATGATGGAAGGTTATATGGATAGTACTGTTTCGAACTTACGTGATGATCTACTTGTTGAAATTAAAGGTTATGTTCGGTGAAACCTTTAACTCCAATACAAAACGCTGAAAAGAGTTTGGCGGAGAGACTACAAGAGAGACTTACAGACTTAGACAATTGGATGTTTGAAGTAAGAGATATCTTAGAGGAAAATAACTTAAAGTATGAAGATTACGATTTAGAAATTGAAGTAGGAGTAAAACTGAAGAAATATGAAAACAGAACTTGAAATAAATTTTGACTTTAAAAGAACACAGCTTTATGCTTACCTTCAAAGACTTTTTTCACATACTGAGAAGGAGAAATATTTAAGTTTCGATGTAAGTGTCACACTTGAGGGATTTTGTCTTACTAATCCCGAAAAACAAAATCCAGA
>ERZ1292625.482-Hain-H41-01um-R1-482-length-60604-cov-12_pt2 | contig 20197 bp, 23 predicted proteins | sample MGYA00564400_ERZ1292625 | MGnify/ENA primary metagenome ERZ1292625 (study PRJEB36523, sample SAMEA6512639) | groundwater metagenome | collected 2019-01-08 | study: AquaDiva: Metagenomics assemblies of 32 groundwater samples
TTTTTTGGATGTTTCTCTGGCGCGGTGAATGGTTAAAGTTAATAATAGTGTCAATAATGCCGCCCAAATCAATCTTTATTGGTACGACCTAAAATCTAAAGGTACAATTTCATCATATAGTTGTTTGAGGAAGATGTCGAGCGGAAATAAAAACCCCGACAGTTCTCGAGAACTGTCGGGGTTTTTATGAGGCTACCACTATCCTCGTGGATTCTTTGGCTTGTATATCTCGTCTACGATGCCGTACTTCTTGGATTCCTCAGCTGACATAAAGAAATCGCGATCGGTATCCTTCTCGATTTGCGCGAGAGGCCTGCCGGTGTTCTTTGCGAGGATTTTGTTGAGATTCTCTTTAATTTTCAAAATATGCTTTGCGGTGATGGCAATATCAGATGCTTGACCTTCTGTTCCGCCGAGCGGCTGATGGATCATCACTTCTGCGTTTGGAAGAATGAAACGCTTTCCTTTCGCACCAGCAGAGAGAAGCACTGCGCCCATTGATGCGGCGATACCCACACAGATGGTAGAAACGTCTGGCTTCACGTGTTGCATGGTGTCGTAGAGCGCCATTCCTGCTGATACTGACCCGCCAGGGGAGTTGATGTATAAATAAATGTCTTTCTTTGGGTCCTCGGACTCTAGGAAGAGAAGCTGGGCGATGGTGATGTTTGCAACATCGTCATCAATAGCACCAGTCAAGAAAATGATGCGTTCTTTGAGAAGACGTGAATAAATATCGTAGGCTCGCTCGCCTTGCGGTGATTTTTCAATAACGGTTGGGATTAAATATGACATAGGGAGATAATACCACACCTTTCAAAGGATGCAAATTTGGGGTTGACAAAACATTGTTAACCTGCTATACTTAATATAGACATGAGGCACTAAAAACTTTTTTGTTGACTAACCACCCACTAGAGGAGAATTCTATGAGTTCAGCTAGTGTGATTGATAAGTTTCCAATTCGTGTTCTTCAACTCAATATAGCGAGAGCACGTTGGGCAATAGGCTTTTGTTGCACCGTTGACGGTAAAGATATTGGGATTGCGCTGGATACCGATGTTCGAGCAGCTCCGTCTCCTAATATTTCGGACATTGATTTTGCTTGGCACAGGAGTCTTCTAGAAGATCAGCCTTTTTGGAAAAACCAAAATGATATTCCTGGAGAATTATGTGAAGTACTGACAACAATGGCTGACCAGTATTTCAGCAAGATTAGCGGAGACTCGTTAACGTGGAAATTTTTACACGATGACCAATACCCGAGCGCGTCAGGTTGGTATTTAAAGCGTACGCAATCTTGAGCATCTGAATTCTCGATTGAGGTTTTCTAACCACCCACAGTTTGCTTCGGCAGGCTGGGGTTTTTATTTTACGATTTGATTTGCTAGACTACTTTTAATATGCGAATACACAGATTTTTTACAGAAGAGAAGATTCCACAAGCGGGGGAGTTTTTTGTTACTAATGAGAATTTGCTCAATCAATGGCGGAATGTTCTCCGTATGGAAGAGGGGAGTAAGGCAATTCTGTTTGATGGCAGTGGCGATGAAGTACTGTGTGAAGTTGTTTTACTAAATAAAAAAAGCTCAACACTCAAAGTACTTGAAAGAAAAAAAGGACTTGTGCCTTCGCGCGATGTAACACTCTATATAGCACTCATCAAGAAAGATAATTTTGAACTTGTGCTGGAGAAGGCAACCGAGCTCGGCGTTTCGCAGATTATTCCTGTGCAAGCAGACAGGAGCGAAAAGAAAGGTGTTAACTACGAACGCGCAAACAAGATCCTTCGTGAAGCATCGGAGCAGTCGGGGCGGGCGACCGTGCCAACACTTGGTGAGATTATGCCAATTGAAAAAATTTCTGGGGAAATGCTTGTCGTCTTTGATCCACGTTCGAATGTTTCTGCTCGAGAGTTTTTTGCGAAAGAAACAAAATCTCCAATTGGCTTGCTTATTGGGCCCGAAGGGGGATTTACAGATGAGGAAATGGAATTTTTTAAACAAAACGGTGTGCCTATTGTAACTACAGGCTCCACTATTCTTCGCGCGGAGACGGCAGCGATTGTGGCGCTTTTTCTTGCGTTGGTCTAAATAAAAATGACCGCCCTTCGTAATTTACGAAGGGCGGTCATTTTTATTTGTTATTTCTGTGACTCCAAGAACTGAAATACTTTTTCATTCATGAGCATCATTTCAAGATGCAGTGTTGCGCGACCGCGGTCAACGTCCTTGTATTGTTTTACAAAGAAATCAACTTCTTTTTCTAGGTCTTCCTTTGGAACTACAAGTTTTTCTGAAACAGAGATTTTCCCTAAAGCAATCTGGACCCTTGAGCGTTTCTCAGCGTCAGCATTCCATTCTTTGCGAAGCTCTTCCTCTGTTTTCTTTGTGGTGAGGAGATAATCTTCAAACTTCATGCCCATCTGGGTGATATCCTGACGGAACTGATGCATCATGCGGTCTAACTCACCGTTAATCAATATCTGTGGGAGCTTCACTTTTATTTCGTCAGCAATCTTTTCCATTGTCTGCATGCGCTTCTTACTACGAGCGCGATTTTCTTTGTCTTGGTCGAGTGATTCGCGGATCTTTGTTTGAAATTCTTCGATGGTTGTAAATGGACCAAACTTTTGTGCAATGTCTAATGTAAGCTCAGGAATCATCTCTTTTTCCTCAGCGTCTTTTGTAGCAAATTGTTTTAGAAGTTCTTTGATTGATTGAGCGACTTCATCATCGGTTGCTTTAGTAGATTCCTCAGTCTTCATAATCTCACTTGCAATCTTTTTGTAATCAGGAAGAGTAATCTCAGGAAGAACAGGGAAGACAAATGAAACTTCGAGGGGATTTCCTTTGGCAAGCTTCTTCACTTGCACTTCTGGCATGCCGATCGCGTGGATCTTGTGTTCTTTCAAAATCTCAGGGTATGCTTTATCGATTGCAAGATTTGCCATTTCCTCGAGAATGAACGCTTCGCCGAATTTTTGCACAATCATCTGTTCAGGCACATGTCCTTTACGAAAACCAGGAAGGGAAACTCCTTCGCTAACGCGTTTGACTGCAAGCGCGCGTTCTTTTTCAAATGTTTCAACAGGGATCTCGCACAATACTTCAACCTCGCTTTCCGACAGATTCTTCAATGTTGTTTTCATAAGTTTTCACTTTAACCTTTTGAGGACTGTTTGGCAAGGAATCACAGAAATACAGAAGGTAAATACAAAAGGACGGGCGCCTTGCGGCGCCCGTCCTTTTAGGAAATCCCTATCGAAAGAATAAATAGTATATTCCTCCGCCGATTATCACGAGTCCGACGATGAGAGCTCCCACTGTTGAGCCAAGATCTGAGGGTTCTTGATTGTTATCAGGTTTAGTTTCTTCCATGGATTTGCGATGAGTTAGTTTTTTTACTGTTGTGTCGTTGTTGCGGTGGTTGTCGTTGCCGTAGTGCTTGCTGTCGTTGTTGCGGTCGGAGGAGTTGTTCTCGGTGTGCGAACCTTCATCGCTTCACGGAGTGCCTTCTTTGCGTTACGTATTGATCTTTCCGCATCCTGAATCTGAGGCTTAAGATTCTTGATAATTGTATTAACATTTACCGTCGTTGTTGATGTTGACTGCGAGTTTACTGCTTGCTGAAGAGCGATGCCGATGGAAGCAATCTTTCCTTTTGCGATTGCGATGGAAGCCTGTGCTTCTACGAGTTTTGCTTCTGCTGCAGTTGTGTCAGCACCCTTGCTCTTTCGTAGCGCGAGGTGTTCTGCGATACGCTTTGAAAGCTTTTCAAGGCTCGCAACCTTCTCGTTCAGTCGTTTCATGGTGTGGTTAGCACGTTCGATTCCTGCCTTAATTTCGCGTTGCTCCTTTAACCTTTTGATTTCTTCGTGAGCAGCGGACGAGCTTGCTTTGCGAACCTCACGGTCGTCCTTTCGAACTTCTCTTGCTTCTGTTGAACTTGCCTTTCGGAGGTCGCGCTGTTCTTCGCGAAGTTCTTTATTATCTTCACGCTCTTCTTTGCGGAGCTCATTCTGCTTTTCGTAGAGTTCCTTGCGCATCTCTCCTGGTTTCTGAGGAGGAACCGTATAGAGAGTTGGAACTGCATTCACTGCTGGAGCTACTGTTGCATCAGTCGTTTGTGCAAATACTGCGTTTGTAAAACCAAGTGAACCAAGCACGAACCCTAAAACTAATATTTTTTTCATAAATGTTTATTATTAAAGTATCTAATAGTCCAAGTAACAGTGGAAAACTTTATTCTGCGTATCGCTACACAGTACCACATAAGTATACACTAGTGAGGTGGACTGTGTACATAAAGTTATACACAAACACCCCATCTACTATTGAAGACGGGGTGTTTGTACAAATCTTACGTTTGAGCAGAGGCTATTTTTTAAACTCTTGAGCGTAGAGCTCGATACTTCTTTTTACCGCAAAAAGCGCTTTGTCGCGCCCCTCAAAACCTGAAACAGTAACCTCCTTGTTTTGAAGTTTTTTGTATGTCACAAAGAAATGCTCCATTTCCTTGAGCGTATGCTTGTTGATGTCCTCCAAGTCTTTCACTTCTGCCCATCTTGGGTCACCGACAGGTACGGCGATGATCTTGTCGTCGCTTTCACCAGAATCGATCATATGCATGATTGCAACAGGACGCGCATCTACGAGTATACCGGGAAGAAGTGGGTGTGTGGTGAGAAGAACCACATCAAGCGCATCTCCATCGTCCCAGAGTGTCTGGGGTACAAATCCATAATCGAACGGGTAATCCTGAGCAGTGTGCCCTACGCGATCAAGAGCGATAAGACCCGTCTCTTTGTCGATTTCATATTTATTTTTTGACCCCTTGTTGATCTCAATGATCACATTGATCTCATTCGGAACATTTTTCCCCATTGATACATCGTGCCAAAGATTCATAGTAGTTAAAGGTTCTTAAAGTTTATAAAGTTATATCGTGCTTGTTTCGACAACAGGAGCTTCTTCGGACTTAACAGCACCTTCTGGTGTTGCTTCTGCTGTAACCTCTCCTTCTTTTCCTATAATATCAAGTTTCCAGTTGGTAAGTTTTGCTGCCAAGCGGACATTTTGACCCCCGCGACCAATTGCGAGTGATTGCTGGTCGTGCGCAACGGTCACCGTAGCTTGGTGCCTCTCTTCATCAAGAACAACCGAAATAGTCTCTGCTGGAGAGAGAGCATCTTCAATAAACTTCTTTGCGTCATCAGACCACACAACAAGGTCGATTTTCTCACCGCCGAGCTCGCTCATTACGGTCGATACGCGCACACCACGCTGTCCTACGCATGAACCGATAGGGTCAATATGTGAATCGGTCGACATGACAGCGACTTTTGAGCGAGAGCCTGCTTCGCGCGCAACGGCTTTGATTATAACCGTACCTGCCGCAACCTCGGGAACTTCTTGCGCAAAAAGCTTCTCGAGCATTTTTGGGTGTGCACGAGAAAGGCGTACATCAATACCACGAGGAGTTTCCTCCACCTTATAGAGATAGGCAGCAATGCGTTCGCCCTGCTTGTAGCGTTCCCCTGGAATCTGGTCCTCGTAGGCGAGGAGTCCTGTTGTTTTGCCGAGGTCAACAAAAATGTTTCCACGTTCTGTGCGTTGGACGGTTCCCTGAATGATGTCGCCCTGCTTTGTTCCATATTCGCTGATAACCGCAACTTTCTCTGCTTCGCGAATGCGTTGAATGATTACCTGCTTCGCGGTTTGCGCGGCAATGCGTCCGAAATCCGCATGGGTTTCGAGAGGGAAGATGATTTCATCACCAGAAACAGCATCTCGTTTAATACGACGCGCATCTGCGAGGAGAATATCGTGCTCAGGACTCATGCGACGGAGAGAAACACGCTCTTCTTCAGATAGTCCTTTGTTTAGAGCCAATTCTTTTTTCTCTGCGTCCTCGTCGGAATCTTCTGGCATTCGCACAGAAGATTCGTCAACAACGATTTTTACTTGGACGAATTCTGCTTTGCCTGAGTCGGTATCAAAGAGAGCGCGAACAATTTGACCCTTCTTACCGTAGTCTTTTTTGTAAGCAGCTGCGAGAGCCTGAGAGATAGCCTCAATAATCTTGTCTCGAGGGATGCCACGCTCTGTTTCAAGCTCTCCAAGAGCTGACCACATTGTTTTTAAGTCTAACATGATGTATTTCAGTGAAAATTTGATAAAAAAATTGCCCGGTTCGTGACGGACATTAACCAACTCATTATACCAAATCTGCAAATGATGTCAAATTTTGCAATTGGAGAATATTGATGCCTGTATCGACGAAGCTTTTCGGTTATTTATTAAAAATAAAAAAGATTTCCCCATATTTAATTTTTTTTACGAAATGTTTGGTATACTAATAGTAAAGAATTGCATAGAACAATAATATGAACGTTAACAACAAACAACTCAAAGATTTTCTTGCAGACGCTGGGCTTGTGTCTCGCGCGGATCTAGAGGCTGCTGAGGCTCGTTCTCAAGAAAACAAAAGTTATCTTGGGGAAGTCCTTGTTGCGGATGGAAGACTTGCGGAAGACGACCTCCGTCGCACCGAAGCTTATTTGATGGGAATTCCTTTCATGAGTTTGAAAGGACAAAAGATTCCCTTTGAAGTCCTTTCCCTTATTCCAGAGCCAATCGCGCGCAAGCATAATATTGTTGCAGTCGCCAAGAACGCGAGCACTCTCGAGGTGGCCATGCTCGACACCGATGACCTCGGCGCTATTGAGTTCATAAAAAAGAAAGTCGGACTGAAAATATTGCCACGCCTTACCGACAAAGAATCAATCAAGGGGGCGCTCCTTCTATATCAAAAAAGCCTCAAGGCGGAGTTTGGAGATATTATTGACAAAGAAGCGAACGCTCTCAATGTTCTTGCAGAAGGTGGAGAAGAAAGCGAACAGAGCGAAGAGGATTTGAAAAAGCTCGCAGAGGATTTGCCTGTGGTGAAGATTGTGGACACGCTTTTGAACCACGCAATCATACAAGGAGCATCAGATATACATATTGAGCCAATGGATAGGGAGGTTGTAATCCGTTATCGCATTGACGGACTTTTGCATGACGCTATGGTGTTGCCAAAAACCGCCGCCCCAGGAATTGTGGCGCGCATCAAGGTTCTCTCGAACTTAAAGCTTGATGAAAAACGTCTTCCTCAGGATGGACGATTCAAAATAGAATCCGCGGGAGAAAAAGTCGCATTCCGTGTTTCCACGCTCCCTGTTTATTATGGTGAGAAAACGGTTATGCGTCTTTTGCGAGAGAATGTTTCAGGGTTGACGCTCGAAGCTCTCGGTTTTCATGGAGTGGGACTTGAGCGCATTCATGCCGCGTCAAAACAGAGTGTAGGGATGATCCTTACGACTGGACCGACAGGTTCCGGTAAGACGACGACCCTTTACACAATCCTCGATATTTTAAACGAACCGGACGTTAACATCTCGACGATTGAGGATCCTATTGAATATCAGATGCCACGCGTTAACCAAACACAGGTAAAGTCTGAAATTGGACTCACTTTTGCGTCAGGACTTCGCTCACTTGTTCGTCAAGACCCGGACATTATTATGGTGGGAGAGATTCGTGACGGCGAGACTGCTTCACTCGCGATCAACGCGGCCCTTACAGGACACCTTGTGCTTTCTACTCTACATACGAATTCCGCCGCAGGGGCGATGCCACGTCTTATGGATATGGAAATAGAACCGTTCCTTATTGTTTCAACAGTCAATATAATTATCGCGCAACGCTTGGTTCGTCGCCTGACAGCATCGAAGGAAAAATACAATTTATCATCAGCAGAGATTGAAACGCTCGGGAAGACCGTCGACCTCAACCGCGTCATCAAAGTTTTGAAGGAAGAAAATATTGTTAAGCCTGATATAGAATGGAAAGATATTCCATTTTATAGACCGCTCCCGTCAGAAGATTCAGAAGACGGATTCAAAGGTCGTGTCGGTATCCACGAGGTCCTTAAAATGTCGCTGGCAATACGCGAACTTATTATGAAAAATGGAACCGCTGCGCAAATTGAGGAATACGCAAAAAAAGAAGGGATGACGACCATGCTCGAAGATGGCATTATCAAGTCAGTACAAGGACTCACAACAATTGAAGAAGTGCTCCGCGTAATCTCGGAATAAAATTAAAAAACGAATGCCAAAATTTAAATATAAAATTCGTGAAGCGAGCGGCGAAGAGTCCACGGGAGAAGCAACGAACACCGACCGATTTGCTGTTGCGGCAGAATTACGAAAGGCGGGAAAGTCGGTCATTTCCGTTGAAGAGAAAAAGGAACTCACAATACCGGGACTGGCTTTCCTGAACGGAATCTTAGGTCGTGTAAAGATGCGCGAGCTCATTGTTTTTTCGCACAACTTGAGCACGATGATGACAGCAGGACTCGCTCTTTCGCGCGCGCTCGACATTTTAGAAAAACAAACGAAAAACGAAACATTCAAAAAAGCAATCGGTTCGGTAATACAAGAAATAAGTCGCGGTGGAACGCTTTCTGTTGGCATGTCGAAGTTCCCAAAAATATTTTCCCCGCTTTTTGTGTCGATGGTTCGCGCAGGAGAGGAGTCAGGAGGGCTCGCGCAGTCGCTCTTGGTTATCAGCGAGCAACTAGAAAAAAGCTATGCGCTCAAAAAGAAGATCAAGGGAGCAATGATTTACCCGTCAGTCGTTCTTTCGGCGCTCGTTATCATCGGTATTCTCATGTTTATGTTTGTTGTGCCGACACTCGCGGCAACATTCAAAGAGTTGCATGTTGAGCTCCCCACAAGCACGAAAATCATTATTGGAATCAGTGATTTTCTTTCAAATCATTTTTTTGTCGGCTTGATTGGGTTTGTTGCTTTTGTGGCGCTATGTATGACAGGACTTCGTACCAGGCAAGGAAAACGTCTTTTTGAAAAAATGCTTTTTCCTTTGCCGGTCGTGGGGAATCTCGTCCGCCAATCCAACGCAGCTCGTACCACGCGCACACTCTCTTCGCTCCTTTCTTCAGGTGTTGATGTTCTCGATGCAATCAATATCACGAAAGATGTGCTTCAAAATTCATACTACAAAGATGTGATGACTGTCGCGGCGGACCGCGTACAGAAAGGTATTCCGCTATCATCTGTTTTTGCAGAGTATAAAGATATTTACCCTCCTCTTGTGGGAGAAATGGTAGAAGTTGGAGAAGAAACAGGAAAGGTAACGCAGATGCTCTTGAATGTCGCAGTCTATTTTGAGGACGAAGTCGATTCTGCGACAAAGAATATGTCGACTATCATCGAGCCGGTCCTCATGGTTGTCATTGGCGTGTCGGTAGGATTTTTCGCAATCTCGATGATTTCGCCGATGTATAGCGTGATGAGTGGAATTTAATCATATGTGGAAACTTAAGAAAAGAGGTTTTACCGCGATTGAAATTCTGTTCGCAATAGGAATTCTTGGAATTATTATGGCGATTATCGTTCCCTCTTTTTCTAATTTCAGAAAGGCGAGCCTGATTAACACGGAAACGCAAGACATTGTTTCGTTCATAAACAAGTCGAGACTTTCCTCGATGTCTTCAAAAGCCGATCTTACATATGGTGTGCATTTTGACTCAAACAAAGTTGTTGTTTTTAGTACGCCGACTTATTCAGCGGTCGAGTCGACAAATGAAACGAGAATGTTAAATTCGCTCCTCTATTTCGCTGGTACTCAAATCGAGGGAGGGGGAAGCGATGTGGTCTTTCAAAAAGTGACAGGCTCTACGAATAAATATGCGACAACGACACTTAAATTTGTTGGGACTACCGCAACAAGCACGACATTTGTGATCCGGCCGTCGGGCGTCGTCATTGCTTACTAGCGGTGTGGCAACATGATATACTTCACGAACATGGAGGACTTTAATAAACGCAATCTAGGATTTGGAATGATTGAAATGCTCGTAGGAGCTTCCGTTCTTTCGGTGGCGTTACTCGCCATATCCTCTTTTTTTCAGACAACTCTCCGCATCAGCAATGCAACGGAAGGGAAAGCTCAAAGTTCGTACCTTCTCGAAGAAGGCATTGAAGCTATAAAATTTATGCGTGATACGAATTATACTAATAATTTGAAGAATCTCCCCAGCGGGACATATTATTTAACGTGGAACGGTGCGACGTGGGCAACCACTTCGGTAAATACGTATATCGATGGGGGATTTGAACGCAAGTTTGATATCGCGAGCGTACAGCGTGACGGAAATAATGATATCGGGGTTGGTACAATCGATTCTAATACAAAAAAAATCACTATGTATGTCGCGTGGAATGACCGAGGTGCGACGACGACACGATCTATTTCTACGTATGTAATGAATATTTTTAATAATTGATATGCGCTACCAAGTTTCACAAAGAAGAGGATTTACGCTCATTGAGACAATTATATACGTTTCATTTTTAGCGATATTGTCGGCTATAGCTATCCAGTCTACGCTTGTTGTCATGAACTCTTTTTACAAAATGCGTCTTACTCAAAGCGTAAATCAGTCTGCCACGGTGGGGCTGGAGCGCATGAGTCGTGAGATTAGAAACGCATACGCCATTGATACGACAAATAGTGTTTTTGGCACAAATCCTGGAAGGCTTACTTTGATGACAAAAGATTCCCTTGGTGCAAATATGACGATTGAGTTTTACGTGAATAACTCCGAGCTTATGTATAAAGAAAATGGCGTAGATAAAGGTTCGCTCATGACCAAAAACGCCAGACTTACAAATTTAGTATTTAGACAAATGGCAAATCCAAATTCCCAAGGAGTTAGAATTGAAATGGAAATCCGCGATACACGCGGGGTGCTTTCCGAGAGTGCAAAATTTTATAATACAGTAGTGCTACGGGGTTCGGCGAAATAATACACATATATATGAATAAACAAAAACATTCTTTGAATAATCGAGGAGCCGCTATCATTACCGTCGTGCTGTTCTTCGTGATTACTTCCGTCGCCATTGCCATAGGGCTCGCGTCTCCAGTGGTACGCGAATACAAAACAACGAGCGATTTTGAAAAATCAAAAAGTGCGTATTATTTATCAGAAGCAGGACATGAAGACGCGCTCTATCGTATTAAACAAGGAATTACTATAAGTCCTCAAGAAGTGCTGACGCTTGATGGCAATACTGCGACGACGACGATTACGACAATCGATGCTTCTAACAAAACGATAAATTCAATCGGTGATATTTTAAAAAATACACGAAGAGTAAAATCCGAACTCACCACATCTGTGGGGGCATCGTTCAGTTTTGGCGTTCAGGCAGGAAATGGGGGGATTGAGCTTGAAAACAGTTCTTCAATAACAGGAAATGTGTATTCCAACGGCACCGTAAGCGGTTCAGGTTCGAACCTCATTACAGGAAGTGTGGTCTCGGCGGGGCCAACGGGGAGTATCTCCGGAGTATCCTCAGGGTCTTCTGCGTATGCGCACAACATCTCAAGCTCAAATATTGGTGGTAACGCATATTATCAAACAATATCAGGCACCACGGTTTCAGGTACAAGCTATCCAGGAAGCACGGACCAAGCAACGAGTTCGCTCCCCATTACTGATGCGATGATTGTGCAATTTGAAGCGGATGCGGCAGCGGGAGGCACTTATAGTTCTCCGTGCATCATAAACTCTCCCGTCTCGTGGAGCGCGCGAAAGATAACCTGCTCAAAATTGGAGATAAAAGATACCGTCACGCTTACCGGCATGGTGTGGGTGACGGGTGATGTAGAAATAGAAAATGCTGGAAGAATTGTACTTGCCGCATCTCTCGGAGAGCAAAGCGCTGGTATTATCGTAGACAATCCAAGCAACCGAACGACAGGGAGTAAAATTATTATAAAAAATAATTCTACGTTTTCCGGGTCTGGAACTCCCGGCAGTCATGTTCTGTTGCTTTCACAAAACAATAGTGCGGAATTGAGTGGTAATGAAATAGCAATCGAGCTCGTAAACTCTGCCTCAGGTGATATTTTGCTTTATGCTTCGCACGGGAAAGTGCAGATAGCGAATAATTCGGCCTTGAAAGAGGTTACTGCGTATCGAGTGCATTTGAAAAATTCGGCAAACGTAACGTACTCGAGCGGACTTGCGAATGCGCTTTTTGTGGGAAGTCCATTGGGATCATGGAATATTGTCGACTGGAAGGAGGGACAATAACAGAAAACACGGAGCGAAAAAACGAGCACACGCTCGTTTTTTCGCTCCGTGTTTTCTGTGGTACAATTGTCATATGAAAATGAAAAAACTGATTATCGGCAATTGGAAAATGTTCCCTGCGAGCGTCCTTGATGCTCGTGAAAAATTCGTGGCAATCAAGAAAATAGCGGGAACGCTACGCAATGTGCAAACAGTCATTTGTCCGCCGTTTATCTATGCAAGCGATTTAAAGAAACTTGCTACGGGGCATCGATGTGTATTGGGTGCTCAAAATGCGTGGTATGAAAACGAAGGAGCATACACAGGAGAAGTTTCTCCAGTCATGATTTCTTCAGTTGGACTTTCTTTCGTTATTCTTGGACATTCTGAACGCAGAGCGTTGGGTGAAACAGATGATCTCATTAATAAAAAAATTGTTGCGATTGCAAAAACAAAACTTATCGCCGTGCTCTGTGTGGGAGAGCGTGAACGCGACCAAGACGGCGAGTATCTAAAACACATTGCAGTTCAGATCAAGCTCGCATTGAAAGGAATCCAAAAGAAAGATCTCGCGAGAATTGTAATCGCGTATGAACCTATTTGGGCAATAGGAAAGCACGCGACACATGCTGCTTCGCCAGATGATGCCCTCGAAGTTTCCATTCTTATCAAAAAAACTCTTGCTGACTTGTATGGGAAAGATGGAAGTAGTGTCGCGATTCTTTATGGAGGCTCGGTGGACGCAAAAAATGCATGGGAATTTTTATTCAAATCTCAAATCGATGGTCTCCTTGTTGGGCGTGCAAGTCTCGACCCGAAAGTTTTTGGAGAAATATTGAAGAGTGCTGATAAAATAAAATAAACGTTGATGAAAAAAAATATTCTCCCGACGATTAAGGACATAAAAAATCTCAAAGGCAAACGTGTAGTGCTTCGCCTTGATTTTAATGTGCCGATAAAAAATGGAAAGATTGTGGAAACCATGCGCATTGATCGCGCTATGCCGACGCTCGAGTACCTTCTCAAAAAGAAAGCGCGCGTGGTCATTCTCTCGCACCTCGGCAAAGACGCATCCATGAGCTTGAAGCCCATCGTCAGATATTTGAACAAAACGATGAGTGTGGGGTTCGTGCCTGATTTTCGCACAGAAGAAGCACGCAAGGTGGTGGACGGCTTACCAGAAGGTGGCGCGGTCGTCTTCGAGAATCTTCGCCTTGATGAACGTGAAACTTCTAACGACCCTGAGTTCGCAAAATACCTCGCGTCGTTCGGCGACATCTATGTGAATGATGCCTTCGCAGTATCGCACCGCGCGCACGCGTCGGTTGTTGGCATCACGAAGTATCTTCCAACGTATGCGGGGTTCCTCATCGCTGACGAGATTAAAAATTTATCACTCGCGCTTGACCCTAAGCATCCATTCCTCTTTATTCTCGGTGGCGCAAAGTTTGATACGAAGTTGCCCCTCATGAAGCGATTCATGAAGACTGCGGACAACATTCTTATCGGAGGAATTCTTGCCAACGATTTCTTTAGCGATAAAGGTTTTGAAACAGGGAAGTCGGTCGTGGATAAGCACAAGATGAACCTCACGTCTTTTTTGAAGAAGAAAAAAATCATTTTACCGAGCGATGTGGTTGTGAAAAATACTCTGACGAATAAAACTTCAGTGAAACAAGCGAATGAGGTTACTAAAGATGAAAGTATTGTTGATGTGGGTCCGCAGACAATTCAAGCACTCGCGCCCGTACTCAAGAAAGCAAAGCTCATCGTGTGGAATGGACCACTCGGTTTTTATGAAGAGGGTTTTGACAAAGGCACGATTATGCTTCTCAAAGCGATCACCGAAACCAAAGCGACCTCTATCATTGGCGGAGGCGATACTGCGGTCATTGTGGAGAAACTCGGCTTGGGTAAAAAACTTTCATTCGTCTCAACAGGTGGCGGTGCAACACTCGACTACCTCGTCGATGGCAAACTCCCCGGCGTGGACGCGATTATCAAAAATAAAAAGCGATAGATTTGTGCAACCTTTAGCTTGCTGGCTCACCACGAGGTGTTTGATTTGCTTCGCTTGTTGTTCAGGCATTCGCTGAGGCTCAGTTGTACGTTTTTTTAGTATTCCTCCCGTCATATAAAAATAGTTATGACTATTTTTATATGACGGGAGATGATATACTTACGGGTAATAAAATATGAAAAATTATGAACGCGGGGAATTAGCTAAAGAGATTCTGAAGGGGCTTGCGATAGGCGGATTTATCGTTGCATGCATTGCTATGCCAAATTTGGCACAGGTGGTGAAGCTTTTTAATCCGCGAAATTCGCGCGATCGATATCGTGTAGCGCAGTCGGTTCGAGGGCTCCAGAAAAATAAAATGGTGCGCATTGTTAATCGCAAGGGTTACGATGTCGTTGAGATCACTGCGTTCGGTAAGAAAAAGGTTCTCGAGTATGACCTTGAAAACATGCACCTTGATAAAAAGAAAAAATGGGACGGGAGATGGAGTATCGTAATGTTCGATATTCCTCAAACAAAAAAGCGAGTTCGGGATGCGATAAGTTTCAAGATCAAAGATATTGGCATGTATCCGATTCAGAAATCAGTGTTTGTATTTCCGCATCCATGCAAAGACGAGATTGATTTTGTTGGAGAGGTGTTTGGCGTTAGGAAAAACATTATTTATATCGAGGCCCTGCATATTGATGGTGCCGAAAAAGTGAAACGTCACTTTGGAATCTAGGTGAGTACTCAATCACCGAAATTTTAAATTTTTAGAGTGTCATATAACAATAGTCATAGCTATTCTTATATGACGATTGAATAGAGAGAGAGGTTTTTATTGTTTGGGTGAGGGTGTTTGACAAGGGTATTGAGGGGGGGGGTATAATGAATGCACTATTATAGTTAGTCATTAATTCATAAAAATATGGAGCCAAAACTTGAACAACCACAAACAATTGAAACAAGGGAGGATTATGCGAGATACGAACAGGAAGAGAAGGATTTACGTAAGGATAGAAACGAAGAAGGTGAAAAAAGAATGACAGAAGAGCAAAAAAAAATGAGCGAGGAAAGAACTTGGGGGACTGATGATCCAAAATACTTTGAAAGTGCTGTATTAAAAATATGGAATGGGTTTGCGATAAACAAAGATGGGGAGTTGTTTATTCATACAGATATTGATGCATTGCCAAAGATACCAGCGCCACTATACTATGGAGTAGAAGGCAAATTTGGTATTGGTACACAGATGGTCTTCGCGCGTGTAGAAGGGCGTATTCGTACAGAGCAGGCAAAAAATATACTCAATTTCAAAGACGCTCCAGAGTGGTTGCGTGAAGTGGCAAGGCGAGATTTGAAAGAAACTGAGATAAAGTCTTAATTTGCGGGTGAGACACTACAAGTGCTCAAGAAAGTCAAAATGCACCTTACTAAAGGTGCATTTTGACTTTCTTTTCAATCTCGGCCATTTCGCCATCGCGGTATTCACGTGCTCCATGCCAATGTTTAAATCCATCGCTAGAAAAGCGGGGGATAACATGAATGTGTGTATGGAAAATAATTTGGCCGGCGGAAGCTTCATTGTTCATTTCAATATTGATACCATTGGCACTAACCCCTTTTTTAATGGCGATTGCGAGTTTCTTGATCACGGGGGCAAGGAGAGACAGTGTTTCGTCGGTAGTGTCATAGAGATTCGCTGAGTGTACTTTGGGAATAACGAGTGTATGCCCGATATTCACGGGATGAATATCGAGGAATGCCAAAAAGTGTTCGTCTTCGTAAACCTTCTGAACAGGGATTTCTCCTGCGATCATTTTACAAAATAAGCAATCTTTCATCGCTCTATTGTATGATAGAATGCGCAATATGTCACCTGAATTAGCGAAATACCCCGATCTTGCGCAGACACTTCTCAAAAACCGTGGCATCTCGACAGAAAAGGACGCAGAGATATTCTTGAATCCTGATTACGAACGTGATATCCATGACCCGTTTCTAATTCTCAATATGGACCGCGCCGTGGAGCGCATTATGCGTGCGATGGATGCGAATGAAAGGATTGTTATTTTTGGAGATTACGATTGTGATGGAATCCCCGGGTCTGTCGTGCTCCACGATCTATTTAAAAAGATTGGGTATACGAATTTTCAGAATTATATTCCCCATCGCCATAACGAAGGGTATGGTTTAAATATTCCCGCAATCGAGCGATTCGGAGCGGATGATGTGTCGCTCATGATCACCGTGGATTGCGGGATTACCGATGTAGTGCAGACAGCGCGCGCAAACGAACTCGGCATCGACGTCATAATTACCGACCACCACCTTCCGCAAGAGATTCTTCCCAACGCATACGCTATTTTAAATTCAAAACAAGCAGGCGATACTTACCCAGACAACATGCTTTGTGGTGCGGGGGTCGCGTGGAAACTTTCATGCGCGCTCCTGATGCGAGGGAGAGAGAAGTGGAATGTGCCCGAAGGCTGGGAGAAATGGCTCCTCGACATGGCGGGTCTTTCGACCATCGCGGACATGGTTCCACTTCAGCATGAAAACCGCGCGCTCGCGTATTTCGGACTCAAGGTTCTTCGCAAATCGAAACGACTCGGGCTTCTCAAACTTTTAAAAAAGATGGACATGGTGCAAGCAAACATTGTCGAGGATGATGTGGGATTCATGATCGGCCCGCGCATCAACGCGGCGAGTCGCATGGGGATACCGATGGACGCGTTCAAACTTTTGTCGAGCACGGATGATAAAGAGACGAGCGAACTTGCCGAACATCTCACGCACTTGAACGATGTGCGAAAAGGACTCGTCGCTCACATGGTTAAAGATGCGCGCAAACATTTAGACGCACGTGTGTTGAACGACGACCTGCGCGATATTATTGTCATTGGGAATCCTTCATGGAAGCCGGGGCTTGCGGGACTCGTCGCATCGAATATCGTCGAAGCATATTCACGCACAACATTTGTCTGGGGGAGAACGGACGATGGTCGCATAAAAGGTTCGTGCCGTTCGAATGGAAAAATAAATTTAGTGGAGCTCATGGTCGCCGTGAAGGCAGGAGTTTTTCTTAACATGGGAGGACACGAGCATGCGGGAGGATTTTCCGCATCACAAGAAAATATTCACACGCTTGAAGATGAACTCATGGCAGTGTATCAACATGTATATCGTGAACAAGAAGAAAAAGAACAGGTCGTCGACACGGCACTCGCTCTTTCAGAAATAAATTTTTCCAACTGGAAGATCATCGAAAAATTTGCGCCGTTTGGCATCGGCAACCCGAAACCAGTTTTTCTATTTGAGAAAATTCGTGTGAGCGAAGTACGAAGATTTGGAAAAGAAAATGCACACATAGAAATTAATTTTGAAAACTCGGGTGTCAAAGCGATTGCATTTTTTGCGGACAAAGAAACATATGATGACGTGCGAGCGGGGGACACGATCGATCTCATCGCCACGATTGAACTCAACACATTTCGCGGAAGGCGGGAACTTCGATTGCGTATTGTTAATTTTGATAAAAGAATCTAAACTAAGGAATAACAAATAATATGAAACTACCTGACATAATAATTTACACCGACGGTTCGTCGAGGGGAAATCCTGGACCAGGAGGTTGGGGAGCAATTGTTGCGAGCAAGGAGCGCGTCGTTGAACTCGGCGCGGGCGACCGCCATACGACGAATAATAAAATGGAACTCATGGCGGGAATAGAGTCGCTCGAATATGTGCGCGAGCTAGGGAGCGCATTTAAAATAGACATGCGCGCGGACTCAAGCTACGTGATCAACGGCATCACGAAGTGGGTTTTCGGATGGCAGAAAAATGGATGGAAGAACAGCAAGAAGGAGGAAGTTTTAAATCGCGAACTTTGGGAAGCGCTCGCACTCGTCGTCGCCGACCTCCAAATGAGCGGATGTGAAATTGTGTGGAACCACACCCCGGGACATGCAGGTATCGCGGGGAACGATCGAGCAGACGATATTGCAACCATGTGCGCAGACGGAGAGAAGGTCAAGCTCTATGACGGTGCTCGCGAAGCGTACGAGGTTGACCTCATTCCCCACAAAGGTGACCCAAAACTTCTTGCATTGAAAAAAACAAAATCAAAGACAAATTCAAAAGTTAAGGCATATTCATATTTAAGTTTAGTAGGTGGGCGCCTCATGAAACATGGGACGTGGGCCGAGTGTGAAGCGCGCGTGAAGGGAGTGCGTGGTACGAAGTTTAAAAAATCCACGAGCCATGAAGACGAACGCGCAATTATAAAAGCGTGGGGCGCATGAGAAAGGACTAATGTCAGAAAAATATTTTTTTGGTTTCATAATAAGTTTTGTCATTGGAGTCGGCTTTGAAAGCATTTTTAATTTTGGAGTCTCTTTTGGTGTATTTCTAGTGGTTCTTTCCGTGCTTTCATTGGTTGCCGCTTCAGTGAGGATGGGTGCCTTTCGGAGTTTGCTTGTTTCATTGGTTCCTGTAATCCTCTTTGGGTCCGCTCTTGGTGTATTGCGCGTTGATGTTTCAGAGAACCTGAGTAACCGAGCAGCGCTCGATAGTTATGTCGGAAAGACACTTGAGTTTGAAGGAGTTATTGTTGGTGAGCCGGATGTCCGAGAGGCATATACCAACGTTGTCCTTAAGGCAGAGAGCGTCCTTTATGAAAACGACAAACATATTCTTGATAAGCCAGTCAAGATTCTAGTGCGTGTTCCGGAATATCCTACACTTCATTATGGGGACGAAATTGTCATGAAGGGAAAGGTTACGCACGTGAGAAATTTTGAACCAAAAGAAGGAGAAAAAGATTTTAATTACCGTGCGTATCTTGCGAAGGATAATATTTATTACCAGATATATTTTCCTCAAACATCGGTGATAAAAAATGGGGAAGGAAACCTTGTTCTTGAAAAATTATTTGCAGTCAAAGATGGAATGATTCGAAACATCGCGCGCACTATTCCCGAACCTGAGGCCGCTCTCGCGGGAGGAATCACGCTCGGTGCGAAGCAATCCTTGGGAGAAGAGTTATTGCAAAAATTTCGTGAAACAGGACTTGCGCATATCGTTGTGCTTTCCGGTTACAACATTGCGATTGTTGCGGGAGCGATTACGGCAGTTACGATGTACCTCCCTTTTGTATGGCGCATCATACTATCAGCGACAGGGATCGTTCTCTTTGCGATGATGGTGGGCGGAGGGGCAACTGTCGTTCGCGCGACAATTATGGCACTCATCATCATCCTCGCGAGAGTTGCGGGGCGCGAAGGCGATGCACTTCGCGCGCTCATGATCGCAGGAGGACTCATGATCTTCTGGAGTCCGATGATTCTCCTTTATGATATTGGGTTTCAGCTGAGCTTCACCGCGACGCTTGCGCTCATAATATTTTCTCCAGTCCTGGAAAAATATTTCATGTTTGTATCAAGCAGGATGTTTCGGGAAATTGTCGTGGCAACAGTGTCGACGCAAATATTCGTTCTTCCTCTTCTTCTGTATCATATGGGGAGCGCTTCGCTCATCGGGATTATCGCAAATATTTTTGTTCTTCCACTGGTCCCGCTTGCGATGCTCGCCGTATTTTTCGTGGGCACGCTCGCATGGATTCCTATCATCGGAAGCATGTTTGCATTCATCGCATACATCATCCTTGCATACATCATTCTTGCTGTGGAATTTTTTTCCAGCGTTCCATTCGCTTCGGTTGCGGGAGTAGCATTTTCACTTTGGATGCTCGTCTTCGCGTATGGGGTTTTTGGAGTTTATAGCATGAAAAAATTTCGAGCATCTCATCAAACCGCAGAAGAAAAAATTAAATACGATATATAATTACTTCTCAACTTCACGAATAATTTCAGGACTGTTGATGTAGCGATAGAAAAGATAGAGAACGATCAGAGCGATGACGATGAGCACGATCGCATATTTCCCAAAAAGCTCAGGAGCTTTTCCAAAAAAGTATCCTATTGAAATAAAAATGAACGACCAAATGATTGAGGCAACGAGGATGATTAATGCAAAAAGTCC
>ERZ1292625.1926-Hain-H41-01um-R1-1926-length-21402-cov-9_pt1 | contig 20143 bp, 18 predicted proteins | sample MGYA00564400_ERZ1292625 | MGnify/ENA primary metagenome ERZ1292625 (study PRJEB36523, sample SAMEA6512639) | groundwater metagenome | collected 2019-01-08 | study: AquaDiva: Metagenomics assemblies of 32 groundwater samples
GAAATTGGCGGAGGATGCGAGATTCGAACTCGCGTTACACTTTTGGTGTAAACTCGCTTTCCAAGCGAGCGCCTTCAGCCACTCGGCCAACCCTCCGTTTTTCCTGGACTAAAGGAGAGTTAACACTTCGAAAACTTTCTGTCCACTAACAAAAAAGTTGATGGCTCGTTTTGAGTCCGTTTATAGAGATAAAATGCTCGAAAACTAATTTTAACCATACTGAGCTCTGCATTCAAACTATTGTCTAGTCTAGAATCGTCACAAATTTCTCGAAAATTTATTCAAAAAACCATCGAGAAGTTCAAGTGATAGATCAATTTTACCGAAAAAAAAGCATGTTCTTATTGCCCTTAGGACTTCAAACAAGACTCTCTAAAATCCCCTGGGGAACTTTGCTTCTCATTCTTGCAACCGTTACGCTGACCGCGAACGAATTGTGGTATGGAATCGAATTCGAAAATATTTCTCGAGTAAAAGAATTTTTTCTACAAGCCCTGACTTTTACTTCACCATTACAAATATTTATGTCCGCATTTCTGTTAGTGGCTTTTTCTCCTTATATTGAAATGCGCATGGGCACAATAATGTACCTGGTAACATATTTTTTAGGTGCCTTTGTTGGACAGTATTTAGAAGCCTACTTTCAAAGCACAGCAATCGATTTTATTCCAATTTTTGCACTTTCGACTTTGATCGGGACATTTTTAATTTTCTTTGCGCAAACAAATTATCGCATTCTGTATTTTGCACTTCCAAAAACTAAAAAAATGCTTTTGATACCGGCATGGGGATTTTTACTCATGAGTCAGATTTTTTTCGTGGTTGCACATATTTATACTCAACAAGAATTTCCTTTTCCTTCATTGATTGGCTACGTCGTGGGTATGTTCATCGCTATTCTATGGGGTAATATTTCTTTCTTAAATAAGGACTTTTTATTCCCAGCTGAAGTCAATCTTCTTCTTCGCGCAAAAAAAGAGAAAGATCCTTTAAAGAAAATCGATTGGATTCTAGAATGCCTTAGAGTTAATCAAACCAATCCACAAGCCACAGAATATCTTTTTCGAACCATCGCGAAATCTAAAGTGGCACCACACTTTTTCACAGGTGTGCAAAAAGATGTCATTTCAAATTTAATTTCCGCGATGATAAAAAGAAACATCAAAATTGATATGAACATGTTCATTTATAATTTTTCACTTTTGCCATTGAACTGGAATTTGGCAGACATCGGCTTAACTGAAATCCAAGAAGAAGATCTGGATTTTATGAATGAATTACTGAGCCATTCCCAGTGGCGCATCGCTATCCGACTCTTTGATGCCTACTTAGCCAGCGACACTGAAGACGAAGCTCGTGCCATTGTCATGGCTACAATTAAAACGACTTTGGATGAGCTTGCACGAGTGGGATTGAAACCCATCGATGAAGAGTGGTTAGCAGAATATGTCATCTATCACAGTGATGGCTACGCCGCAGATTTAATCAAATCGACTTTTACAATAAAATCCGGAGTCGATTCCGGTGCCGCTTAACGAATCGCCAATACACGCCTCGCTTGGTAAAAGATTTTTAGCTGGGCTTTTTGATTTTACCATTAACATTACATTTTTAGCCGTTCTTGAACTTGCAATTACCCTGTCAAAACCAAATAGACCTGAAATGATCTTCACGATTATTAGTCTTCTATTTTTATTTTTTTATTACATCTGGTCGACTTACAAAACAGGAGCTACTCGGGGGAAAAAATATTTCAATCTTAAAGTTGTGAATCAATTCAACCCAAATGATCTTAGTTTTATGACTGTTCTAATACGTGAAGTAATTTTAAAACCCATTTCAATTTTTTCTTTAGGATATCTGTATTTGAAATTTGACCCGGACGGAGACCCTATTGCCTTCCAAGATCACTACACAGACACTCGAGTTATCCTAAATCCACCCTCCGTCGACGAGGCTATCTACTCTTATCAAAGTCGCGGACTGCCCTTTTTGGCTTTGCTTATTCCAGTATTTATCGTCTATTCCCTCATTTTCTTAGCCACACCCATTCCTCTTTCCAGACTAAAAACTGAGCTTAATATTTTAGGTCTGCAAATTGATGGCTTAACGGGAAATGCCGTTAAGGGTTTCAAAATAAACAATTTACAAAGTTCTTATAAAGACTCGGTCATTAGGATGAGCGATATTCAGTTTCGATTGGATATCGCTGAACTTATTTTACGTCAAAAAATCTCTATCCCAAATTTTAATATTAGCACGCTTGAAATAAATAAAAACCTAAATATTCAAAATGCAAATACAAAAAAAGTTACACCACCAGAGCTTTTGGCTTCCTTAGTTGCGCCAACAAACTTCGAGATTAAAAAAATAACTTCACCAAATTTTATAATTTATGGAAAAAGTAATAACTCACTTGCAATTTCAAATATATCAAAAAATTTCGATGGTCTTTTAAATATAGGAAATTTAAAAATAGAAACCAGTTTTTTTAATTTCAGCGCGCAAGAGGCTTCATTTAACTCGACCAACAACATGATGAAATTAAATTCATCGCAACTGACATTGAAACCCAAAATGCATCCTCGATTAATAAAAGATATAAGTTTTAACCTTGCTGCAGAATTTAATATCGAAAATCCTGAACTTGCAATTTTTAATCTTCAAACCGCAACTGATGAGATTCGCATTCACCAAACTGAAAAATCTTTTGTCATGCAAATTAAAAATTTTAATATTCGCGAATGGCTACAGTTGCCTTGGCCTATCAATAAACTCAGTTTAAATTATTATGACAATGTCCGCTTTTCACAAATTATTAAAAATCCAAATCTGTTGTTGACTCAGGAAACAGAAGTTCAGTTGCATGGAAGAAAATTTAGCATTCATCGTGATACAAAAAAACCGAATGCCAGAAATATTGCATCTCTTCAATCTGGTGTTCCCGCCAGCGCCGCCTGCGAATCAACTTTGTGTTTGCACTACAGCGATCGCAGTTTTTCGATGAATTTTGATTTACAAACTCTGCTAAGTGATTCGGTGGGTTCGCAACCACTCAAAATTGAAGACGCTTCGCGAAATCATAGTTACAGCTCATCGAGCGAACTGTTAGCTCAAGTGTATTTTAATAAAACATTTAGCAATTTAAATGAAAATGAAAAATCAGTTGTACAGCAAGAGCAGGCTCTGTTTGACCTGAAGCCTTCTCGAGTGGCTGACGAAAGCTATCTGCGAGAATTAAAAAATCTAAATAAAAATAATAGGTCTAATTATCAGGCTCTTCAGTCAGGGAGAATAATTTTAGCAAACTTGCGACAGGATCGATCAGCATTGGGAATTTACAGAGCTATTGCCTATTTAAAATCTGTTGGTGATTGTGACTCAATTCTAGCTTTGCCTACGGATCTATTCACCGATATGATTATTCAACAACCAAAATTAAAGTCGCCAATACACCTCAGTTTAGCCTCCTGTGCGAAAGATCCCCATGTGGCTCTTCAATTACTTACCATTGCCACCCAAGATAAACCTCTTGATTCTGAAGGACTACAGCTGTTGGGGAAAATATATTTTCGTCAAAAAAAATATTCAGCAGCCCTGGATATTTTCAACCGCTTGAACCGCTCAGGGTCATCGGAAGTTGATTTAGATCATTTGGTTCAAATCCATCGAAAAATGGGTAATAAACAAACCGCCTTGAATGTCGGCGCAAAATTGAAGTCGAAAATAAAGCAGGCACCGGAAATAAAGCGAAATATATCCTCGGAAACTCGTCATTTTTTAAAGTTATAATAGGGCGTGTCCACAGTAGCTTATTCAAATGAGGACACGCCTAAGGCTTTAATCAAGTCTTTCTAAATGATAATTCCAAATACCGATTTGGTAACGCAGCTGTTCTTGTTCTTTTATTTTTAAGTGCGGCAAAAGATGGTTCATCGTTTTAACCATAAAAGAAAGCACTACCGGATCAGCAACCTTTACTTCACCAATTTCATAAAAATTAGTTTTTAAATTAATATGTTTTTGCAGTCCTTCGTAAATACTAAGAGCAGACCACAAGTAGGATTTCATCTCAGCGACTTCATGCAAGGTCAACAAGGCGTCGATTGCCAATAGTTGGTCCATTAAATTGTGAGTAGTTCCAATATTGCTAAGATCTTGAACTTTCAAAGTTTCATAAACAAGGCCGTCCTTGTTGATCATTTGACTGGATAGAAGATTACCCAATCCGACCATAAGCTTCATAATGTTTACTTTATTTTCATTAATCAAATCTATCGGCGATTTTCCGGTTGCTAAATCTTTTTCGATAAGCTCTTTTGACTTGGTTTTTTCTATGTCCTGAGTTTTTGCCAAGAACTTACCGAAAGCGGATATCCATCGTGAAACATTTTCGCTCCGTACGATATCCGATTTTACACCAGCTTTTATGTCGACAACACCAACCATGGTCACTGGCGCCGTCGCCTGATCCATTTGATCTGCCCATAGACGTTGTCCTGATTCAGGAAAAAGTATAAATGGTGTTTTCTCTTTCGTGACGTTTGTTAACATATTTGCCGTATGAGCAAATATGAGTTTGAAAAATTCATCCTTAGGAAAAAGTTTCTGTCCACTTTCCTGCCCATCTGGTGAAAAAAGCTGGGCTGCGTCCTGTTTTCCCAGGTAAAGATCGAAATCATTGGCATTCCAATCCTTCAGGTACTCCATAAAGCTAACTAAACCACCGAACAAAAGACTTTGTGATTTTGCGCTCACATTTAAACTTAAGGATTCGGATCGAGTGGTGTATTCGGTTTTTAATGGAAGAAAATCTACAAGAACATAACTTTGTGGTGAATTTGGAGCTATTCTTAAACTGAACTTAATGTTAGCTGATTCGACAGATCTGACAAGCCCAAGATTAATATATCCAGGTCGAAATTCAACGCCACCAAAACCTAAAACTTTATTAAGCTGATTCATAAATACACGGGTAAAGTGTTTATTATTTTTAGTATTTGAATTCATCAACCAGGAATAGGTTTCTAAACTTGCGCCTATCGCTGCACTTGAACTTTGCATTGAATCTGAGCCTGTTCCCTCAAGATTAACATTATGGCTTCTATCCATAGTCACTTCAATGAGTGGCTTTTCGTAAGACGACAAATCCGAAGATGCTTTATCGAAATTCTTTTTTCCCCAGTCAATTAATTTTAAACGAATGAATTTAACGACATCGGAACTGATCAGAGCGATTTCTTTTCTTTCTTCTGCGATTTTTTGGCAAATTTTATCAATAACCATCTGAGACAATGTCGGCAAGGTCTTCGAAACTTCTTCTTCAAGCGCACTTAATGCATATGCATGAGCACTTTCATTCAACTTTCTTCGCAGTTTTTCAAGACCATAATCCTCTAACTTTGGTTTTACAAAAAATGTGGCCAAGAAATCTTGCCATGGAGAAATGCACCCTGGGCGTACGATACATCTGATTGTCGACTCTGATTTTCCATTAAGAAAGTCGTATAAATCAGCAGACACCGGTTTAATATTCTCGGCCCGTCCTTTTTCATCCAGCATAAGCCATATCTCTAATAGGACATCCAATGCACCGTCCGCATTTTTATATTTATCTATTTTTTTGCCGACTCTTTTGCCGTCAGCTATTAATTTTTTATTTTTTTTATCTAATTCGACATCAAAATTGGTAACTATCTCTTCAATTGCGGTTATTATTACCGAAGGAGTCTTGGGTTGCTTTATTTGCTCTGAATAACCTCGTAACATTTTAAGACTTTCATCGCCTTGAGTCTTTAACTCTTTCATTAAGGGTTTTTCGAAGACTGGTTGCAATTTTAGCAGAGGAATACTCAAAATTAATTTATCCAGGAAGCTTTGAACCAACACAATAGATTGATCAAAATCGATTTTTTTAGGCCATTCAAATTCTTTATTTAAATCAACAATCAGGTTTTTTAACTTTTCCATGTCTTTTTCGATACCAGCATCGATTTCGACAATCGTTGAACGGACTTCGGGTTCGGCTCGAGCGATTAGCAACTGAAGAAATGGCGTAGCTTCAAAATTAACTTTATTAACTGAATTTTTGGTGGCTTCAAATTTATCAACTAATTGTTGTGCGGCTCGCTTCATTCGCAAGTTTTGAGTCAATTGAGATTGTTCTAAAAGATTTGTTACTAATTCAAAATAATCATTGGTGTTAATTGTCCCATTCCAAGCAAGTGGAAATGATTCCACTCCCCCATTCATCGCTGTTTCTTGAAGTTCATTAAATTGAGGAGTGAAGTCAGTTTTTGGAGGTGTTCTTTCTTTCATTTGCAATGGCGGCGCACAGGACGTAAACGCCACTGATAAACCTAACATCATAATCCAGCACTTAAACGTCTTCATCCAACAACCTCTAAGGTTTAACATTTTTCATCGACTCAAGATCAATCATGGACTTGAGCGATTGTAAATAGGCCTGCAAAACATCGCCCTTATTTTCAGTGTTCTCAATTGCCATTTGACTGCACGCTTTCTTTTCCAAAACTCCTGATAAAGAAAGCAATTCTTTTGCTAAACTGTCGTAGTCTTCTTTAATTTTTTTATCTTTTTTTGCAATTCGGTCAGCAATCGCTTTTACTCGAGCTTTTTTAACTTCAATTTTTTCCTTTTGCTGCGGTACGAATGATTTTACCTTTTCAAGAAGTTCTTTTTTCCCAGCATCAGATGTGTCGTTTTCCATCAGATGAGAAAGATCATCAACTAATTGGTTGTTGTCAAAAAAACTAGTTGTAGTTGATTGCAGTTTTTTAGCAATCTCTTCAGCCTGATCGTCGGTCAGCGCATTTTCACCCAGAGGGAAAAGCACTTCGAACACATTTTCATAAAATAAAAACTTTTCTTTTGCGCTTAAATCTTTATTCAGCCTGACAAGAGCAACCGCCAAATCAAATCGCACCGACACAGCGGCAAATAATTCTTTTTGCGAATTATTCAACTCTTCGACTGCCGATTTTAAATCTTGCTGGCCAGTTAATTTGCCCAGAACTTTTGTAAGATTTTTTCCGGTCAAAGTATTATTTCCAAAAAATTCCATCGTTAAAAGATCTTCTAATTTGTGACTCAAGCAAGCTTTAAAAGTCTCTTGATTTTTTTCTAAAATATCTTGGTTCCCAACTTTTGATGATGCACCAGTATCACGCCGTCCTGATCCAGGATGTTTCTCTGCGCCTTTTTCTCCGGACTTTGCACACGAAATTACCCAAAAGCTCATAATAGCTAAGCAGGTGATAAGTAGGGTAAAATTTGTTTTCATAAACCGTCCTAAAAAAAGAGTATAAAACTGATTTCTTGTATAATTTTTCTTTCAATATTCTGACCGGCAAAGGCGCTCGATAGATCATAGGAAATAATTGCCGGTATGACTGCTTGTTTTTTAAAATAGCTTTTAACGGTGTCATATGACAGTGATAAAGAAGCCGTCTGTTCTTGTGTGTTTGTATTTGCTGTCAGAAGGTCGTAGCGACTGCCGTTGGATCCTGAATAAGAATCAGAATTTTTTTGTGCATACCCGTGGCCTACTCCCACTTTGTATTTATCATTGAATTTGACTGCCAATTCATTTTTTAACGTGGTTTTCGAGCCCGTTGTTCTGCGAATAGACTCTTTTGTTGAATCATTGGGTAAAATGTCGTCTTCATTTCGCGGAACACGTTTTGTGATTTGATCAGGAAGACTGTAGAGATATGACAGAGTGGACATGAAGGTAACTCCATAATCCATGTTGTACGCGAATGTGACGCCATTTTCTAGTGATGTCATCCCCGAAATATTCAAGGCCGTGATATCATCAGGATCAAATTTCGGTCCTGTCGGTAGTCCTAAATAAGCTGAGTGAATTACACTTATTCTATCTTGCGAAAACAAATTGTAAAAACTGACGAGCTGAACATCGTGCAAAAAAGTTTCATTTTTATCGACAAGAGGTTTGTAACCGGCTGCCGAAATCGCCTTCAAAGTTTCCGCACCTAAATCAGTATTTAAGGCTTGATCTAACTCTGGAAACTTTCCACCAAATTCTTGTTTATAAAAATCAACGTTTGAAAATGATCGAGAAATTTTAACAGTATTTTTATAGGTAATAATAGGTAGAGCCAAAGCCATGGTCCATTTATTGGAGATTCCACGAGCATAAACTGGGGCAAAATAACTCACTGTGGGATCGATGTTAAACTCAAGGACTCCTAAGTTTAAGGCGTCCCCTAAGCGCTGATTGCCAAACTTATTTAAAGCACTAATAAGAACCTGTGCCTGAGGGTTTACTTTAGCTAAAGTAGGAGCATCAAATTCAATGGAATACAGGTCACTCAGTCGCCATAATTCACCAGCTTTATTGTATTTTTGATTCAAGCCTTGAACTAATCCAAATTTAAAAATAGGGCTGTTTATGCCCTCAGGAAGGGTATCAGATATGCCTGCATTTGCAGACTTAAAACCCATCATTAAAAAGAGTATTTTTAAAAGAAGCTTCATTGCTTTAATTCCATAACAAATACTCTAAGCAATTAACAGACCAAATTTTTTTGTAGAATTGAGGTGTGTTCTATTTACAAATCCAATTGGAATTACTTCTATGGCTCAATTCTAAAATAAAAAATTATTTTTCACTTTTTGCCAGGTGGTGTCTATTTCTTAGACACCTTTCCCAGTACAAACAGCATCAGCAAGCCTGGAATGGCGATGAGCGCACAGACATAGAAAAAATTGGCCCAATCCAAAGCCTTAACCATGTTTCCAGAAAATCCAGAAAAGAAATTCCTACCAGATGTCGCTAAGCTTGATAAAATTGCATACTGAGTCGCCGTGTATCTTTTGTTAGTGATTGTTGCAAGATATGCCAAGAAGGCCGCAGACCCCATGCCTGAAGAAATATCTTCAAAACACACTGCAAAAGCCAAAGCCCACTTGGCTGGTCCCGTAAAAGTAATTAAGGCAAAACTGGCCGTGGACAAAGCTTGTAAAATACCAAATGTCACTAGCGATCGATAGATTCCCACTGAGTAAATAACTGCGCCGCCAATAAACAAACCAACCAAAGAGGAAATCAATCCAAAAGTTTTTGCAATTAATCCGATGTCCTCATTGGAGTAACCCATTTGCACATAGAAGGGACTTAACATCGCTCCGGAAAGTGCATCGCCTAATTTAAACAAGAAAACAAAAAGCAAAATAACAAAAGCTTTATCACGTGTTAAAAATTCTTTGAAAGGATCCAACACTGCCGATTTTAAAGTTTTAGGCTTGAGCTCTTTCTCTACTTTGGGTTCTGGAGCCAGGCAGGTCGCAACCATGCCTAAAGACATCAGTACACCCATCAGTAAATAAAGCTGCTGCCAAGTCAGTCCAGCCCAAGAAGAGCCAACCATTCCAATTCCTAAGCCTCCAGAAAGTAACATAGCAATACGGTAGCCATATTGGTTCACACTGGAACCCATACCAAGTTCTGCATCTTCTAAATATTCTCGGCGATAAGCATCGATAGCAATATCTTGAGTCGCACTAAAAAAAGCGATAAGTACTGAAATTCCTGCAATGATATGTAAAGAATTTGCCGGGTTAAAAAAGAAGATGGACGAGATCAATACCATTAAACAAGCCTGAGTCATTAACATCCAGCTTCGTCTTCTTCCCCAACCAAAAAAACTAAATCGATCCAACAGCGGTGCCCAAATAAACTTTAAGGAATAAGATAAACCCACCCAGCTGAAATAACCAATCATACTGATATCAATTTGTTCACGAGCTAACCAAATTTTCAGTGTGCCACTAGTTAAGAGCAAAGGTAATCCGCTGGAAAAACCCATAAAAAATATCAACAACATTTTTTTGCTGAAAAATTCTTTAAAAAAGCCTTTTGCGCTCACGAGGACCTCTTAAAATTCAAAATTTAATTTTCAGTTTTTTTTCTCATTTTCCAAAGATAATGACTGATTAAAGGTCGACGCGTTTCCCCCGTCACAACCATCAGTAATTTTGTAATCTTCAAATCATCCGCGTCGGTGTAAAGCAAAATCAACATCTCTTGAATAAAATTGGTATTAAGAGTGACATAGTTGTCGGTTCCCACACCTAACAACACTCCTTTTTTTTCCCACCAAGAAAAAGGGTGATCTTTATAATCTTCAAATTTACCAGTAAGTTTGTTATTCGAAGATGGCAACGCGATCAAATCGACGTCTTTTTGAATGAGTCGATTTAAAACGTCATGTTGATAATGTTCAACTTCACGAGCCGTATGGAATTTTGCTTTTAAAAATAAAGTTTGTTCGTCTTCGTCCAACTTTGTGCCAGCCAATAGCTTATCCAAAACAAATTTTGAACTTCCCCAGTCCAGCTCAATAAGTTCGCGGTGAATCGTATCGTCGGTCGAAATTGCTAATGATTTTGAATTTTTTTTCAAAGCCTCTTGATATAGGCGGTGAAAATAAAAGTTGGGATTTATTCCCAGACTAATTCCATGCTCAAGAGTATCAATGTGCCAAATGTTCATAGCATTATCTACGGCTTGAATGCCTTTTTTCAAGGTGTGAAATGTTTCGCCGTGATGCGAACGAATTTTAAATCCGCGGTAATGCAGTTTTCGAAAGCCATTTTGCATTTCATTGAAATGCTCTTTTCGATAAAGTTCTTTTTCGTCGCCGACAGTATCGACATCAGTTAAGTGCTCGGCTAATTGAGGATACTTATCGAGCATTCGAATAATTTCATTAATTTGACTCATGAAATGTTCGCGACGAGTTTTAAAATTGGATGCATCAAAATGGTGAGCTTCTTTTCGAAAGGACGGCGAAAGAATAAATTTAAAGTCAGGATGTTCTTTTCTAAATTTTTGAAAACCTTCAAATAATCCCAAGACGACGTCTTCAGAAGTGACTTGGCTAATTCCTGGGATTTGTTCTGCTTGGCTGGCCGATGACCGAGATAAAGAAAATTTAAGTCTGATTTTTCCGACGTTGTATTTCGTGTAAAGCTCGCTGGCTAAATGATAAGATGCTTCGGAATGGATTTCTTTTGAAATGAAAATCAATTGCGGCAAATATAAAATTTTTAAATAGGTTGAAAAACCTTCATTTTCACTCAGGCGAATTAACTTATCTACGTCCTTTGAGTTTTTTATTGGAACGGCATCATCACCATAAATTTGTTTTATTCTTTCTTCGTAAATAGCCTTGTTGGGACCATCCAGTAATTTTTTAAGATGAGGGTAAATAAATTCTGAAGTTAAGGCCCCAGTGAGATGAATATGTTCTTCATTGTATTTTACCGGAAAATTTCTAAAAAAATCAAAAAACGCTTTTGAAACTTGGTGTTCCAATAAAACATGAATCTTGGCTTTATTGGTTTTAAATAGATCCACGAGCTGCCTAAATTAAAAAACTAATTTATAAGCTGCAGGACTTTTCTGCTGAAGATCCGAAGTAAGCAAAAGATCCAAGGTATCGACGAGCGTAACGCCATTGGTCTCGCTGATTGTTCGTGTCACCGCTTGGACTAAAATTTTATGAATATCAGGTGTCATGCCTCGAGGTTAACGAGGATTCAAGATCTTGTACATGACTTTATGTACGCCAATTCCTGGGAGTTCAAAAAGTTCTCCGAGTCCTCTGAAACCAATGCTTTCGTAAAATGGCATGGCTGTAATTCGGGCATTGCACCAAATCAAATCACATCTTTTTTTTCTTAACTGATCTTGCGCAAAACTCAACAGCTGCGCCCCAAATCCCTGACTGCGGTATTTTTCATCAGTAACCATTCCCCGTAAGCGATAAGGCGCACCCGCATGAAGTAAGGGACAGGCCTGATACGAAAATGAAGCCACGCAAATAAGATTATCTTTAAATGATAAACCCAAGTGAAAAGTGCTTGCTTCCGAGTCTTCGGGATTTATGCACTCCTCGATACTCAAGAAGGGTTTAAGGGCCTTTTTTCTAAGAGGCAAAGTCTCTGTGACGTGGATGTATCGCAGTACCCCTTGTTGGCTCATCCGGCTTTAAACCGTAAATATTGAAGCCAAACATTGGGAACTTGGCCCGGTTTAATTTCATACTCAATAACTGGAAGCCACACCGGGGCCTTCGGTTCTTTCATTAAGGGCATATCGGCCTGCTTTGGGGTACGGTTTGCTTTTCTTTGATTGCACTCTCGGCAAGCCGATACGACATTGGTCCAGACTTTTTTCCCTTTATGAGACACTGGCGTCACATGGTCCAAAGTTAGATGTTTTGCCGGCAAACGATCGCCACAATACTGGCAAGTAAAGTTATCTCGAATGTAGACGTTTTCTCGGCAAAACCTTACCCCTTCGGAAACTCTTGGTCTGACATAGACTTTAAGTCGAAGGACACTCGGCAACTGAAAGCTAGCCCGAGCTGAACGAGCAAAAATATTATGATATTCTAGAATTTCCACTTTTCCCTGAAACCAAAGAATCAAAGCCTTTTGCCAGCTGACGATTCGCATCGGTTCATAACTCGAATTGAGGAGAAGCGACCTAACCATAGTCTTTGTGTGCAAGAACCCCCCTCGCGCACTTATATCATTATAGCCTCCCCCTTAAATCGATTTCAAGGGGGGTCTTGCTTAATTATTGAGTTTCTTCTGAAATAATGCTTATTTGGCCAAAACTCACTCATAAAGGAGCCCCTATGAAACGTCGGGTATTTGCCATTCAATATATTCTTAAATCGACTTCCGGAGAAGTTTTAGACGCCTCAGAAAAGGACCAACCCTTAACGTTTCTTGAAGGCTCTGGACAAATCATTCCGGCTCTGGAAACAGAGATTAAAGAGCTCCTTGAGGGTGAAAAAAAGAAGGTCAAATTATCGGCTGAAAATGCCTACGGTCTGCCCGAGGAAAAAATGAAAATGCAGGTTCCAGCTGCAGAACTTTCTCATATTCCCGATTTAAAAGTAGGAAGCTATTTACGTTTAGAACTCGATAGCCAAAATAAAGTTGTTCGCGTAACTGAAGTGACGGCGGAATCAATTACCCTTGATGGCAATCACCCTTTAGCCGGTCAAGCTTTAGAGTTTGATATAGAAATGATCTTAGTTCGCGAAGCTACTAGCGAAGAATTATCCCATGGCCATGCCCACGGTTTGCATGGACACAGTCATCACTAAAAGTTGGAGATTTTAATATGCCTTCCTTTGACATAGTTTCAGAAATTGATATCCAAGAAGCCGACAACGCCGTTAATCAGGCAAAAAAAGAAATTGAAGGACGCTTCGATTTCAAGGGCACTCAATCAGAAATTAAGTGGGATCGTAAAGAAATTACTTTAACAGGTGATGATGATTACCGCATGGAGGCTATGAAAAGTATTTTGCAATCCCGCTTTCATAAACGGGGTATCGATATGAAAGTTCTGAAATTTGAAAAAATTGAGCCTGCTGGTGGAAAATTAATGCGACAGAAAATAAATCTGGTTCAAGGGATTGAAAAGGAAGTCGCAAAAGCGATTATAGCGGTTATTAAAGATACCAAACTGAAAGTCCAGTCCCAAATTGTCGATGATAAAATCAGGATCACATCCAAAAGTATTGATGACTTGCAATCCGCCATGGGCCTTATTAGGAAGGGTCAATTTGATGTCCCTTTGCAGTTTAATAATATGAGGTCCTAAATATTTTCCTCTTTACTTTTCAACCCCCTGTGTTAGTTTTAAATAGATATTCCGTGTGAGTGTTCGTGTGTACCTGGTTCGTTCCGTTCCGACTCATGGCTTCCGCGGTGACCACAAAAACGAGGAGGAAAAGTGGGTAAGAAATTGTATGTGGGAAATCTCCCATTCAGCGTTGGTGATTCAGAACTTCAAACAAAATTTTCAGAATTCGGTGCAGTCGATTCTGCGAAAGTGATCACTGATCGTGACACTGGACGAAGCAAAGGTTTCGGTTTTGTGGAAATGTCTGACGACAGTGAAGCTGATGAGGCTATCGCAAAACTTAACGGCACTCAGTTTGAAGGGCGGGCGATGAATGTTTCTGAAGCACGACCTCAGGCTCCACGTGAAGGCGGCGGCGGACAACGACGTGGCGGCTTCGGCGGCGGTGGTGGTGGCGGCGGACAACGACGCGGCGGCGGCGGTGGTGGCGGCGGAAATCGCTACTAAGACTAAATTTTAAATTTATAATGCAACAAAACCCGTCCCCAAGACGGGTTTTGTTTTATATACTCGTAGCATGTTTAAATATCTCACTTTTTTTAAAATCATTCCGCTACTTTTTCTTTTAGCTCCGATCAGTTCATTTGCTGAAAATAAAATGGTCGTCCTTGGGGATTCGCTTACTGAAGGCTATGGGGTCAGCAAAGATTCGGCTTTTCCTGCTTTGCTTGAAAAAAAAATCAGTTCGGTTGGAAAATCCTGGATTGTCGTAAATGCCGGAGTTACTGGATCGACAACGGCTTCTGGGCCGGGACGACTGAAGTGGATTTTAAATAACAAAGATTTAAGTTCTCAACCTAAAATAATTCTTATTATTTTAGGAGCAAATGATGGCCTTCGTGGTTTAAAAGCCGAAGACAGTCAAAAGAATTTAAGCAAAACCATTGAGCTTATCCAAGCGAAAAAAATAAAAGTTGTTTTGGGCGGTATTTATATGCCACCTAATTACGGCAAGGATTACACCGAAAAATTTAAGAAAATTTATTCAGAACTTGCACAAAAATACAAAATCAAACTGATCCCTTTTATTTTAGATAAAGTCGGTGGCAATGCAAAATATAACCTCGCAGATGGGATTCATCCGAATGAAGAGGGACATAAAATTATTGCTGAAAATATCTATGAATCCATAAAGGATATTTTATGAGTTTAGAAATCAACGCTCTTTCAAAACATTTTTTTCAAGGTGAAACTAAGATTGATGTTTTACATGACTTAAATGTTTTGGTTAAGTCGGCTGAAATTGTTGCTATCCTTGGTCAGTCAGGAAGCGGCAAATCCACTTTGCTTTCACTGATTGCAGGCCTGGAAAAACCAAACTCTGGTAAAATCATTATCGACGACGTGAATATTGTTCCTTTGAGCGAGCGACAGGTAACGCAATTTCGTGCGAATTCTTTAAGTTTAGTTTTTCAACAATACCATTTGATATCGCACTTAACGGCAATTGAGAATGTCAGTCTGCCTTTAGAAATTCTGCGGACTTCCGATGCCGAGTTGCGGGCTGAAGCGCTCTTGAAAGATTTAGGATTAGGCCATCGCCTTCATCATTTTCCAAACCAACTCAGTGGCGGTGAATGTCAGCGCGTAGCCATTGCCAGGGCCTTAGTGACCAACCCAAAAGTTCTTTTAGCCGATGAGCCTAGCGGAAATCTTGATATTGATACTGGCGAAAAGGTAATGGAAACTTTTTTAAATCTGGTACGTAAACATAAAACCACCACCGTGATTGTTACTCATAATGAAAATCTGGCACGAAAGTGCCAACGCTCATTCCGTCTTAAGGCGGGACAATTAATCGAGATCAACTGGTGATTTTCAAATTTGCTTTCCGAGAAATTTACCGCAATTGGAATATCAATCTTTTTTTCGTATTGAATTTAAGTCTTGGTCTAATTGGATTTCTGACGGTGGATTCCTTTAAAACAACTCTGCAAAAATACATTTCCGAGAACTCAAAAAGAATTCTTTCGGCGGATTTGGCTGTTTCAGCACGGCGGGAAATAACTAAGGATGAACTTCAGAACGTTAGAAATATTATTGGAAACGACGTTTCTGAATCCCAGATTTTTGATTTTTTTGCAATGATATCGACACCCTCCGGATCAAAACTGGTTCTGGTAAAAGCGATTGACCAGTCTTATCCCTTCTATGGAGAAATCGAACTTGAATCAGGCCCGGTGATAAGTGAAAAAACTCCTAATAAGACCATCTTCACAGCACCTAAAGCCTGGGTTTATCCCGAGCTAAAATATCAATTGAATCTTAAACGCGGCGAAAAATTTCGTTTGGGTAATATTGAGTTCATCCTGGATGATTTTGTTATCAAAGATAGTTCTCAGACTTTTCGTCTGACCAGCTTAGCGCCACGAGTTTTTATTGATCGAAGTCTTTTAAATAAAACAGGCCTTATTAAATATGGCAGTACATTTACTCAGAGTTATTTATTTAAAATAAAAGATGATAAAAATATCTCTGAAAAAATAAGCCAGATTTATTCGCTTAATAAAGATCCCGCCTTTCGAATCGAAACACCAGCATCCGCAGGCGAAGATTCCTCACGACAACTGGACTATTTATCCGATTTTTTATCCCTGGTTGCGCTGGTTGCCCTCGTTTTATCAGCTCTTGGAACAGCCTACCTGTATCGTCTTTACCTTTCCCAACACATTAAAGAAATTGCGATCTATCGCAGTTTAGGCCTTCAACAGGATTCCCTCTTTAAAATTTATTTTTGTCAGATTTTCTTACTGGGAATCCTGAGTTTGATTCCCACAGTTATCGGTGTAAATTTATTGTTGCCCGTGTTGTCTCAATTTATCGAGCAACTGACCTCTTTGAATCTGAATCCCCTTGTTTCTGGAAAATCGGTGTTAATTACGTACGTTCTTGCCTTTATAAGCAGTTGTTTAATTACATTGCCTTATCTTTTAAAATTGAATCAATTAAAGCCGGCTCGGCTTTTTAGCGAAGAAACCTTCAGTCCGGAACTTAAAATTGATAATCCACTTGTCTTTGTTCCAGCCTTGGTTGTCTTATATTTTCTTTCTGTATGGCAAAGTCATTCTTTGTATTTTGGCTCCATTTTCTTTGGCGCACTTGTCGGACTTTCCCTGATCATCAGTTTAATTTCATTTGGCTTTCTTCAAAGCCTTTCAAAAATTCCAAAAAAAATGGCTTGGTATTTTCGAATTGCATTAAAAAGTCTTTCCCGAAGAAAAAATCAAAGCTGGGCCGTATTTTTAGCTATTGCGATTGGAAGTCTGCTTATTAATTTGTTACCCCAGATGAAGACGAGTCTGAAAAACGATTTTGCCGTCGAGAATCAAACAAAGCTTCCTTCGATTTTTCTTTTTGATATTCAAGATGACCAAATCGAAGATTTAAAAAATGAGCTGATTAAAAATAATATACCCTTGCTGAATGTATCCCCTTTAGTTCGTTCACGACTTCTGAAAGTAAATGATCAAAACTATGAAAGAGCGATTGAACCTCAAAATTTTAAAACTCGGGAAGAGGAATCTGCCGCCCGTTCCCGCAATCGCGGAGTTAATCTTTCTTATCGAGAAGTTTTAACTGACACCGAAAAAATTATCTCGGGTGTTTCGATTGATAAGAAATATGATCCCAATTCATCTGAACTTCCCTTAGCTTCATTGGAAAAGAGATTCGCCGAACGAATGAACTTGAAGCTGGGTGATGTTTTATCATTCGATATTCAAGGGGTTGAAATCAAAGCCAAAGTGGCCTCTGTCAGACAAGTTCGATGGAATAGCTTTCGTCCTAACTTTTTTATTTTGCTTCAAGATGGAGTTTTGAATGAGGCTCCTAAAACCTTTATTGCCGTATTGCCCCAGTTAGATGAAAATATAAAAAGCCTGGTGCTCTCGAACTTGAATCGTCAATTTCCAAATGTTTCCGCTTTAGATGTAAGAAGAACTGTGGAAGAAGTTCTGCAGGTTTCTGAAAAAATGAGTTGGTCGCTTGAGCTTATGGCGGCTTTAGCTTTAGCCACCGGCTATGTTGTATTGTTTTCAATTATTCAAACTCAAGTTCAAACTCGTCGTTGGGAATTAAATATGTATAAGATTCTGGGCGCTCATTTTTTTGAATTGCGCTGGGTATTGATTTTCGAATTCACTCTTATCAGCTTTGTGGCCAGCCTGTGCGGCGCTTTTTTAAGTCTTTTTTTAAGCGCTATTCTAATGTACGAAATGTTTGGTATTCAGTTAACCATCACATGGCTTCCCATTTTATCCACTGTTATTTTTATTTCTGTGACCAGTGCTTTGATCGCAATCTGGTGTTCGCGACAAGTGGTCAGGGAAAAACCTTTAGTGCTGCTGCAGGGATCTTAGCGAGTATCCTAATTTCGCCAAGTGAATTTAAAATCGAACTCTTTGTAGTATTTTTCCTTCTGTTTAGACGAATAAAAGGGTTTTTCAAGATAACTTTGGGTGGGTTTATCCCAAATTCTAAAATTAATCACATCGGTTTTAAATAGTCGAATAGAAGCTAAGGATCGATTTCGATAAGTGCTGGATAAATTATCGCTCTTTAATTTTCCATGAATTTGCAATTTGTCTCTTTGTAAAATATCAAAAAATCCGTCCTTATTCAGATCAACTATCCATCCCACCTTACGATTATTAAAATCTTCTTTCTGTCCAAACAAAACAAAGTCATTCACCATCATCAGTTGTTGTCCATTTCTCCGAACATGAAGTGAATAAAATTTCATATCACTAGATCCATTGGGCTCTAGAATAAACTCTTGCCCGCGAGGGCCGGCAAAATAAATGCGCTTAAGACCATTCGCAAATTTTAAGGGATGTCGATAGCGCTTACTGTCGACATAATAACAATTATCTGCAACCATCACTTGTTTTTTAAATTTCACAATAATTGAATAAGGTTTCGAAGCTCCGCCGGTCACTAATAGGGGGAAAAAAAGAAATAATGTAGAAGTCACGATGACGGACTTAATGCGAACTCCCGGGTGTAAGGTCTATTTTAGTCCCTGTTCCTTGTTTTCACAAAAATATGTATTTTTCTGTTCTTGTCTGAGACCGTTTCAGAGTGGTAGAGGTTCTTATGTTTCAGACCGACCTAAAAAGAGCCATTAACGAAATATCACTTGGTAAACCCGTGGCATTACCCACCGAGACCGTTTATGGCTTAGCTGCGCGAATTGATCAGGCAGAAGCTATTGAATCTATTTTTAAACTGAAGCAGCGACCGTTCTTTGATCCTCTTATTGTTCATGTTGGTTCCATTGAGCAAGCACGTTCCGTCGTATCTTGGTGGCCTCCCGAAGCCCAGGAACTAGCGGAAGTAGCCTGGCCAGGGCCGCTGACAATGGTGTTACCAAAGGCGTCTCATATTAATTCAATGATCACTTCTGGGTTAGAAAGCGTCGCTGTTCGGTGGCCTAAGCATCCTGCCTTCCAAAGCGTTTTGGATAGTATCAAAGTTCCTCTTGCTGCTCCAAGCGCCAACAAATTTGGTCACACCAGTCCTACCGAAGCCAGCCATGTCCATGATGAATTTAAAAATGATTCTGTTTTTGTACTGGATGGTGGGCCTTGTGAAATTGGTATTGAATCTACGGTACTGAAAATCATGAAGACAGATTCGGGAACAGAACTCGCTATTCTACGACCAGGTCACTACAGTGAAATAGATATTAAAAAAATATTATCTTCCTATAAAATTAAATTCACAAATGTCATTGAGGCCAAAGAATCACCCGGGCAAATGAAGCATCATTACATGCCCGCGATTCCATTTGTTATCGCTCTAAAAAGAAAGGAGCTAGATCAACTTTCAGTGCAAATTTTTGAAAATATTTCGTCCTTACCTGCCGAAATTGATCAGGTAAAAATAGTTAAGCTATTAGCTCCACCTAAAAAAATGACCGAGTTGATACTTTCAACAGATCCCCGACTTGCAACTCGTGAATTTTACAGCAAACTTAGAAAACTGTCTGACAGTGGTTATGAATGTATCGTTTACTTTAAAGAATCAAACCAAATCTTAACAGAAAAGAATGATGCTTGGGATGCTCTTTACGAGCGTATGGACAAAGCTGCAAGCCTGATCTTAAAAGATTGAAAATTTAAGCGAAACAGGTAGGATACCCATGACTTGTCCTCATTGGACAAGCGGGGGCTGCTGTGAAGAAAAAGTTGAAAAAATCCCTAAGGTCCTTAAAAAAACTCAGGAGAGTTCCTTCAGGCATTAAATCTATTTATAAATTGCGTTTAAATAGAGTTCATAAATTCAAACCAAAAATTGAAATTCATCATGAGGTAGGTCACTTTGTTTTAAAAACTTTAACCACATCCAAAGAGCTTAAAGCAGCACTTCAACTTCGCTATCTGGTTTTTCACCATGAATTTATTGGGAAAAAATCCGAGAGAGGCGTTG
>ERZ1292625.2054-Hain-H41-01um-R1-2054-length-20141-cov-9_pt1 | contig 20141 bp, 31 predicted proteins | sample MGYA00564400_ERZ1292625 | MGnify/ENA primary metagenome ERZ1292625 (study PRJEB36523, sample SAMEA6512639) | groundwater metagenome | collected 2019-01-08 | study: AquaDiva: Metagenomics assemblies of 32 groundwater samples
TGATGTTGGAGTTGGGTGAGCATTGGATTATAAGTGTTTGAGAGTAATTATTAAACAAAAACCCGAGGCGGGAATTCCCGTCACGAAAATAAATAATAAAACTATTCGTACATAAAAAAGAATGAATCCTTGTTTATTTCGAGCTGACATATTCTTACACAAAATCCTACCATATTTATATCCAAGGGCAACATATATCGACGGACTTAACAAAATGTGATTATTAAATAAAAAAATGCGCAAAGAAATAGATAATCATAAGTATAGGATAAGACCTTTGTTTAAAAGCGATTATACGTATAATGTTCTATGTTAGGATATATAGAAAAATAACATTATTTACAATTATAGAATATGATTTAGAAACAATAGCAATAATAGCGGTAACGAATACTATAGAGTTTGATGAAAAATATATGAAATGATTAAGAAAATGTGAGATATATTATATAATGATATAGGCGCACCAGAAATAATGATTTTGTATGATCATTGAAAAGAAACTACCATATATTGTGATCTTTATTATTATTTAGATTATTGTTAGTCAGTAAGTTATAATAATTATTATAACGTTTCTATATATAATTGAGATGATATGTTAAAGAATAATAGTAGAATAAAGATGCGTGATATAATAATGCAAGAAAAAAATAATAATAAAATGTTACACATTAGTGATGTATTCTTTGTAAAAGCTTCCAAAATGTCATTATTTATGAAAATAAAACGTATAATATTTAGTAGATTATTACATTTGTTTGTAATTTATATATATTTATATAACGATCATCTTCCTAAAGTTAATCACCCAGAATGAATGATTAATAATTTCAATCTTATTAATACATATACTTATTAATAATTTAATAAACAGTTACAGTACCATTGTATAACAATTCGTTAACACCATCTAGAAGGGATTTCATATCAAGCTTTGCATCAAGAAGACGTTGTATATCATCCTATGAAACTGGTTTAGTCTCACCTGGGCAATTGTCTGAACACACGGGCATCTAATCTTTAACAAATATAAAGAACCATATTTCACCAATATCTGGCCGCACGTCAACACAAAATTCTGTAAACTTTTCTTTAAATTTGTCATCCATAAGCTGGACGATCTATATAAATCCTTGCCCGTATTGTTTATACAAGCTCATTATATTTTTGCATAGTTCTCAATAACATCTTCATATTGAACTTACAGATGATATATAATCGTTAACCATGGTTGGTATATTAACATGATAGTCTTGCTATTTGTATATAAGCTGGTTTATTATTGATATATGAAGTAGTATATTTTTTATTTCTGTACCTTCCACTATTTTATCAGTGTCGTGCTCATTGTCGGCTTCGTCGAACGCTTGCATTTTTTTTATTTTATTTTATTTTTATATTCCGAAAAGTTTATTTATTTTTTTATATTTTATTTTTTATTTTTATTAACAGATCCTTCATCTTAAAACAAACCCTACAATGGTAACACATGTTGATATGGTGTAGTATTAATTGTAGATTTAGTAACATATCCTCATCATCAGAATCAGGACTTGGACTTGGTGGCGTATCCATTTGTTTACAAAATTCCGCTTAATACTGTATTTCTTAGTTGCAAAATAACTTCTGTATTAAATAGATCGATCTTTTGTATTAATATATCAGGATTTGTTGTGCATACTGCGCTGAATATAATCCCAGGATTTCCTTGTGTTACATCAAAATCTGGAAACTGTTCTGTTTTTATGTTATCAAGGTATGTAATTGTTTCTGATGATATTGTAATTAATTGTGATCATATTCCTTCAATAATTACATCTAATTGATCAAGAGATGTTGATAATCCTGCAAGATCAAGTATAACAGGTTTTTTTAATGTGAATACTGACATTTTTTTATTGTGTAAATAAAAATTTCTACAAACGCTAATTCGCGCTGGTAGGATTTTACCATTGAAGAATAGACCCTGTCTACCAAAGAGATCCATCCCAGTGTTGAAGAAATGATTGATGACTGATTGAATTGTACGTCATTCTACGCTGGTTTAACGTTGGATTGGTCGGGTCAGCATGGTCAATGTATATAAACCCATTGTTTGTAAGAAGCGAAAGGTCCTTTCCAGAAGAACCAAACAAATTATATAATTGTGTATTATTAATACTTATAGAAGGAGTCTGATCCGTGAAGCCAATTAGTTGTGTATATATTGGTGTTTTTCATAAATAACTGTCTGATCCGGATGATGAGAGCTTTATATTAGCTGTTCCGAGTGCATTACTACAACTGATGATATTCTACTATGCAGCGTTGTTACTCATCATTATTGTGGGCGCTGTAAATTGCTTCTATCCGGAGATAATCTAGCCGAGGGATTTATTAACAATATCGAGAGATCCTGGTGCATAGTTCTAATATTTTGATAAACTACTGTTCCATCCGAGTATATCGCCATTTTGCTCGCTTGTAATTAATACATCAGTAAGATTGTTTAATTCAGATAGATCAGCATAGTCAAATACACGCTATTCAATATAAATACTGGGTGTAAATATCTACCCATTAGCCGTAAGACCCGCTTGTCCGAACTATAAAATGTCCCCGCTCGTACAAGCAACAAGCGCTGTGATACAGAATGCTCTCACAAAACCCGACACATTATCGTACGTTCGTTCTGTTTCTTGGAGCACTCCATTTTTAAAAATAGTGAGCTAATTACTAGACACTGCGCTCTACTATGGACAACCACCAGAAAACCGAATAAAATAATAACCAGTAATCGTAATCTGTATACTCTGTGCTGTACGGATAAATTTTGTTGCATCATTACTTACAACAAGAGGAAGAGCTGTGAGATTATCGAGATATCCACCTGCTGCAAAATTAACGTTATAGTTCTGGGCATTATTGGTGTCTTTCACGTTGTAGAAATATAGTGTGGATAATGGACTATTTACGTATGCGGTGGGTGATGTTATTCCTCCTGCAATATACATATCAAGATGAAACGCTGGGTTCTATATTGTCTAGAAACTGGCTGAGCATGCTACTCCGAGCCAATCTCCACTGTTCCATGTAAAGGGCTAACTGGTAAACGATAAAGATGTACCCGATAAACCACAATACGCAGAATGAATAATATTAACCCCATTAAGAAGAAAATATATACTATTACCTGCAAACAATGGAGTACATTCCATAGTAAAAGTATATGCATAAGATGTAGACCCTGCGTTTCAGAATAACTATCAATTATTGACTGAGGTCGTGTCTGTGGTATTTACAAATTGATCTCCGGCTAATGCAGTGAATATATCATAATAATTTAATGAACCGATTGTATTTGTATTTGTTATCGTTTTTGTATTATTTGTTGTTCAGAGCAATCGTGCATATGATGTATTATACGGGTTAACAAGGGTTGTGTTCTTCCACGTGTTATCGGCTTGGTATGTAAGAAACTAGCCTGTGTTTGGTGAAGAAACTGTAGAATCACTTGCTGCTGATATGCTATTGAGAGTTGTGACCTACTATGTTATACTAGCTATTGTTGGTACTTGAATAATAGAAAACGTAGGCGAATCATAAATTACAAGTGATGATTCATTTTTGGCCACGATAATCCATGTGGGGACTGCTATCGTTATCGTTGTATGAAGAAGGTCTGAAATCCCGGTATTGCCCCTATAGACCGATGTTAATGTACTAAATGGTTGTATTCCTGTAGTAGATGTCATTAACGAGATTCTACCACTTGTTCCGAAATATGCGAAAAATGATATAGTATATGTACCTGGTATTATAATTTTTGTTATATAATCGTTAATTTCTTCGAAACATATGTTCAAACCATTAGTGTTTCATGCTCACCTTGCATGTACTGCATGTAAATTAACACTTGCCATAGAACCTGTATCACTGCTTGAAATAAGAGTTCTTGGAACCTACCAAGTACCTCCTCCGTTGTCGTCTGCATATAAGTGATAATAATATATAGTTTGACCTGTTGAACCATTCTACCAGACGTTCAACGATTGGTTATATTGAAGGCTCTACCCATCGACGAGTGGATTAGTGACCAGATCTACATCGGTTAATCCTCCGAGTGTTGACACCCCACCACTGAATGTTACTGGATGAAATTTACCTAATCCAGAAGAATACTAAATAATTTGTAAATCCGTGGCCGGAATACTATTATCATAATCGGTAGCCCCGGATATTGTACTGGTTGTTGGCGGAAGCGCATTGTTGACAAATTCTGTTCCATTATACTGAAGAACATCGTTTAACACCGGGGTATTTATCACACAATCGTCAAGCTCATTGAGAATCTTACGAGTAACCAGATTGAATGCTGGGTTTGTCAAATTTGTACCTTCAGCTTGGTATAATCTATAATCGCTTGTGTCATAGCATAATCGGAGAACTTCAGGCGCTGACCCAGGTCCAAGGATCGTTTTATCATATGCATGTAATCCGATAGTCCCATTATTAATACTGAGTTTATCATGTGGGAGAAGACTTGGTGGATCGTTACTGAATAAACCAACGCCAACATAAGGGAGACTAGCCGCTGGATTACCATCGAAACAGCTGTTTATTATTCCAATTCCAAGATTATTATTAACAAGAATCGCCGCAGCATTATTACCTGGTACTGTATCATCGTTGACCATAACAAGAAATGATGCGTTCGTGTCTGTAGAATCTTGAATTCCAAACCTGAAACCTTCTCTTCCTGAAAACTAGAAAGGATCGAGAAATGATTTATAATTACTATTAAATTGTAGGAATTGTTGTGCACCTGTACAATCAACTTTCAGGTGTCTTGTTAGATCACTTCCAACGAATTCACAGACTCCTGATACTGTTGTTTGAGATGAATTTACAAGAATACTACTTGCATTTGTTGAATCCTATATTGCAACAGAAGATAAACCAATAATTTTATCAGAATTTACAAGATCGAACCCATTGATATTAAGGTTTGCGTTCATCATGTTAGTCCCGTCTATTCACAAATGTGTACTGTCAATATTTGTTATTGCATCGATTGTTGGTTGGATATCTATCCAGCCAGAGGAATTAGCCGCATTAAGATCAGTTCCTGGAGGAAAAGCAAACGGTGTAAACCCAGATGGTTCATACTCTTGTTTTATAGAATTGAACACAAGGATATCACCGTTTGATGGTGTTATGCTATTATCTACTGGAATTAATTCTGCGAGAATACTCTCTATATCCTATGCATTCGCATATTCTTTGCCCCTTGTTATTGTCGACATTTATCAATTTTTATATTGCAAAAAAAATAATAAGAAAATCCTAGCAACGCGAATTAGCGCTGGTAGAAAAAAATGAATCCTTGACTGAGCAAGGAATCAAAAAAATAGTGAGCATGTGTAATAAAAAATAGTGAGCATAAAATTTATAACAAATTAACAGAAAATCTTACTCTATATCGTTCATATCGAAACTCCAGACAGTCTTGAATAAATTACCGCTATTTGGTATTATTGTATCACCATATGGTGTCTTAAAGATTACCTATATCGTGCTCCCAAGGCTATTATAATATTTAAGCGGTGGCATGAAACTAGTTATCTACGATTGCCCAGGATTAGCGCTTATCTACACATGAATTTCTGGTTTTATTGATAATTGGTCAGAGATTGATGAATTACTGTATTGTTTCAATGCATTACTGGTCATTATTAAGTATTCTGGCTCAAATTGAGAGCTTGTAATTAATGTTAATAATCGTTGTCAGCTAGCTGATGTTGCACTTATCAATGCTGCTGATGTTGTGTCTGTACTACCTGGATAATACTCGTTCTGCCAATTGCTAACTGATGAGAATTTTACTATTTTATACGATTTTGCACCATAAAGATCCAGAACAATCTTGTAAGGAGTTGCTCCGGTTGTATTTAGTAGTATTTTGTTTAATGTGTCAATTCTGTAGAATCCGTCAGATAATTGGACGAATAAACCTGTGTCATAATATAGATAATTATTATTCAGCTATGTAGATACATTTGTATAACTATTATGAATATATACGCTTTGTAAATGGATATGCTCAAAATCATCAAACTAATTCCCTATCTATATAGGATCAGTACTATGGTATATCTAGAGCTGTGTTACTTGATTCATCGGTTGTTTGTTTATTTTTGATGTATAAAAAAATAATAATAAAATAAAAATGGAAAAAGAAAAACAAGATATTTCGTCAAGAGTGGCACCAATAGACAGGAATGCGAATTATTAGGATTTTGCATATGAAGAGAATTTCTTAGGATTATCTACACTTCCTCCTAATTTGTTGATCTTTGGTGGTACAAACAGTGGTAAAACAACGATATTATTGAATCTTTTATTAAAAAAACTTATTCATGAATTCGACCCGCAGAACATCTATTTATTTTCACAAACTGCAGAAGACCTTGATGATAGCTATCGTCCGTTCTACCTTTGGTGTTGCGATCGTGAGACACCAATAAATATCTATAAAGAACCAAATATAGAAGTAATCGAGCGAATTGTTAAACAATAGTGAGATCTTGGGTGAGACAATATGCTTATCGATGATAGTACAAAATTAAAGAAAGTGCCGAAATATTTATTTATATACGATGATGTCATCGGGTCGACACAAACAGAAGGATGAACGTCTAAATTAAGTAATTTTGCAGCATACAACCGCCATGCAAACGTTCATTAGATATATTTATTTCAGGATTATGCTGCAGCATCGACCCGTGTCTGAAGGAATACAGGCGTTTATATATTGTGTAGTTGTGATTCATACCCAGAAAATATGATAGACGATATTTCACTTACAGGATATAGAAAACCCACAAACAAAGTTTATGACCAGATGTCACACAAGAAAGATTACTCCTTTATAGTTGTTAACCGCATGAAGACACTTGATAAAAGACTTTTATTTGTATCGCGAGGATGCAACCATTGTTACATAGATCCTAAAACTGGAGAACCAATAATATAAATCAATAATTCAACAAATAATTTATTTTTTTCACAATATATAAAATAGATGAGCGCAGCACTTGCTGGATTAGGGCCTACAATTGGGTCTCTTATAACGGCCGAAATGGTTATACAATTAAATAAACAAGTATTCTTACCAATGATTTATTCTGGTATTGTGTATGGGTCATCAAATCAAGAATCCGCACAAAAAGAGGTTGATTATTTTGATAAAACATATGCAAAGCCAGTGTTTAATTATATTGATAAATTCTAGAATGAAGGTGTAATGATGCTTGAGAGTTTCTTAAACGTTGATATAAACAGGGATGGAGCAATCGGAAAAATAGATAATGATGATAATCAAAATTCTAGCAGTATTTCTGCGACGGGTGCTACAATAAACCCGCAAATAATGGACCTTGTTGATCTAGAAGGAGCATGAATAAAAGAAGCAATTCTTGCACAACCCCTTGAACAAAAGACACTTGTGTCTGACATTTTTGAAGAAAAATAGAAAGACGAAATAAAACAATCTGAGGATAAACCTGTTTCTTTCGATGTGTAGGTTGTTCCTGAACAATATTTTGAGCAACCAGCACCAAAAAATGAATGACTCGCTAAATTTCTTGCAAAAATGAATGATACAAACCAAGGAAAAAACAGCATGGACCTCAAGACTTTCCTGCCAAATAATACAAGAAATCCTGTAAATAATAAAATATAAAATAGAATTTTTTATTTGTACATATAAAAAATATTATGAGTAATCCATACAGTTATTATGCACAGTTGAGGAATGCCCCTGGAAGAAACACGTTAGATACAATAAGCAGAAATAATCAAATATAGAGCTTGTTTAACGTTATGACAGAGTTTATCCAAGATACAGCACAATGAAAACAACTAAAATAGCATCTTGACGATCTTATAAAAACAATGCCAATAAATTCGGATGAACAAGTCCTTGCTCTTTAGGATATTATGTTTAAATGATTCTTACCAATTATTGAGAAAATGCGCGGATCTGATTTAATAACTGATGAAGAAATTGATGATGCATTGGGTAAATATGCAGAAAAAAAATCACAAAGATTCTTCAGAGACGCTATAATCGCTGGTATGAAACGTGTAATAATTGATCAGAAAAAAGAAGAAGCTCTTGAAGAAAAGAATAATCCTCAAGCAAGAATACCACTTCAAGAAGATATACAATTAATGTCTGCGCAATCTGAACGTGGATCATTATTCCAATGAATGCCACAATATCCAGCATCATATCAATCTGAAGGTTGACCATTTTCAGACATTGAATCGAAAGAAGTATGATCATAGTGATATATTGGAAAGGAAGGGTTATCTCCTGTATGAAAAATGTGACTTGTTGGATTACCAAAAGAATCAACAATAGAAGAACGGTCTATTGCACCATCATAGATTGCTTCATTATGAATAGAACCAGATGCTGAATTTCTTTCACGAGCGGCTGATATTATGACGAAAAACACTGAACCATTAAAATATGCACAAGAACAATACGACTATGAACATTCAATAGCAAAAAATAATAAAATTACAGATATATATACAACACAAGAGGGTATACAATCAGTTAAACGGTTGAATAAATATGATGAAAATACTGCACAAATCGTAGGAACATTATGGGCTGCTGAATGATTGAAGAAGAAGAACCAATTACATGGAGCTAAATTGGTTAGTTACGGAAGTTCTCCTAAACATATGCAAGATATTGAAGAAGAATAGAAGGCTCTAGTTGGGTCTGTAGCTGTAAAAGAGCCTGGTTGATCAAAAAGTAAAGCTCCAAAGAAAGAAAAAACAGGAGATACAATAAGTACAAACACTGCAAAAGAATTAATTAAAGGTTCTTATTCAGCTGCTGATTTATCTAAACAAATCACAAAAATATTACAAAAATCAGCAATTAGTAAAGAAAAGAAAGCAAAGATTGAAATAATGCAAAGATCAATAGATTCCATGAGTGAAGGAGCTAGCATTACGAATGAAATTACTGATATTATTAATATTATAGAAAAATCATCAAAAACTAAAAAGGGAGCAGTTGAGATTAGTCCTGGAATGAAATAAAATAAATAAATAAAAAAATAAAAAAATCTTTTCCTAGCATAGAAAATACACAGATTAATTATAGATGGAATCTATGAGTGCAGACAAAATGTTTGACCCGATGATGTTTTATTCGTACGCGAGTATTGATCTCGGTGGTTATTGAAAGATAAGTTGAGTTTTTCGCCCAACACAGCAAGGTAATTTCGATACTCTTGCTAACAATATATTTGAAACGTTGATAACAAACGCGCCTCATTATTTGTTAAACGCGGAACTACAAGCTAAAATAAAAGCATTCAGATCGGATGTTATCCCATATGATGATATAACAAATACTGATTGGACATCTTTATATGCAGCCCGTGTCCTTCCCCACGCTCCATGGTTAATTTCTACAGCAAGAATGCTACACGGAAGAGGAGGTCACCTTGTTACCGAAATAACAAACCATTTTGGTAAATATATGGATATGATGCTTATGACAAAAGACGATTGTGAAGACTATGGATATTACCGTGTGAATTCAGGAGAACTTCTACCACCAGCAAATTTAACGACAGGAGCGGCGGCTGTTGGTAGTGATGGTAATATTGTTGCGCCAACTGAATATCAAGCAACAGTTTCTGGTGTTGTAGGTGATGTATTTAGAGCTGAAGAGATGGAATGATACAAACGATTACTCAGACAACACCAAATTGTTTATTCTGCTGGTGCAATAGCAGCCGCTGGAGTGGCTCCAAGTTTAGGATCAAGATCAGTTCTAGGGGATAATTATTATGTTCTGTACAAATTAAGAGATCTCTACCAATCTGATAAACCTATAGATTTATGGCGATTATTCTAGGGTATCAGCCTTGAAACAGAACTATGAACAGATCAATTTTAGACATACCTTCGTGCAATTCAAGCTGTAGTTGCATCAGACGCATAGTTAAATAATGTTAAATTTAGATTAGAAGATGTAAGATGTGTGACACAGGAGCTTGTTATCCCAGAATCACAACTTAGAAGATTATAGGAAGGAAATAGAATGCAGGATTTATGATCACCATTTACACAGGTTGCAATACAAAAAATAGACATATTGAGCACAACAAATGAATTAACGATGACTTCTCGTGCATCAAGAATAAGCAAAATTCTTACACAGGTTGTAAACGAAGGAGATGTAGCTGTTCAAATCGACGGTTCTGGATGGGTAAGTGGGATTACTGCAGCTTCTACATCATGAGAAATATAGCACACAGGAGTATTATCATCGTATTATCCAACGTGGAGATCGACTGCTTCACCATTGTATCACTATAATAATTACAGAATGTTTATAAACGGAACAGAATTTAATGGGCCCCTAATCGATAACGACCTATCTAATAATGTTGCCGCACTGTTTGCCGACTTCAAAATAAAATTAGGAAAACATTATCATTATAGTTATTATGATTGGTTGACAAGATGAAACATGCTTTGTTTCGACCTTTCTGGAGCTGAGACCATCTTCCCGAAACCCGTTGCAGTATAGTTGTCGGATGGAACGAGCACTATGGGACAGATGATAAACTTCCAAATTGACTTCAAAACAGACCTTACAGCTAATGCTAAACCAAAGCTTTATGTTATTACATATTCTCCAGCAATGCTTATATATCCGGCTAATTCCACGGAAATTTAGGTAATATACTAATAAAATTATTACACATATAAAAATGGATAAAGAACAAAACCAACAAACACCAAACACTCATATTCAAGCATTACTATTTCATAAAGATGCACCAGATAGTTATATAAAAGAGTTCTTGCAAAATAATGACTACCGTCCAATAAAGAAAGTACACATTACAGAAAATTATAAAAGATATCGCATAACACAACCAAACTATAATAAATATGCATATAGAATAATAAATTTACACAAAGAGTCAGGAAAGGGACCAAAAGCAAATAATAAATATACAATCCGTGCAATAATCGGATATATAAAATAAACTGCAAGTTATTATATATTATTTTTTTTATTTCGGATATAAAAATGAGACCGTTCTAGTTTTCATCCGAAGATGAAATATCTGACTACTTCTTATCAAGCATCAATGATAGCAAAGAAATGACCCAATATTGATTTCCAGTGTTGAAATTTTATTGCAATAAATACCCAGATCTATTTAATAATTATATTTTGCATAAAATAGGAAAACGATCGACTGACTCCATGGAAACCCAAATAAAACAACATATACTGTCTGTAATGAAAGAGCAAAAATCAGAAGAATTGCATGAATCAAAGAAGAAAAAGAAAATCAAAGAATTATCCAAGACTCTACAATAAATATTTACCGTGTACATACACAGCGATTTATTTTTTTATTTCCGTATATAAAAAGAGAATGTACGAACAAGAAGAAAATACAAACAGTGAACAAACAAATTAGACAATACATAACTGATCATATTACATGACTGCAGCAAAAGACTTTATACCTCATTGTGTAATATGTCAAAAAGAGTATAAAACAACTCATGGCGTTGTTTGTCATTTATGATTATTTCATAATATTTGTACATGCTTAAATCCATGCCTTAGTATAGAACTATGTAAAAACAAGCTAAGAAACATACAAAGAAAGAAAATAACCTGTGAATCTTGTAATCAGGAGCTCTGGACAAAGGATTATGCATATCACAAACAAAGCAAGAAACATATGGTTAATTATGCGAAAAAAACAATAGAAAACTTACCTGATACTGAGGGCGGAGATTTGTATTACATTGGGTGAATCCCTTGAGAAAAAGTTGCCGACCATCGCGCAAACAACATAACAAACGATAGTATAATATCGTACTTCTAAAAAAATAAATTCTGTATATAAAAAATGCAAAACTCAACAACAAATTTTATAACACAGGGTCGCCCATGAGCACAACTTGTATGAACATATTTTATAGAACATCCAGATTACAATGATGCAATATCTGATGATGAAATGGCAGATAACGCTGAACGTCATTCTTCGGATTATAGTATAGATATTGAAAAAACAGATAGTAACAATTCATCAGATACAGATAATAGTTCCGTATTTTCTACAGACAGCGAGGTAAACGAATATATACACATGATCGAAGAAGATGAACTATATAGGATGAAAAATGATCCTAATTATTTTATGACACCATTATGCGAATTTTGTATTTTTCCTTGCGGATCAGAACATATATGGAAAAATTATATAGCAGATAATAAAAAATTAAAACCAGGAGAATTTTCTAGTGATTTATAGATTGCACTAAATAATTGCAAAAAAAATAATTCTTGCCCGATGTGTAATAGTTTATAATATTCTTGTAAAAAATAAAATAGAAATTTGCGTTCATGTTTTTTGCATTTTTATTTACCCATTATTTTTTATTTATTTTTTTCTGTTATAAAAAATAGTGAAATAAAAAAATGTCCGTAATATAGAAGGAAGAATCTATCTTAAGAAAAACATCCGAGGGAAAGATACTGTTTGTCAAAAAAAGTGAAACAGTTCTTGATGATGGTTTTGTTGACTGTCAGGAAGTTTCATATACAATGGAAGAGGTTTCTGCTTTTACTTGCAATGATAAAAAAGTTTGTGAAGATTTAATCTTACAATGCAGAAAAAATGAATTACTTCTCGATAAAATTCTTAAAAAAATACAAGAATACGAGAAAGTTATAAATAAACACCAAAATAATAAAGGAATAGAGGCTGATAGAATAATTAAGTATTTCATAAAATTCTACAACGATTTATTAGTATCAAGAGCTATGATTATTAAAGTTGAAGAAGACGATATGCATAATAATGCACTAGATGAAGCATTCATGATGGTTAATGAAATGATTGAATGTGAACTCTTTGATAAATTAATGCAAAATAGTAAATCATTTATGGACGTAAATACTGAAGATATTATTAATTTGTATAGACCAAATAAATTAGAAAAAATAGAAGAAAAAATTGTCGAACAAAAGCAAGAAGTTGTAGAACAAATCGTTGAACAAGTAGCCGAACAAAAACAAGAAATCGTTGAACAAAAACAAGAAATAGTTGAACAAGAACAAGAAATCGTTGAACAAATCGTTGAACAAATCGCTGAACAAAAACAGGAAGTAGTAGAACAAACTACTGTCTGCAAATACGATATACTCATGGAGAATCTTTACTGAAAAATAGCAGAACAAAAACAAGAAATCGCTGAACAAGAAATCATTGAACAAGAACAAGAAAACGTTGAACAAGAACAAGAAAACGAATATTTAGAACAACTTTCTGGATCATTTGTCAGTAACATATTACAAAATGTTGTACAAGAAATTGCTGAACAAAAACAAGAAATTGTTGAGCAAATTATTGAAGAAAATAATAGTGTTGTCAGCATCATCGTTGTCCCAGAACAAACAAACATTAAATACGAGTGTGATATTTGCACAAAAAAGCTGAACGGATAGGTTATACCACTATCATACAAAACCCAAGCAAAACTTATGCAACACAGAAAATCTGATAAACACCAAGTAAATAGTGGAGAAAAGGTCTTCGAATCTTGCAAATTCTGTCTTAGAGAATTCAAAACCCAGTGAGCTTATGATGCCCACAATTAGACTGCCTCCCATATGAAAAAGATGGAAAAAGTTAATAAAATAAATAATTCATCAAAGACTGAGAATCTCGTTGTTTTATCAGTTGAGACAATCAATTCTTTACCCATTGTTGAGGAAATGAAGACAGAGTTAAAGAAAAAGAGCAAGAATTATAAAGCTATCGTAAAGAAGTACTATAAAGATAAATTATCCACTCTTTTTCTCGCTGTTCACAAAAAGACAGAAAAACAATCTATTGCAGTATCAGAAAAATTATCTGTTAATATCTCTACCTCTGCAGTACCAGAATGCTAGGAATTTTCATGCTAGACAGAACAAGAAATTGTTGAACAAGAACAAGAAAAACCTGAATATATCCAGACATCATGCAAAGACCAGGATACACAAACTGATAAACACGATGATGAATCCGATGATGAGGACACTGAAAATAAAATAAGAAAAATAAAATCAGAAATACGTCAAAAATCAATATCACAATGCTCAGTATCTTGTGAAACTGAAACTAATTTTATAAATATACCAAGCAAACAATCAACCCCTGGAGAAATTAAAAAAGAACATATTATCGAGCACTGCAAAACATGTAATTGTAAGAATGTCTCTGCCATGGAAAAAATGGAAATCATCGATGAGCAACACAGAATATATGCTACCGATTATAAACTCTTAGAACAAGGGCAATTACCTAAAGAATTAACATATATCTCATCTGATAAAAACAATGTATACCTACACTGCAAGGGTATGAAAGTTGCTGTAAATAATAAAACGCCATGTTTGTGATATTTTTCATACAATGTGAACGAAAACCAAAATCTTGCGCATATTAACACAGAATCTATAGAATTATTAACAATTCCTGAATACATCCATAAAACAACAGAACAAGGAAATAATTCATGCTTATATTGACTCCCACACGTATCACAAGGTATAGAATTCACAAATAAATTAATGTATGATAATAAAATAAAATATTCATATAATTTTGACTATTTATACTGGGATTGCGAAACAGCATCATTAAACGGGGAAATGGCTAATGCAAAAAATCCTACTAGTTTTATCTGCATGATACAAATGTTGCATGTTGTTTGTGATCATATTACAGGATTACCATTATCATATAACTACAGTTTACTAATACTAGAATGATATAGAGAACAATTTAATTGTGATATAATAAAAAAAGAATACCCAAAAATAAAAATCGTATTTCTTCCAACATCACAACTACTTGCTATAAATTTCTTATTAAAACTACAATCTATAGATAGACATACTATGCTTATTGGCTTTAATGCAAGCAGTTCACTTATCAAAACACTAACAAATCCTGAATATAAAGCATTACGAACAAATAAATATTTTCATGCAATAAAACACACAATAAGCCCAGGTTTTGACTGGGAAATGATAATGTGAGAATCCGGACAAGCATCATCAATTCACATGAAGAAATCAACAAAACAAGTAAAGACTAATTTTTATTGCTAGGTTCGTACTGTTGAGGAGTTGCCAAATATACTATTTTGCGACGCAATGCCTCTCCTCGATGCAAGACTTCTTCCAGATCAAGCCAATGAGATAGGATGAAGTAGATCACTTGATACTTTTTGTAAAATCTTCAAAGTTGAAACTAAATCAGAAAATTCATATATTATCATGAATAAAGCACTAATATCCAATGATATTGATATAACAGATTATATACTTTATGCTATGAAAGATGTTTACGTTTTATAGAAATTAGTCGACAAATCTTCTATAATAACGTTAGCAAAAGAAATAGGAAAATTAACAGGCATTGGTATTCTTGATGTTTTACATAAATCAGAAGGGTGAACCATAGCAATAAATATACAAAATGAAATGTTAAACGAAAATTGTATGGTAAAGAATTATACAAAAGATACAGATTATGATGCTCCAGAAGAAGAAAATAATGATTATGATAAATACAAGGGAGCATTAAATTATAATATAGACGATGGGTAGGTACACAGCAATGTTTTATCTTTTGACATGAAATCGCTATATCCAAATTGTATGATGTATATATGAGAATCTCATGAAGTATATATGTAGTCGTTTGATGAAAAACAACCAAATCTTGATGAATAGGGATACAAATTCTATGAAACATGCGATGATAATCATCCAGAAATGAAATACATGTATTTTAGTAAAAGTTCAGACAAAACTCCGATTCTTGTAAAATTTCTTGAAGGTTTATTCGAAGAAAAAGAAAAATGCGATATAGATAAAAAATGAATGGAAAATGTAGGATTATATGACACTATAGAATATATAAATATTATTTGCAGGAGAACAGCACTAAAATTAATACTAAATAAAACCTATGGTATTTGTGCAGATAAAAGTAACCCGCTATATTTACTTCCATTTGCCGTTGCTACAACATCACAAGCAAGATCATGTTTCAATATTATATTCGATACTGTAACAGGTGAAATGAAATCTATTATTGTTTTTGGAGATACAGATAGTATTATGTTTGAGTATAATAAATAGATTATTCCAGGATAGTTATCACCACAACAATGCCTTAATTATATGAATAACGCTCTGGTTGACAAAACGGATAGCAATAAATTTGTTCTTGATATGGAGCACCTTGCAATATGAATGCTAACTGCTAAAAATGTAAAAAAATGTTACCTGAAAATAGAATATGAAGGAAAAGACAAATCATGGATGACTACTGGCAATATACCTAAATATCCATACATTGATCCAACAATTATCCTAGAAAATCCTGAAGATTTTGTTAAACACAAATTCTAGACATATTACCCAGATTGTTCAATAAAATGCAAGAGTTTCTCGTGGTCAGACTTATCAGAAATGATGGTCATTTTTCTTAAAGCATTTGCTATTGCATTACTCACACATGACCCAGCATCAAAAGAAATCAATATTCCCACTATTTATGGTATGTTTTATGACCATATATATAACCATGTAGAAAATGTCATAAAAACAAAAAACATAACAGAATTATACAGGATATCTCCACAGAAAAAAACATTAAATCTTAAAGAATTAATTTCTGAATATAAATTAACAGATAATCTAACTCACGTTGTATGGTTAGGTAATAAATCATCCAAAGATAGTCATCTATTTCCTACACAATTTGTTCATAATGAGGTTGTTGGTGAAGAATATAAACAAAAATGGGAACAGATAAATATAAACAAAATGATAGCAGGAATTCTTGGACAAATGAAAAAAATAACAGACATTAAGATTACACTAGAGGATAAGCGTAATTCATATATAGAATCTAATAATATATCATCACTTTCTGATAGAATACCTGTATGATTAGAGTATTATTCTGGTAAATGAGATTCTATATATGTGCATATAAACCAATTATACGATTTCATAAATAGTCAGAAGAATATATGCTCAGTTCACGAAATTGTAGATAATGATAAAGATTATAATGATTTATATTATAGGTTTTTTATGGATATTGATACAAAAAATCCATTAGATTTGCTTGATATTAAGAAATTAACAGAAGAATTATCAAAATACATGAAGCAAACATTCAAACATAAAGCTAAATTTATTTGCATATAGAACTCTAATGGTAAACAATAGTATCATGTATATAGTAATTTCGCATGCACAATTGATATGATGATGTGAATAACCAGTAATTTACAATATAAAAAAAATATAGAATTGCAAGATAATATAGATCTACAGGTTTATAAAAAAAGTTTAACATCATTAAGGATGTGTAATACATATAAAAGAGCAAAGGATGATGATCTAAATCCAAATAAATACATATCACCACAAGAAAGAATGATTTATACATCAATATACAAAGCAGATTATAATACATTCATGCATACTATAATAAATAATATTAAGGATATACCAATATTCTAGGACAACATCGGATTATTAAAAGAACCACACTTTCATACAGAAAAGTCTTTATTTGTACAACAATAGATAGATAATTTATCAACAGAATCAACAGAATCATATAACGATATCTTTATTAAGAATGTACTATCTGCGTACCTAAATAAATTAATGAATGATAATTACTGAGCTGATTCTTACAAAATAGAAAAACAATAGAAAAATAATAAAGTATCAGATGTTGTGGGCGCTTTTTCGATTATTGTATCAAAGACAGAATATGCTTGCCCAAAAAACCCAGATATTAAACATTAGAGTAATAATATGTATACGTATATTCGCGATAATCAACTAATACTAAGATGTCATAGTAAGAAATGTAATAATGCAGCAACAGTCCTATATATATGGAAAAATAAAGATGGGGATGAAAAATCTGACGAAAAAAATAGTGAGCATTTCCTAGAAAAAATAATGAGCATCGGTCCAGAAAAATATATAGACCTAGAGCACGACCTAATTCCCACATAGTGCAACAAATATCTAGATTTTTCTATCACAGGAAAAAACATCAATGTACTAAATTTTATATGAAGTCCCATGGGATCTGGGAAGACACATTGCATAACTAAGGATGATTTCTACGGAATGAATAATGTTCTCTATATTAGCACAAGGGTGACATTCACTTAGGCATTATCTGCTAAATATGGATTAACATCCTACCTAGATGCTAAGAAAGATAATATTCCACTGAAATTTACACCACAATACAACCGCTGGATCGTACAGATAGATTCTCTTCATTTATTCGATAATATATATTCGGCCGATTATATTATCCTAGATGAGATAGAGTCTATGCTCGACCAGATGTCAACATGTGGTTCTGCAGATAAAGTATATGAAGCTTTTATAGATATGATAAAGTGTAATACAACGATTGTAATAATGGATGCGTTTTTGCAAAATTCTACAATAAAATTGATAGAAAAATTATCAAATAAAATAAATTCCATAATTGTATACAATAACTATAAAACACACACAAACGACACGATCATTCTACATAAATACACACGCGCAGTAGCTGATTAGGATATTTTATACAATACTGTAATAAATTCTATAAATTCCAATAAAAGGACCGTATGTTGCGTATCATCTAAGAATCTTGGGCTTACATTATAGAAGCTAGTACTTGAGCAATGTGACACAACAAAAATATCAATCGATGACATCAAGGTATACCATGGAGATCAGTATAGTATTGATACCTCTACAGGAAAGCTCTAGCGCGATCTTAAATCTGATGATTTCTAGGATGTGAACACTGCCTGGAAAAATGTAAAACTATTGATATACACTGGTTGTGTCTCTGTTGGGATAGATTATACCTGCGATTATGAAAATATGTTTGACACTTTTATCAATTGCTTCCAATCTCGCTGCGGTTATCCTACATAGTTCATCCAAAGTATGCTCAGATGCTGAAACTTTAAGGATAAAACTCATCACTTATTCATTCAACACGATAATATTAACCAGCAATACAACTCTATCACACCGATAACGCTATGGGATAAACAATCGCTCGCAATAAAAAATAAATTAGGGCAACAATCACAAGGATTGAAGATTTATATTGAAGCAAGGAAGAATCAGCTATTATACACACAGGCAGAATATATCCTATCAGCGCTCGGTCCATGCATGGGCTTTAATCTACAAGTACATGGAATTGACAACAAATCTACAAACCAACATGTAGATATTGATAAAATAAAAGACGCACAAGAGTATCGCCCAGTGTCTAAAGAATTATTATCAAAATATGTATCATCTAAATGTAATATTGCTTCTGTTGATGAATACATGACTGCGAATTGTGAACAATAGGATATAAAATATGTATCAAATACATTGCGCCTTGCTAAACAACTTAAGATATCAAACCATGAAATACTAAACAATGCAATACAGGACTAGACTATTGTAAAATATAGCCAGAATATCTGACAGTTGATGAAAATTATGAATACCAAGGATTACTCCTCTGTCCTTGATCACAAGACATGGGCACAACACAATACAATAAAAGATTTGCAAGAATTGTATGAAAAATCTATACAATTTAATAGTAAGAGTACAAGATTTATTGACCCAGAGTATCACAAAATTATTAAATTATTTAAGAATATGCACACAGTATGTAATGCTATAGAGTTTATACAACACGATAATAATAAACAATAGTTCCAGTATAAGGATTTATGTAAATATACGGGGATTGACACTGCCAAAACACTTGTTTCTATATTTGATAGCGTACTTGTTAAGCTCGAGGCTACCTCTAAATGATCAGTAGTCGGCGGAATAAAGACCACGTTCTAGTATGATGCGACCATTGTTAACAAAATAAATAACAAAATATAAAACACACGGATTATACACACATAAACACCTCTTTTTTTGTTTTCCAAGCGGCTACCCAACAGAGACACAC
>ERZ1292625.2055-Hain-H41-01um-R1-2055-length-20129-cov-4_pt1 | contig 20129 bp, 29 predicted proteins | sample MGYA00564400_ERZ1292625 | MGnify/ENA primary metagenome ERZ1292625 (study PRJEB36523, sample SAMEA6512639) | groundwater metagenome | collected 2019-01-08 | study: AquaDiva: Metagenomics assemblies of 32 groundwater samples
TATGGGATTAGCATCAACAGTAACGGCAGGGAATGATGTACGTTTTTGGGCAGGAGATACTTTTGCAAATAGAAGTACAGCCCCATTTCAAGTATTAGAAAATGGGAATGTTCGTTTAAGATTTGTAAGCAGTGATAATGACACAGGAATGGTAAATAATTTTACAGATTTCACATCTGCGGTCGCTGGTGGTGGAGCAATAACAAAGCAATATAGATTAAGTCAGGTTACAACTGGTTTCACAGCTTCTTCAAGTGCAAAAGTTTATACAGAATTTACACAAATTGGCGATTATTGGGAGTGTGCTGGTGACTTAGAATTTAATATTAATTATTATATAACTCAAGGATGGAGTGATGTTGCGGGTGGGGCAGAAGAGATTTATGTAAAATACGGTCAAAATAATACTATTGATACAGGAGCGGCCGATGAAAAAGTTTTTGGGATAAAGTTATCTGGTGATATAACTGGGATAACCGCCGTTGGCTTCGGCAGATTTGTGGGAGGCATAAACACAGTTACATTATCAACAACATTATTGAATGCACAGAAATATAAAATTTCAATTATTAAAAAAACAGGAAGATTGTATTTTGCGATTACAGGTATCGGGGCTGCAGGAGGGGTGGACGTGGAAACAGTAACTGGTGATATTGCTTATAACCCCAGTGGAACTGTCGCAACACCATATTTTACACACGCAGCTAAAAATGGTTTAATTAATACAGCAGCAGAAGGTATAATAAGTCAAATTTCATATTTATTTATTGACTAATATAGATAAAATAATATTTGTTCAAAATTTTTAATAAAAAATAATATGGCACTAATTCCCTTTTCTGGTACACTAACAGAAGGCAAAGTTTATACCGATAATCAGGGTAGGTACTTTAAGTATCAGAACGGTAGTTGGTATTCAATTTCGTCTACTCAGTATAATGCTGGTTCACAAAAAGGTATAATTGCACCTCAGGAAGGAAACTGGATGTTAGCACAATCAAACTATAAAGGAACACTTCAAGAGACCACACAACAGCAACAGCAACAACAACAAATCTATTCCTATAATGGTCAGACTTATTATAGCAAAAGTGAAGCTGAAAACGCTGTGTATTCTGATATGGTAAATAAAGCAACTCAAAATGATTGGAGTTATTTTTATACGGATGTGGGTGATGGTTCAGGTAGAAAATATTATTATATGAATCCTGATGGTGGTTGGAATCAAGCGTCAAGTGAGTCAGATGCGAAAACTCAAGGAGCAACTGGATATGGAGAAAATTGGCTTAATAAAAATGCGGAGAAATCAAAGATTTATACTGTAAATGACGCAAATGGAAACAAGATTTATCATGCTTATGTTAATGGTAAATGGACAAAGGCAAATTCAGAAACTGAGGCAAAAAAAATGTTAAGTGATTCTAATACAACAAAAAACATCTCCTTCATTTCAGGTTTAACTCAGGCGCAGAAAGACAGTATAACCAACTTAGTCAATTCAAGACCTTCAACAGATTGGAGTGAAACTGATATAAAAAATTGGAATTACGCTACGAATAAATCTTCATTTCCTTCAGGACAACCGAAAAGTTTGTCTACCACACAACAGCAAACTCAACAGCAACAGCCAATTCAACAGCAAACTACCCAACAGCAACAACCAGCTCAATCGCAGACAACTCAGCAACAGTCGACTTCACAACAACAAATTCAATCACAGACACAACCAACTTATTCTGCTGAATTTGAGAATTACTGGAAAAATATTACACCAACATTTGAAAAATCAGAAGCCAATAAAAAAGCAATGTGGGAACAATGGAACACAATGGGTCCGCCAGCTGACTACAAACCCGCAACAAACGAACCTCTTCCAACAGGCACGGGTCCTCTTCCAATGGCAGAAGGAGAGAAAGAAGCATTAATCAAAAAATACGTAGATGCCGGATATAGTCAAGCTCAAGCAGAATCAAAAGTAGGAGAAATTACTTCGACAAGAGCTCCATATAAAACAGGTAATAGCATTATTGATGCCATTGTAGAACAAGTTACTGGTCAACAATTAACAGATGCCGGTTTTAAGTGGAATGAAAAATTACAAGCAGAAGCAAAAACAATGGCAGAAAAAGATTTTGGACCTTATTATACAAGAATGTATGAAACTGAAGAAGCTCAATTGAAATCTGGATTACAACAGTATGAAAAAACATACGAAAGAAATGTAGAGGATACGGGTCTTGCAAAAGAAAAGATACAACGTGAATACACTGACGCTTTGCAATCTGCTCGTAGACAATATGCTTCGAGTGGTTTAACATATTCAAGTGAAAGAAGTAAAAAAGAAGGAGAATTAGGATCATCACTAACTCGCGGTTTGACAGCAGAAGACACGGCTCTTGACAGATCAAAAGAAGACATTCAAGCTGCAGAACAAGAAGCACTTGCTAAAGGTGAGTTGAGATTGGGAACTTCTGTAATCAGTCCACTAACTTCTAAGTACGGATATAAGAGTCCTCTTTCTGAATCATATTCGGGTGAATTGGAATTAGAAAAGAGAAAAGCGATTGCTGAGGACGTGCAAAGACAAAAGACAAATTATTTGCAAAGTTATGTATAAAATAATATAATCTTATGACAAAAACATTAGGCGAGGCGCTGAGGGACCCAGTAGTTGCTTCTGAATTAAATAAATATTTTGGAGGTGATGCCACAAAATTAGAACCAGCCGCAAAATCGGGAGACATAAAAGCACAACAGCTTCGTACAAAGATATTTTCAATAATGAGCGGGGCTGAGCCATCAACCTCGATAGTTACATCTCTCACAAAAACAACTACTCCCAAAATGGTTGTACAAACACCAGCAACTGTTAGTCCAATCAAACAGCCAATAACACAACCTGCACAACAACCAGCTTTACCAACGGGCGGGACTTCTGCAGAAAAAGCTTCTCTCGTTCAACCACAAACACAAACATTTCAAAGATCTGCTTTAGATACTGGAGAATTAACAGGTGCTAGAACAGCAATGGAACAAGCCAGAACATCTTACGTAGGTGCAGAGACAGAAGGAATGGATTTTGAATCTCGACTTCGTGATGCTATCCAGAAAAAGGCAGATTTTTTTAAGTCATTAAACGAAAAAAAAGGAAATATAATTTCAGATCTTAGAACATCTGATAGTAGAATACGAGAACAGTATCCAGAATTAAGAGAAGATCCTTTTGCGGTACGTAAATTGATGGAACAAGAAAGAGGATCTCTTGAAAAGAATTTATCACAAGTTAATGCAGAACTTAAACAAAGACAAGGTTATCTTGATGATATTATTTCAGCAGGCGTTAAAGCAGAACAAGCTCGTATTAAAGTATCTGAATTGAATTACAAGGCAAAAAAAGAAGCTTACGATGATTTATACGATCGTACAAAAGCGATGGTAGATTATATGGATAAGAATTATGAAGGACCTGAAGTAGAAAAATATAAACGCGATTTCTTAAGTATGCTTGGATATTCTGGAGTTGATAGTAAGAATGCTTTAGTAATCGACAGTGCCATTGGTGTAAAAGATGGTGAAAAAGGTGGTCAATGTGGTAAGTTTGTAAACGATCTAACTGGATTAAAAGTTGGCGATAGTTATGAATCAAAACTAGCTAAAATGGATCCAACAATTAAAACACCAGAACCTGGTATGGTATTTACAATGCCATTGAAGAATTCTTCTTACGGACATATTGGCTTTATTGTTAGCATAAAAGATGGAATTGCTACAGTGAAAGATTCTAATTGGGATAAAGATGAAAAAGTTAAAACACACCAGATTCCAGTTTCTCAAATGACAGGGTTTCAAAAAGTAGAAAGTAAGACAAGTGGATTAACTCCAAAAATAGCCAATCTTTCAACTACTCAATTAAAAGAAAAAGCTAGAAATATAGTTTCTAATGGTAAGGCCCGCGGATTAAGTCGTAAGGAGGTTGAAAGAGCTTTGCTAGAATTAGATATTAGTCCAAACAGCGAATATTATCTGGCTTTATTGAATGATCTGTATGGAAAGAAACCTGCTGAACCTCCTGCAGATCTTCAAGAAGAAGCAGCAGTAATAGCTGAAGAAATTAAAAATAATGATACTCAATGGGTTACATTAGATGCAGATGGAGAATTCAAAGCAATTAAATGGTCTTCAATTCCGATTGCATATCGTGATAGAGTAAAAAAATTAGTTGAATTAAACAAAACGGCAACTCCAACTTATACAACATTAAGACAAAAAGCAGAAGGAATATTCAAACGATAGAAAGGTTGACAAAATTAAAATAGTATATTATAATAGGAATATGTCAACATTATCTAATTTTAAATCATCAATTAGCAAAATAGTTGAGGCACTAAAATTAAAAGAAGCTGCAAAAAAAGCGGCTATTTCTGCTATTCCAATAGTTGGTCCAGCTATTTCTGCAGCAAGTACTGTTTCTAAATTAATGCAACCTAAACAACAACCACAAGTATTTAAAGTTGGTGAGTTTAGTCCGGAAGCGAAAGCAATTGATAAAACACTTACAGGCGAACCTTTTTATGGAAAAGTTCCTTCTTATCAAGAACAAGTTGCTAGTGGACAAATTAAAACTAAACAAGTTGGATTACCAAAGATTCCTCAACCACCAATGACACAACAACAAACACAAGAAGCACAACAAATGTTTCAACCAACAGGTGCAGACGTTGCAAAACAAACAGTAGAGAAAGTAATCAGTCAAGCACAACCTTGGGAAAAACCTGTTGAATTAAAAATACCATTCTTACCTCTGACATTGAAAGCAACCGAAGCTGGCGGAACACAAAGAATGATGCAAGAGAATATTAAAACATTAGTTCAAGCACCAGAGAATTTTGTTAGTTATTTTACACAAGCTCAAGATGTTGTAGGTGATGTAATTAAAACTGGTTCTGTCAGTAAAGCTCTACAAAACATTAAACCGTTAGATCCTGATAATGCAATGCAGGTAGAAAATTCTATTAATCGATGGAAGTATAATGTTACTCAAGATCCTTATTACATGAATCATCCAACAGAAGCTTTATCTATTGCTTTGTTTTCAGGATTACTAGATATTTCTTTTGTAGGAAGTATAATGGAATCTGTTCTTGTGAAATCTTTAGCAAAATTACCTACTGAATTGGCTAATGTTACTAAATCACAAATGAAACTTGGAATTGATTTAGACAAATCAATTACTGAAGAAATAGTTAATAAGGCATACAAAAAAGTAGCACAAGTAACTCATCCTGATGTTGGTGGTTCTACAGTTAAAAGAATGGTTGAAACATCAGAAGGATATCAAATGTTAACTCCATTTGAGGAAGCCACAAAAGCTAGAGATTTTTTGAAATTAAAACTAGAAGGTGGTACTATACCTGCGGTATCTTCTTTTGATAGAAAATATGGTGATGTAATTCAGAAATTAAATAGTGATATTCGTGATTGGTTTAAAACTCCTCAGAAACCCGGTAGTTTAGCAGTAAAAGGATTACTTCCAGAAAAAACAGGAATGAAACCTGTACAACCATTACAAAGACAATATCAACCAGCTACAGGTTTGGCAACTCGTGATGTAAAAGAGATTCCTATTAAACCTTATAAAGAAACAGGCACTCTCACCACTAAAATCCTCAAAGATTTAGAAGGTAAAACAACTGTCTCAAAGCAGTATATTTTAGACGCAACAAATAGACCTGAATTAAAACAAGTTGAGCGTGATTTGATTAGACAATTATTGGAAACAGAAAAAGGCGATACTATTGAAGCGGCGAGATTTGCTAATAAGGTTAAAAGTGAATTGTTGCCGTTGAAATTAAATAAAGATGCTATGTCTTTAACTGGTAGAGGATATTTAAATAAATATGAGAACATTTCGTTGCCAAACGAACTTCGTGGAAATGTTGCTAATTATGTTGAGCACATTTGGGAATCACCAATTAAAACAAGTGCTGCAGAAATACATTTTGGTAGAATGAGTGAAAACTACTTCGGTCACACTCGTATAGAAGATATGGCAGACAATAAGACTAGACGAGTAATAGAAGTCCAGAGTGATTTGTATCAGAAAGGGAATTTGGAAAATGAAAAAGTAGGGATGCGAGCTAAAGTTCAAGGGAGAGATTCAGAATTTTTTGTTCAAGGATTAGATTCTGTAGATCAAAAAGTAAGTAATTATATTGGTTCAGATAATTCTTTTAAACAGATAGCTAAAAATGTTATTAAAGAAACTTCGTTAGATAAATCTTTTTTAAATCAAATAGACGAACGCATACTAGATATAGAAAGTACATACAATAGTTTTAAAAATAAAACCGAATCATCGATGTATTCGAAAAAAGAAATAAAAAGATTGGTTAAATATTATAGTGATAGTTTGAATATTTGGAGAGAAATTAGAAATAATTTACCTGACATTAATAATTATAGTATTGCAAGAAATATTGAAATTTTAAGACTCAAACAATACAACGACCCCACTGCTCACTTCCGAATGGTCAGAGAAGAAATAAAACAGGCGGCAGTTGATGGTAAAACTAAACTGCAGTTCCCTACAGGAGAAACAGCGATGAAGATTGAGGGGTTGGGTGAGTTAGGAAGATGGATTCCAACAAGCAGGGTTGGAGAAATTGACAGATTGTATGGTCAAGGTGGACTGAATCAGGTTGCAGATATAAATCTAAGACCAAACGAACTTAAAGTTGGATTGTCTGTAAAACAAATGGGACAAGGAGGAGATTGGGTAATCACCGATGTCCTCGGAGATGGGAAGTTTAAGGCAGTGCCGAAAGAGAAGTATGGTCAAATAAAACCTCATGTAGGAGATATCTTACCAGAAGATTTAGCAAGATTTTCTGAATCCTTCGACATCTCTGGCAAAGTAGACACCAACAACCCTATCTACAAGTTCTACGAGAAGGATTTAGGAAAGTATCTAACAAATAAATATGGAGCCGAGCGTGTAACTGACTCCAAAGGTGTGGGGTGGTATGAAATTAATATCAAATCAGAGTACAAAGGTGCCGTTGAAGCTTTTAAGCGTCCAGGAATTTTAGATAAGGAATTAATTTCTGGACAAGAAGCTAAACAAAAAGCTAAAGAATTAATTAATAGATTTAAGTTGAATAGTATAGATCAACAAGTTGTTGATATTATTCTAGATCACAAAGGTGAAGAAAAATTTGCGGCAGCAATAGGTAATCAAATATACTATATAAATGAAGTTCCTAAGTATACGTGGATTCATGAACCTGTTCATATTATACATAAAAATGCCGATAAAATTGAATTATTACAAAAAAATGGAATTACAAAAGCTAAATTAGATGCTGAATTAAAACAAATGGGGGTTGGTGATATTCGTGAAATACTTGCGGAAGGAGTTGAATTAAAACAACAATATAAAGACAGTTTGCCTTCTAAATCTGTAATAGAGAGATTTTTAGATGTAATTAAAAAATGGTTTCAAAGAATTTTTAGTAAAGATAATAGAACTGTTGTACAAAAATTTACTGATCTTGTTATTGAAGGAAAAGCTAAAAAAGAAACATATATAAAATCTTTATTGGAACATCCCAAATTTGAAATTGAAAAAGGTAAAAAAATTCTCACTTTTCAAAAAGGACAATTCAAGTTAAAATCTAAAGAAATCATCAAATCTACGCCAGAAAGGAATCTATCTGAAATGGGTTTACAACAAAAACAAGAAGGACAATTTAAGAATAAATATAAACCTGGAGAAGTTGATCCGTCAACGGAAGGAAGTTACAGAGAAACAAATATTACAAAAGAACAAAGAACACCATCTATAGGAATATTAACTAAAGAAGGAAAATTATATGCTGTTGATGAAATAGAAGCAATACAAGCAATGGGTAAAACTTTAATAGAAGACGGAGGAGGCGATGAATATACTGGATTTTCTTCTCCTCAAACAGCAGCAGATCATGTAAGTGTTTTATCTTATTTAGAAGGAAGAGATGAATTTACTTCTAAAAATTATGGTGACATCTTTAAGAAAGTAAAATCTGAATATTATAAAGATTCAACTCTTAGATTTGATAAAAAATTAGCAACATATGATTATAAAACAAGAAAATATGATTTTGAACCAACAGAAGATCTTTCTTTAAAAATAACTTATGGAGAAGAAGGACTTCCAACATTTCAAGAAGTTTATGTAATAAATGGAAATTCTTCTATTGCACCATTTTCAAAAGAAGGAAAATTACAAATAGAGTCATTTGCTAAAGAAATGATACTGGGAGGCGCTGATCCAAAAATGAAAATTGTTGGGGCAAATTTAGCACTTCCACAATTAGAAGCTCCTTATCAAAATAAAGAAATAGGAACACTTAAAGATTTTTATACTCTAACAAAAATTAAAAAAGTACTTATACAGCCACCTAAGAGCGCCAAAACTACGCCAGCACAATCAGTTGTGCCAAAGGTTCCTATTAAAAAGGTAATACCAGCAGTACCTGTTAAAAAAGTTAGAATTCCAACAATTAAACAACGAATATCTGTAGTTACAGAAAAAAAGATTCCAGAAGTTAAAATAACTACTACAGAGAAAAGTTTACTTCTCAAAAAATTAACTGATATTAAATCAGGCGCAGCAGTTGCTAAGAAAGTAGAACAAAAAGTTGCCGCTAGACAAGTTGCTGCCGAAAAACGCCAAACAGTCAGGGTTGAAAAAAGAACTAGAAGAGAAACACGAAGTAAGATAATTGAAGCTATTACTAGTAAATTAAAAAGCGTTGAAGAAGTTAAAAGTCAGATAACAGAATATGCTAAAACAAATTTACCTTTGAATGAAAGAGGCAAGCTGTTAGATATGGTTCGTAATTCAGAAACAAAAGGTGATTTAGCTAGATCAATGTTAAAAATAGATGCAATGACACGATTTGTTAAAGCAAGAGAAATACGAGAAACTATCAAAGATTTAGCATCTAACATAGACAACCTTCCAATTGATGTTAAGAAAAAGATAAATGAATTTTTATCTCAATTTAGTTTTTCAAGAATGAAAGACGAAACAATTCAAAGGTTATTAAAATCAAGAGAATATTTTGAATCCGAATACAATCTTCCAAATAGAATTAAGATGAGAATTGAAATGTTAACTAAAACACCTTTACAAGATTTATCTATTAACAACTTAGAAAATATTAAAGCAAAATTAGATGGTTTTGTTTCAGAAGGAAAGGTGAAAGCTCGAGTTAAACAAGAAATTAAAGATCTTAGATTTGAAGCCACGATGAAAAAATTAAAAGAAGGATCTAAAAATCTTGATATTGAAATTAAGAAGCGTTTACCAGGAAGACCTTCTACAGTAGAATACTGGAAAGATAAAGAATTAAATATACTAAATTTATTACAAACAGGTGATTTAGAGTTGACATTTACAGAACGTTTGATGAATATGCTTGATGGATATAAACATTATCAAGGAGTTAATGTTAAAACATTTTACGATCCAATTAAACATGTTAATGATATATTTTTAAAAGAAAAAGACAGTGTAATGAATGGTTTGTTAAAATTAGAAAAACAATTACATCTAAATTATTATGATTATGAAAAAATTGGAATGTATGGTATTAAACAACAGAAGAATGGTGTAGAAAAATTACTTGCCAACGGATATACTCAAAAGATGATTGATGGTATTCATCTTAATGATAGACAGTTACGAATGTATGATTTTATGAGAAAGACATTCGATGATTTATATCCTCGATTAGCAAAGTCATTTGAAGAACAAGAAAATGAATTCTTAGGATGGGTAGATAATTATTTTCCATTTCAAACAGATTTTGAAGAATTAGATTTAGTTTCAAATCAAGTTAGAAAAATGTATCGTCGTACAACTACTGAAAAAGGATTTACTAAACAAAGAACACAAGCAAAAACACCTGTTAAAATTGATGCTGGATTTATATTTAAAAATTATGTTGAAAATGCTTTGCATTATATTCACATGAATTCTACTATAAAACAAATAGGAGAATTAGCTCGTGATATAAAATATGGAGAAATGGTTGGGCAAAAAGCTCAGAAATATATGGTTCAATGGGTAGATGTTTTGGCTCGTAATGGAGGCATTACAGATAGATATCGTATTCAGATATTAAATACATTAAGAAAAAATCAAGGTGTAGCGGTTCTTGGAGGAAAATTAAGTTCAGCTCTTACACAGTTTCTAGCGATATTTAATTCTGCAGCAGATATTGGAACTTGGGGATTCAGATATGCTAAAGATGTGATAGGTAAAAAAGAAATAAGACAATTTATCAAAGATGCAAGTATAGAAATAAAAACAAGAATTGGTGATGATCCTGGATATGCTGAATTAAGTGAAAATCCAAGATGGAAGAAAGCTCAACTGTATTCATTATGGTTTTTACAAAGAAATGATGCTTTAACAGCTTCGGTCGCCTGGTTAGGAGCTTATCAAAAAAGATTATCTGAATTAGATATTGTTTTTGATATAAATAAAGTAAATCAACAAGCACTAGATTATGCAGATAGACACGTTCGTCTTACACAAGCTTCTGCATTGTATAAAGATCTACCTCCAGCATTAATAAACAAGTATCGTGATTTGAATCGAACATTGTTTACGTTTCAAACATTTGTGTTGAACGATTGGAATTATCTTAAGGAAGATATGATTAAAGCAGGATTTACTGATCTGAAAGAAGTTAAGTTAATTGATGATCCAAAAACAAAAGCAGAAGAAAAAGCTAGAATAATAAACAGAATTTCAACTCAGTGGTTTTGGTGGATAACTGCACTTGTTGGTTACGAAGCACTACAAAGTGGATTATCTTATGTATACTATGGAAAAGATCAACAATCAATAAAACAACATCTTATTGGCGCATTGTTTTCAAGAATACCTGGGATATCTCAGTTATATTCTTTATATGAATTCGAACAAATGCCCATTCCTGTTATTGGATCAATCGAAAGATTTGGAAAAGGATTGAAACAAATGATAGAAAGTAAACAAAAAATAAAAGGAACTATTATAGCTGCAGAAGCTATTGGGCATCTGACAGGTATCCCGGGTGCATCTGAAATATCTAAGATACTACGCGGGCCACTTCCAAGAATATTTAAAGCACTGAAAGGCAAATCAGAAAATCCGTATAAATAAAAAGCACTATGCTTGTCGAAAGTTAGTGCCTTTTATGGTACGGGATAATTAGCCGTAGCCAATCATTCGTACTACGTATTATATAATACTATTTAATTTTTGTCAACCTCTTCTTGATATGGTTTAATAATTATTGTAGCACACTCTGTTTCGTGTTTAGGAATTAAATATTTTGTCCCAATACTACGATGCACCAATGCGTCGTTTTTTAATATTTCATTGTCTTCAAGAATGTCGGAAAGTGTTGTGATTATATTGTCGATGTCACGATTATTGAATCTGTGATTTAAAAAACATTCATAGGTAACTTCAACTGGTACTGTGATTGGTAATTCTAATCCTCTTTTTTGAGGTATTAACTGATAAGCACATTCGGTTTCGAAATCTTTCAATTTTTGTGATTTGTATTTCACCGGGTACTTGCCTCTGCACGAAAATAAAATATCATTCTTCTTGGCAGGTAATCCGGATGGAGTTGTGATTTTGAATTTCATATCTAGAATTGAAGTTCTTCAAAACATTGATCTATTTTATCATTAATGGATTTTTGTTCGTCTTTGAGTAATTTTTTTATATCACTTAATTTAACTCTTGCTTTATGTATTTCACAATCTGGATGTTGGTTAAAACGATGTCGACAATATCTAAGACACGCCACCACAGTATTCCATTCGTGTTCGTTAAGTACATGTAATGTTTCTGTTATTTGTTTTTTTTGCATATTATCTTAGTTAAAAATTGAATTAATTTTTCAATACTTTTTTCATCAAAATATATTCCAGCAAGAATTTTTTTCTTTTTATTTATTTGATTATAAATTACAATATCCACATCATTATCTCCATAATCATAAGCCCGTAAGTATCCACAATATTTTCGTCCTCCAACACAATTACAACTAAGAATCAAAGGTTTTTTTGATTTATTTTTCATATCTTAAATTACAATTATAACATACTGGACCTTTATTTCCCCAAGTAGAACATCCGTAAATTGGTTTAAAACATTCAGTACAGGTTTGGTACTCGTAGCTATTAATTTTAAGTTCAGTACACAATTTCTCAAAATCATCTTTTGATAAATCCATCTCTTTGTAAAAGAAATCAGAAATTTGGTTTGCTTTTCCAGCGTAACTCATATCAATCTGATAAGCAAAGCCATACTCATTTCCTGCAATTATGCCAATTATGTTGTCCATCTCTTCGCCAACATAATTAGGATTTCCTTCGGCTTCGTAGCAATTATGTCGCTTTGTTTTTAGTGGTATTCTTATTACCAACTCGCCATTTTCAATGGTTATTTTATTCATATCAGTCAAGTTTAATTCCCATTTTATTAAATACTTGTTTTATATCTTCCACACATTTGTCTTTCTTTTCATCGGGTGGTGGATAATGTTCACAAAAAGTTACATATCCGACAGGACTATCAACGATTTCTTTTTCGCATTTAGAACAAAAAAATGATGACATATTATTCTTTATTTTCTTCTTCAATGGTTAAAACAACATCTTTATCAAACATTGATACGATTATCTCAATGTCTTCCACACTTTCAAATTCGCCAACTTGCATTACTTTGCCTTGACCTTTTTGGTCGCAGGCGTAGAGGATGTACATATTTTTTTCCAATTAGATATATTAACTATAAATTTATCTTTTTTCTTGCTGTCTTGGTACGAATTTTTCATTGCCAAATCCAAAGCTTGGTCGTAGTAGGCAAACATCTCTTCACTCGTGTAATGTTCTCTTTCAAAATCTACTGTATCTTGAATAATGAAAAATCTATCAGCTACTTCAAAAGTTCCGCCAATAATATCACCGATCCAATACCAGTCCGCTGTGCGTCCGAAGTGACGGAAAATAAATGATTGAGCTATTTTGTTACTCGCGTCCTCCCATTTTGAAATTAGAGTCATATTATATTCGTTATAAGCAATTTAATTAACTTCTTTGTGTCTTGTACCGACATACCAATTCCACATATCCCTTCTTAATTTGCACATTTTCGTTCCATCAAGATTATAGATAACAAGTCCTTCTGTTTTTATATCAGGTAATTTCAGTCGTTGATTAAATAAACTTGGTAATTCTTTGAACCATTCTGAAATAATATCAAATGTTTTGGGATACTTATTCTGCGTCCACGATTTCCAAAAACAATGTCCTCGCAGATAATTAAATGGTACAAATAAATGACCTTGTAGTTGGTGTCTATTTCCGTTAAAAATCTCGCCTATCAATTCTCCATAATAATCGCCGTCTTTGAAATCTTTTAACCAACCTCTTTGTATTGCTTTTGCTGTTCCTTCCATTGCCGCGCCTTCCCATCTTGTCTGACTTTTGACATTAAATAAAAACTTTTCAGTCGTGCGATTAAAAACATTGGCGATTTTTCCGTTTTCTATTCTGATACAAACATTTGTGCCATCTATTTTATCAGTCGCAAATGATACTTCATTAAAAACCCAATTATAATCAGGATTGATTTCGGGTGTAACAATATACTGTCCATTGATTTCTTTGCGGACAAACGGAGTTTCAAGTTTTGGAAAATCTTTTATCATAATTATTGTTGCTTGAATAATTCTTTGATATAGCTTCTTAAATATCCTGTTGCGTCTCTCCATTTTTTAGCTGATTTTTTATAATCTTGAGAATTGTGAGCGTCATCGTGTTCTTGAAATAAGCAATATAAAACTGTCAAACAATGTTCAATTGTTTCCGCTTCTGTTGTTTTTGATTTTTTTAAGTCGTATTTCATAGATTTTCTATTTTAACTTTATTAAAATCATCAATCTTGTCGCCTTGTTTGTGGCGACTTTGTACCCAAGCCATCTTAAAAATAAACCAAGCACCTTTCAATCCTTTTGACCAGCACCGATGAATACGCCACTGATTTGCCAGTCGCCATTTGAACCGCATTAAACGGAAATCACTTAATTTCATAGCTGCTTTATAAATTGTAAAAATTCTTTCCAATGGTTTTCTGATATGAAGCCCCCTTCACAAACTTCGTCCATATCATAACACATCTCGCTAAACTTTCCGTCAACAATCTTGCCTCTTGCCATTCGTTGTCTTTGTTCCTCTTGCCACGCTTTCCAAGATTCCGATTCAATTATGGTAGCCCAGAAACTATTATGTGAACCGCAACCATTACATTTTTGTTTATAATAGGCGTGTAGGAATTCGTCCCAATGGTTATTTATAATCTCTTTGCTAATTACTTTATTTTTCTCATTTTTGAATTCTTCTTTGAACCAAATCCGTCTTTCGTTTTGAATAGCTTTGAAAAGCAGTTGTCTGGCTTCGCAAAATGAAAAAATTCTCGGCATCATACAACTTTCGTCTAACAGACATTCTAAAATATCAGGTTCTTGTGGAGGATTAGCCAGTAATTCATTTAACCTTTCTTCCGCCATTTTATCTCCATTTTTTACCAGCATATCCCGATAACAAATATAACAATATCCTTTCAAGTCCTCTTTGCATTTATGTTTTGTTATTTTTTTCATATCGCTCTAAAATCTCTTTTAATTTCTTGTGTCCACCACACTTGTACATATTAAGCACTTCCAAAATCTCGGCTTTCTGTTTATCCAATAATGACTGAATTAAAATAATCAATTCTCTCTTTTCCTCACCTTTGAAAGTATCAAGGGGGTATTTGTCGTGATAGTTTGTCATACAATTTCTTTTTCTATTTCTGTCAATGTCATAGTAAAAAGGTTAAAGAACTGCGGAGCGAGACGAGCGGGCAGCACCGGCCGGGACCGCAGCAGCGGACGTGGAACTCATCGTTGCCCCGGTAAAGTCGTTTGGCTTTTTAACTTCTGTCGGACTTTCCGAAATCGTTGGGTTTTCTAAAAGTTTGATTATCTTGTCTAACTTGTCATTGAGTGTTTTGTTTGTGATTGACATATTATTTTACGTTTAATACTTTTGTTAAAATATTTATTGCATCATCTCTGTCATCTGCTTCAAATGGTCCGAAACTTTCCTTGCAAAAAGGGCTTTTATCGGCCTCTGTAATATCATCTTGACTAAAATATCTTTTAGCTTGAATATGTCCGTTAGTGTGATAATAACCCCACCACCAATTTTGATTGCTCATAAAATTAATAATTATAATCTTTTTCATTTTCACGACAGCAATTACCCGTCAGCACTGTTGTTTTGTAATGTTTATCGCAGTAGGCATTTTTGCACGATGTGCAGTGAGCTTTCGCCTCTTCACCGCACACACAACAGGTTTCCTTTTCCATACTAAATTATATTAGAGTGAGTTAAAATGGTAAGCCATTATTTTCTAAAACCTTTCTGCTTTGCGCGTCAATATAGGCATCTTCCACTTCCCCCGTCATTTGGCATATTTTACACGGAGCTTGAACAGGACAAGAAACACATTCTCCATCCTCTCCGTGATGAGCTGGTATGTCGTGTTCTGCCACAATTCCCGAACCGCCACAATTTGAACAAGTTTTCATATTATTTTCTTAATCCCCTCTCAAAGTAAGTGTCAGGAAAGGCAAAGATTTGCACTTTGCGTGGGATAGCATCCCTTTGCTTGGAATACCTTTTGCTATAAAGTGAGCTCTTGTGTATTCAAGCCAAGCGGTCTCTTCTGCGCCACTCTCCCAACACTAATTTTAAGGGGGATTGATTTGTGTTATTCAAATTTCTCTCCTCTGACTAAAACTTTTTGAAACACCTGATAAATACCAGTCCATAATTGTTCGTGCTTTATTTCGTCTTTCTGACAATCAACCAAATCATCTGCTATCGTGCCAGCTAAATCCCAGTAACCGCCCGCCTCACCTTCATCACAATCCTCAAAAAGTAGGCCGTCTAAATAAAGTTTTTCTATTCTTTTGAGTTCGTTTTTCATATACTTATTTAAGATTATTTATCCCTGTCAAGCGTGTTTTTAATTTAATACGGTTTGATGTGTTTTAATGGATTAAACTGGTTCGTATGTTTTTTCAAAAATGTCATTTCGGCAAGGGTAAAACTCATTACTAATTCCTTTGATAATCCAATCACCTTTGTTTGCGGTCATTATTCCTTCAAGTGTTTTAATTTTAACCTCTGGCTTATCTTCAATAAAATCATCACAAAATTCCAACTCTCTTGAACCATTTGATAATTTAACGACCTCTTCGGCGTTTTCACCAGTCCATTGGACGGCTTCAATTACTATCGGTTTTTTTCTGTATTTCATATATTGCAGAAGTTAAATCAAACAATTCATCATATGCCTCTATTAAAAATAATTCATACAAATTTTCGTCGCCTGTCTTTTGCTTTGCAATTTCTTTGGCTTTTTCCTCTGCTTTTTTAGCAGTTTCAATATTTATTCCCATATAATTAAATTTTATTTATTTCTTTTAAGAGTAAAGAGCAAAGCAGATTTTGGGCAAGGATTTGCACCTCGCAAGATAAAGGTCAATACATCGGCGCGTCTCGCGCTCTATCTTCCCCAGAAACTATCACGCCGCTTGTTTCTGTTGAAATGTTTACCTATTCCACCACCAAAATCCACCTTGCTCTCTGCCCACCTCACGAGGAGATGGGCGGGAGGGGCTAATCGTTCTTTGTAATTGCTTTATTTAACCACATTGCGCTCTCTTCAAGTTTTGTTAATGCAAGTGATGTGCCACGACTTTTTTCTAATTGGGCAATTTCTTTATAAAGTGCCTCACATTTATCTCGGAACGCTTGCATCTGTGCTTTCTGTTCCTCTGTCGGCTGGACGAATTGTAGTGTCGCCATACGATTGTTATTTACAAGGGCTAAAACTGCCCTATTTAGTTATTTTGATTTTCTTACTTTTATTATTTTTGGGTTGCACCAACAGGGTGTTCCATCTGTTTTGTGTTCTTGGATAGAAATTAATTGTATATTTTTTATTTCTGGACTTATTTTTTCCTTTTTTATAACTAATCTTATTCGTGTTTCTAATTCGGGTAAATTTATCCAGTCAACATATTTGTCGTAACAATTAAGTGTTCCGATATTGATAAACAATTCTTTATGTATTGTTTTCATACTTCCTTATCTTAATAAATTATCCTGTTTAGTTAAATTTCGTTATGACATCTATCGCAGATATTCGGTTGTCATAGGTTATTCAAACATATTTATATTTTACAAGGGCTAAACTGCCCTATTTAATTACTTGCTAATTCTAATTCATTTATTTTTTTATTTAACTTATCAATTTCATTTTCAAAGTCGTTAATTTCATCTTCTAAACTTTCAATTTCGTCAGCCATTTCTGCAATATCATCATTGAATTTACCAATTATTTTTACTTGATTTTCTGATAACATATTTTCTATCTATTCTAATGTTTTCAAAAATTATTTCTAATTCTTGTTTAGTTATATTTTTTACTTAATAATTCTAAACTTCTTTGAAAGTAAGCGCGGTTTTCTTCCCATTTTTTAAGGCAATCTTTCCAATATTCTTCCGTCCTATTATCTAAATACTTTCCATAAAAACAACAAAAATAGAAAAGCATTGAGGCAAAGACAGATTGCAAGGAAAATTACTATTGCGGGCATATTATAAATTAGTTATTAGTATTCTTTTTATCTTAATAAATTATTACCCTGTCAAGCGTGTTTTTAATTTAATACGGTTTGGTGTATTGGGGGTATTAGTTTTAATCCCACTGTTTAAGAAAATCTACCCAATATTTTAATTCTCTTTTGGCGTATTTTTTATTTTGATACCACTTCAACACACAAAAATAGTTAGCAAAATAAATAACTTCTTTTTCAACTTCTGATTTTGAGTATTTTCTTGATGTGCTTGTTGTGCAAGTATAACCCACCATCTCAATTTTTGGTGCGTGTAATCCACAATGTCCTGGTGTTGAATTTAGGCAATTTAGACATTCTTTCATATTATCTTATCTGCGCAAGGCAGTGGTTAAAATTTTAGATAATCTTTACTATCAAATTCCGCACCTTGTAAAAATTCTCGTACCTCTTGACTAACATCTTCAAAATTAAGTTTCATTTTGCCCTCTTTATTTATTGCTCGGATTTTTGCATATTCATCGTGATATTGACCCAACTCATCTTCCCACGCTTGCTCTACTAAAATTGTGTCTCCTACTTTAAGTTTATCCATATTAGTTTAATACTTTTTTAATGTTAGAATTAAGTTTTTCACATACCCAACCTTGTCCAAATCCAAATGCTTCTGTCTTATTTTCTAATTCTCCCAGTAATTTAAGTGTTTTTTCATCTGGGGCTAATTCTATATTTTCAATCTCTTCCAACACTTCTCTGATAGAGGTTTCTATGAAGTGTTTTATTTCGTCTCTTGTCTCCTCAACATAAATCATTTTATCTGAACCCTCGTTACAAAAATCAATAGGTCTAAACTTCTCATCAAATTTTTCCATTATTGTTTGTAGGGTCAAAGTTTCTAACCCACATACTTTGCGTTGTTCCTCGTTTGATTTTCTCGCGCACTCGTTGATGTTTTCTTTGGTAAAGATTTCCTCCGGACGACTTTCAAGTGTCCGAGTTTCCGACTTGCGACGAAGAACGCGACCGCGGCCGTTCCAATCGTTGTCGAGCCAGCCCCAGTCCTGGATCCAGCGCCGGAAGCCATCGCCCCAGAAGACGCAAGCGACGCTCTCGGAGTCGCCGGGGTGACGCAGTTCTGTAAAGACAATATATTTACCTTTCATCTCTTCTGGTATTTCATCCTGATGAGACAAAAGATAGTCCAAATCCTCTTGTGTTCCGCAAGCGTTTAATTCTTTGGCTCGTTTTAACATTTCAGTTCCACCTACGCTGGTCTCGCCTTCTTCAAAAAAAGATAAAAACTCAAATTCTGGTTTAGTTGGTTCTTCCGAGAGGATTTTGTCTATTTCTTTCGCAGTCCAATCATTATTTCTTATATCATTGTGGGTAATTTCAATATGAGTATCAATACGGTCTGCGAGATATTTGATTGCTTGTTCTATTTTATTCATAGTGTTAAAGATTAAAGTTAAAAGGGTTAAACTGCGGGGCGGGCGCGGAAGTAGACGCCGGCATTGTCGGGATGGCAGTAGCTGACCCGAAGCTTGCTGCCGCTCCAGTCGACGTACGGAACGTGGCCATTGATGCCGCGCGAACCCGCACAAAGTGTCCAATTATCAATGTCAAGGTGTTTTCCTGTTGCTCTAAAACACTGGATTTCAAGTTGTAAGCGTTCTTCAAGCGTAATAAACTTTCTGTTTTTCGGCAAATCATTGGCAGAGATATTTTTCCATTCTTCATCTGCTTCAATATTGGGTTTGTATTCAATCGTATAATCGCCGTTTCTATCTGATTTTACTTTTGACAAATCAATCCACGAATAACAATCAAAAAGTTTTTTACATTCCTTAAAGAGATATTCGGCGGTGTGTTCCGACTTCATTTTTAAGATATTCCATTTTTCAACAGGATTGTAGGTTGTGGTTCCTGTTGTTATGACTGGATTTTCAAGCAGTTTTAAGATTTTATCCAGTTTGGTGTTGAGAATTGAAAGTGTTGGTTTCATATTTTATAAGTTAATCTCCGCGCGGATTATTTAGTTATTCCACCACCAAGAGTTACTAACTTCAAAGTATCTTTAACTTCTTTTTTAGAGTAATCTTTCTACTGCAAGTATTATCAAATCCCGGACTTTCGTGTTGATAAGAACGATGACTATCAATTAAATCCGCGAGATATTTTATAGCTTTAATTATGTTTTCCATAAGACATTTAATTTTTTTAATTCTGCTCGGGTTTCCTCGCAGAGGTTTATAATAATGAAATCTGTTTTGAAAAATTCATATTACAACCATCACGATTAACTTGTTCTTCTACATCCATAAAGAATGCAATATTTGCAAAGTTTCTTGATTTGTAAGCCATTGATTTGGCAGGGGTTTTGA
>ERZ1292625.1569-Hain-H41-01um-R1-1569-length-26176-cov-14_pt1 | contig 20128 bp, 22 predicted proteins | sample MGYA00564400_ERZ1292625 | MGnify/ENA primary metagenome ERZ1292625 (study PRJEB36523, sample SAMEA6512639) | groundwater metagenome | collected 2019-01-08 | study: AquaDiva: Metagenomics assemblies of 32 groundwater samples
CGGCACTGAGTCCGGTCCGTTCAATCACGGCATCAACCGATTGCGCCTCGTGAGAAAGCACCTCATAGAGACGCTGTTCCTCCGGTCCCAATTCTCCAAGCGCCGACGAAGCCGTCTCCCCGATCATCATACGGACACGAAGTGCAGGCTCCACTTGCGGCAGCAACTCTCCTATCATATCCGCCGCGCACTCGATCAATCTGGCGCCTTCCTTGATCAACCCATTCGACCCGCGGCACCGCGCTTCCTTGACGGACCCCGGAAGGGCAAACACGTCGCGCCCCTGCTCCAACGCCAACTTGGCGGTAATGAGCGATCCGCTGTTCATCGCCGCCTCCGCCACGAGCACCCCGACCGATAAACCACTGATGATCCGATTCCGTCTCGGGAAATGATGACTCTGCGGCGGCGAGCCTACTGGGAGTTCCGCCAATACCGCCCCCTGAGTCTCAATCTGTCTGCGCAATTGATCATGTTCCGGTGGATACGTTTGATCCACCCCGCAGCCGAGCACAGCAATGGTACGGCCCTGTCCGGCCAGCGCGCCGCGATGGGCCGCGGCATCAATCCCCCGCGCCATCCCGCTGACAATTGTCCAGCCGCCTCGGGCTAAATCCTGGGCAATCTCTTCCGTAATAGCCTTCCCGGCGGAGGTGGCCGATCGTCCTCCGACGATCGCCAGGGCCATCCCATCTTGTTCATGGAGCGCACCCGTGTAATACAATAATGGCGGCGGATCAGGAATGGCCTTCAGCCGCTTTGGATACAAGGGATCCGTCAGCGTGATGACCTGAATATCGAGCCGTTCGACCAGCTTCACCTGGCGGTCGACAAGATGACGGAGTTTGAGAGCAGGCCCTTGCCTGATCGCCTCAGCGAGTTCGGCACTGCACCCGACGCGCTTCAGATCCTCTACGCGGGAGACCAACACACCTGCTGGAGTCCCGAACGCCTGCACTAATTTGAGGACGGTGCGATCTCCGACTCCGTCGATCGACTGGAGAAGAAGCCAGGATGTGAGCTGAGTGGAATCCATGCGACGGGCCTGCGCGGGAGAGCCGCCTGAAACTGAATGCACGTGCGTGGCAAGGACACATGCGCCCCTGACCCCGCGATCGGACTAGAACCGCACGTTGCTCAGACCGCTGCGCCACCTACAAGGCGACGAGATCATACTGCTCAAGATGCAACTGACTGTCCGGAGTGATGATGATCTTCGCCGAACATTCACGCTCCAGCATCTCTAGGCCTTGACGCTCTTCATCCTGGAGCAACCCCGCAACGCTGGGGTGGGCACCGATGACGATCCGCTGACTTTCCCCCGATTCGCCGATCTTCCGAATCTCCCGAAAAATCTCGTAGGCCACCGTCGTCGGAGACTTGGTATAGCCGCGGCCTTCACAGTAGTGGCACGGCTCGGACAAAGACCGCAGCAGATCTTCGCGGACACGTTCCCGAGAAATTTCAATCAGTCCAAGGTCCGAAATCCTCGAGATTCTGGTTCGCGCTTTGTCCGACGCCATCGCATCCACCAGCGCGTGATAGACCTTGTCCCGATTCTTCTCCCGTTCCATGTCGATAAAGTCGACGATAATGATGCCGCCGATTCCGCGCAGCTTCATCTGGTAGGCCACTTCTTTGGCCGCTTCCAAATTATTGCGGAGGATCGTCTCTTCCTGATCCCGCTTCCCGACAAATCGTCCCGTATTGACGTCGATAACCGTCATGGCCTCGGTATGATCGATCACCAAGTGACCTCCGGATTTCAGCCAGACCCTCCGGCTCGTCGCGCGCGTGATCTCTTGCTCGATGCCCAAATGGTCGAAGAGGCTTTCATCCTTGTCATAGCAATGAATGCGGGACGTCTGCTCCGGAGAAAACCGCTGCACGAAGTCTCGAACGGCATCATACTCCTGACGCGAATCGATCCACAGACGGTCCACTTTCTTCCCGAACAGATCGCGCACCACGCGAAAACTGAGGCTCAAATCCGTATGCAGCAACGCCGGCGCGCCCAGCTTTTCCCGATTGGTCAGGATGTCTTGCCAGAGCACGTGGAGAAAGTCGACATCGGACTTCAGTTCATCCTCTTTGACGCCTTCGCTCACCGTGCGCACGATATAGCCGCATCCCTGGCGACGAACCCGGCGCATGATGTCTTTCAATCGGGCGCGCTCCTCATCCTTCGCGATCCGGCGGGAAACCCCGATATGCTCGACGTTCGGCATGAAGACCAGGTAGCGGCCGGGGAGCGACACGTAGGTCGTCACCCGTGGCCCCTTCGTCCCGATCGGTCCTTTGGAGATCTGGACCATCAATTCCTGCCCTTCGGTCAGCAGCTGCTCGATGGGCTTGGCACTCTGGCGTTTCGGCCTGAGCATGTCCGCATCTTTATCATCGTCGTCGTCGGTCGCATCAACCAGCGTGTCACCCGGCTCGGCCTCTTCCGAAAGATCGGACACGTGCATGAACGCGGCTTTCTCCAAGCCGATATCCACGAACGCCGCCTGCATGCCCGGCAGCACCTTCGCGACCTTCCCCTTGTACACGTTCCCGACGAAATCCTTATGTTTGGCCCGATCACCGAATAAATCAGTGACCACACCGCCATCCAATACCGCCACACGGGTTTCTTCCCGCGCGACCGAAATCGCAATCTCAATTCCCATAACTACTCCTTTAATCTGCGAGCCCTAGAACGACGCGATGGGCGACAGACGCAGGCACGGTGCCCAGGTCCGCCACATCCACCATCGACGCCACATTCCAGCGACTCAATCCCACGCCTCGCAACACTCCACTCATTCACACCGCTCAACACCCGTATCCCTGCTCAATAGAACAAACTCAGCCGTCTCCGCTTGACGTTCAGCAACAATCCCAACGACGCCATGGTCATCACCGTCGCGCTGCCTCCGTAGCTCATCAAGGGCAGCGGAATTCCGACGATCGGGAACATCCCGGCCGTCATTCCGATATTCACCACGACACAAAAACACAACATGGCGACAATACCGGCGGCGAGTAACGCTCCCAATTGATCTTTCGCTTTCGATGCAATCTCCAGGGAGAGCCAGATCAGTGCGACAAACAGCACAAGCAACAGCAACACTCCCAGGAATCCCCATTCTTCCGCATAGACGGCAAACACAAAGTCTGTATGGCCTTCCGGGAGGAACTTCAGCTGACTTTGCGTCCCCCCGTAGAGTCCTTTTCCCATCAGCTCCCCGGATCCGATCGCAATTCTGGACTGCAGGGCGTGATAGCCCTTCCCTCCCGGATCGTAGTCCGGGTCAACGAAGGCCATAATGCGCTGTCGTTGATAATCATGCAAGGACCCCCAGACCCCTTCCCAGGCAAACGGGAACAACATGACCACAAGAAGGAGGATGACACCCAATGCCTTCGACCGCACGCCGACCATCAAGAGCATGGCCGCATAGACGGCCACGAAACTCAATCCACTACCCAAATCAGGCTGTTTGAGGATCAACACCAGACCGGGAAACATCAACATCCCCGGCATGATCACCCGCTGCAGCCATCCCACCCGGGGCGTCTTCGAGTAGTAATGCGCCAGGACAAGAATCAACACCAGCTTGGCAAATTCGGATGGCTGAAAACTGAACGGGCCCAGCGCGATCCAGCGCTGCGCCCCCTTGCTCGTTCGCCCCTCGAGCAGCACAAACGCCAGCATCAGCAGCACGACCCCATAGAGTGGATAGGCCATCCGTGCGATGCGGTGATAGTCCGACACCAGCATAAACACGAAGGCCGCACTGCCCATGAGAATCCAGGCCATCTGCTTGATGTAATAGGGGGCGAGGCCGGTTTGCTGGCTGTGCGTCACGCTGTGAATCGAGAGGACACCGATCCCAAGAATGGCCAGCACTAAGGCCAGAAAGCGATAGTCGAAACTATCGAGCCCGCGGTTGTCGGTCAGACGATCAATCATAAAAATTCACACACAACAACCGTGCCTTCACCTGCACTACGATTGCGGGACAACCACCGGCTCCTGCGAGCGCAGCTTCATATAGGTCTCAATCACTTCTTTGGCCAGCGGCGCCGCCGCCGACCCACCATGCCCCATATGCTCAGCCAGCACCGCCACGGCAATCTTGGGAGCTTCGACCGGCGCAAACGCCACGAACCAGGCATGATCTCGAAACTTCTTGGGAATGTCTTTCTCCGCCTTCTTCTCTTTCCCCAGAGCCGCGACTTGCGCCGTCCCGGTTTTTCCCCCGATCGTCACGATCGAAGACTTCGCACGGGTCGCCGTACCCTCAGTGACCACGGCCGCTAACGCCTCTTTAATAATTCGAAACGTCTCTGGCTTGGCATGCGCCTTTCCTCGCGCAACCGCCGGCATCTCCTGTAAATTTCCGGTGGTGCGATCCATGATGGCCTGCACCAGACGCGGACGATAACTGACACCATCATTGGCCACGGTGCCGATCATGCTGGCCATTTGTAGAGGCGTCACCGTGACATATCCCTGCCCGATCGCGGCAGAAATCGTTTCACCCGGCAGCCAGGCTTCTTTTTTCACTTTCAGCTTCCAGGCCGTTGAAGGGATAGACCCCACCCGCTCCGAAGGCAATTCAATGCCGGTCTCGTGCCCAAGACCAAAGTCCTTGGCATACTCCGCCATTGTATCGATCCCCATCCGTTGCCCAATGGTGTAAAAATACACGTCACAGGACTGAACGAGCGCCTTGTGAAGATCGACATACCCGTGACCGGTCGCTTTCCAATCGTGATAGATGCGCTTGCCGAATTGGTACCCGCCCGTGCAGAGCACAGAACTCGACGGCGACATGGTATTGGACTCCAGGGCCGCGACGGCCATCGGTACTTTGAACGTGGAACCGGGAGGATACTGTCCTTGCGACGCACGGTTATTGAGCGGGCGTCTCTCATCCTGGACAATCTCAACCCACTGTTTCGGCGTGAGCTCTCGCGACATAATATTCGGATCGAAGCCCGGACGGCTCGCCATGGCCAGTACATCACCACTCGTGGGATCCAGGGCGACAATCGCACCGGACTCTTCTCCCAGCAGTTCCTCCGCCACCTTCTGTAGCTTAATATCAATCGTGAGATAGAGATCGTTTCCGGCAAGTGGTTTATCCACCAGAACCGTCCGCTTCTCGTGCCCCAAGGCATCCACTTCGACGCTTTTTTGTCCGGCCTGGCCTCGCACGTGCCGATCAAACGATTTCTCCACTCCATACTGCCCGACAACACTGCCCTGATGGAGATCCGCAAATTCCGGCTTCTCGAGTTGTTCAGGAGAAATTTCTCCGACATACCCGAGGAGATGGGCTGCGGCCATACCCCCGGGATAGTTCCGCTGCGACTCTACCTGAATCATGACACCCGGGAGATCAAGACGATGGGATTCGATCACCGTGGCATCACGCAAGGTCAACCGGTCTTTTATTTTTTTCGGCAGCATCTTACTGCCTCGCACCGCCAGCTTTTTCCGGATCATGACCGGATCGAGTCCGAGCAAGTCCGCCAGATTCTGGACCAACCCCTCCCGATCCTTGACGTCTTCCAGGGTGACATAGAGACTAAAGCTCGGCACGTTGTTGGCGAGCAAGACCCCGTGCCGATCGTAGATCAGTCCTCTGGCCGGTTCCAACAGCACCGATCTGGTGCGATTATTCTCTGAGAGATCGCGGTAGTACGGTCCTTCACGTATCTGCAGATGCCACAACCGTACCGCCAGGAGCCCGACGACCAGGAGCAGCCCCACACGCAGCAACATGAGCCGCCGCTGCAACTCTCCAAGCTCAGACTCATGGGTACTACTGGTTGCCACGTTGACTCCTAGAACTCTCGCCCCTCTGCCAGCCGGTCAAGATTCAACCGGCTCCAGATCAGCCAATAACACAGTCCTCCGACCACCGCATCGAAACAGGCTTGCGGCATGAGGATCGTCCGAATCATCCACCAGATATCTTGCTGATCGTTCGGTTTGAGCGACCAGATGGTCATCAGACTCGAAAGGGTTGACGCAACAACCAGGCCGCTGACCAACACCAACGGAGTGACCTGGGCTACCTGGCGGCCGGCTAGCCCGGCAAGAAATCCCACACTCCCCTTGGCCACCATGCTTGCCGCAAGGTCGGTGGCGGAAAACAAACTCATGGCCCATCCTACGAACAGCCCGACAACCAACCCCTCCAATTCACCTGACAGGAGGCCGATAAGACAAACCGCCACAAGCCCGATGTCCGGTTTGACTCCCCACACACTGACATACGGAAGCACGGTGGTATGCACCGCCACCAGGGCAGCGACGGCACAGGCATATACGACAATCTTCACGGTTTGGCTTTCGGGAGAGGCCCGTCGCTCTTTCCGTCCTCGCCAGGAATATAGGGAGACTGAATGACCAGGACTTCTTCAACTCGATTCACGTCAACTTCCGGACGCAATTCAGCGGATTGGAACAAGGCGCCTTCCTCTTTGCCGATGGTGGTAATGGTGCCGATGGCGAGTCCGCGCGGAAAGCCCCCGACGAGTCCGGAGGTCACCACGCGATCGCCGGCACGAACATTCGAGAGCAAGGGAATATACTTGAGCCGAGCCAGACCCGGGGTCGTCCCCTCGACAATGCCTTCATCTCGTGTTCGCTGAATCAGCCCGGCAATGGCATTGTTGGGATCGGACACCAAGAGCACCACCGCGGTCGCCATCGTCGTCTTCACCACTCGTCCGACGACGCCGGCGGACGTCACTACACCCATGTCCGCTTGTATCCCGTCAGTACTCCCCTTATTCAGGAGAATGGTCCGATACCAATTTCCCGTATCACGGCCGATGACCTGCGCCGCGATCATCGTCGGGAGCGCTTGCGCCTTGAATTCAAGCAAGGCCGTCAACCGGTCCGTCGCCGAAGCGGCCTCACGCAGTTGACTATTTTGTCCCTGCAACAGCTCAAGCTCTTTCCGCAATTGCCGATTCTCGTCTTCCACGTCCTGCAAAGCCACGTAATGGCTCCAGGTCTCCCCGATTCCGCCTTGCACCGAGGCGACGAGACGGATCGGCCAACTGAGCACCCATCCGACCGGACCGCCGATTTCCTGGAAGAGAGTCTGAAGCTGGTGGGGCAGCAGGAAGAAACCGAGGAGCACGGAGAGAAACACCCCGAGGGCAAGACGCCGGGCGCCGTATGATGAACGAAAGTTGGCCATCCGCATGGGGAGGAAGGAACCTTACCGGAGGCTACTGCATTGAGACATGACCGACACTTTACGGAGAAGATCCAGTTCGTCCAGAATCTTCCCGACCCCTAAAACCACCGAGGTGAGCGGGTCGTCGACCGTAATGATCGGCAAATTTGTCTCTTCACGGAATCGCGTATCCATTCCCTTCAACAGGGAGCCTCCACCCGTCAGCACGATTCCGCGGTCAATAATATCTCCCGCCAATTCCGGCGGAGTGTTTTCCAACGCGACCTTAATGGCATTGACGATCGTTCCAATCGGTTCCTGCAACGCTTCTCGAATTTCGGCATCGTCGACGACCAGCGTGCGGGGAATGCCGGAAATCAGGTCCCGCCCCTTGATCATCATCGTCTTGCGCTCTTCGAAGGGATAGGCCGACCCGATTTCGAACTTGACCCGTTCCGCCATATGTTCGCCGATGAGCAAGTTATACTTCTTCTTGATGTAATTCATGATCGCTTCGTCCATCCGATCGCCGGCTACCTTCACCGATTCGCTATAGACGATACCGCCGAGTGAAATCACCGCAATGTCCGTCGTGCCGCCGCCCACATCGACGACCATGTTGCCGGACGGTTCGGTAATCGGGAGTCCCGCCCCGATGGCGGCCGCCACCGGCTCTTCGATCAGATAGACCTCTCGCGCGCCGGCCAACTCGGCTGAGTCACGAACCGCGCGTTGCTCTACTTGGGTGATGCGTGAAGGGACGCCGATGATGATCCGTGGACGGACAAAGGCGCTTCGATTGTGCGCCTTGCGGATAAAATGCTTGAGCATTTGCTCGGCCATCTCGAAGTCGGCAATCACGCCCTCTTTCATCGGCCGGACGGCGACAATGTTCCCGGGGGTTCGGCCGAGCATCTTTTTCGCATCGGCGCCGACCGCCAGGACCTTCTCGGTTTTCTTTTCCACCGCCACCACCGAGGGCTCGTTCAGGACGATGCCTTTCCCATGCACATACACCAGTGTCGTCGCTGTCCCCAAATCGATCGCAAGATCGTTGGAAAACCATCCGAACACATCTCCCGTGAACCCCACGGCACTCTCCCTTCGTCATGAACTCGCTACGCGCTGCGCGAGTCCCTCGCTATTCATAAATTTAGTCGGGTACCGCTAACTGTCCTGCATCCAGTACCTGGGTACGCGCAACCTCGTCACCGAGGCGCCGTCCATGCTCATTTCCTACAATCAAGACACTCTCAAATGCCAACACTGCCGCAGACCCGATCCACCCGACATACGGCACCGCAAACAACAGCTGGGCTACGCCGCATGGCAAATTCCGAATAATCGATTCCCGAAATCCGGCCGTCTCTCGCACATCAAGACGCATGGTCTGCAAACCCACCAGCCGCTTCCCGATACTTCTCCCACCCGCAAAACCGTCCGCAATCAGAATGTAGGCCAGTCCTGACAGAAACCCGACTGGCGGTGCAACCTCATCAGCGGCCACGACAATGAACAAATCGATGAGCTTCGCAATAAACCGATTGAGCACGTATGCCTTGGGATAGACCGCTCCTTCGATGAGCTTCGCAACTGGGCCTGCCCCTATCAAGGAATCTCCTTCTAATTAATGGCAAAGTATAACAAAATCAAACAACTTGCACAAACAAACAGCATTCTTTCCTCATACTTGTACAATTTCTCTTCGAAACGACCCTGGCAGGCTCCAATAGGGATAATACGTGGCCGAATACGGGGGCTGATTCGTCCATCAATCGACCCCTCACAACCCATCGCTCTCCGCCAGACCATTCACGGTCGATGACCACTCATGATCTTGCCTTCAGCCCCAGCGCCAAGTACAATCCGCGAACCATTTTGCGACTGAGAGGATTTCCATGATCAAGGTAATGCGCGACGCATCGCACAACCATCCCTGGCTCTTAAAATCAATCATGGGCATCCTGGCCATTGCCTTTGTGATTACCATGGGCTGGTGGGGATTCGGGGACCAGCCGGGAAACACCGTTGCCACAGTCGGCGACCTGTCCGTCACGCGCGATGAGTTTCGGCGCGCCTACGAAAACATGTACCGCTTCTACAAAGAAAAAGTGCCGGGAGAGTTCAAGGATGAAACGATCAAGCAATTCGTGATCGAACAACTCGTCGACAACCGCCTCTGGCTGATGGCCGCAAAAGATATGGGCATCACCGTCTCCGACGGAGACCTGCGCGAAATGATCGTGCAAGTCCCTGAGTTTCAAAAAAACGGGGCGTTCGATCCGGAGCTCTATCAACGACTCCTGGCCGCAAATCATCTCACCCCGAAAGTCTTTGAAGAGGCACAGGCCAAGGAAATCCTCGGCAATAAAGCGAGAATGTTTGTCCGGGATGCGGTTGCCTTAACGCCGTCGGAGATCTCCGAAGGACAGGCACTGATGACCAGGCAACCGGACGCTGATCCCACCAAAGCCACCGCGGCAAAGGATCGCGTGCTGGAAGATATGCTCTTCCAAAAGCAACAGCGCGCGTTGGTGGCGTTTCAGGAGTCGCTCAAAGGCAAAATCCCCGTCAAAGTTCATCGGGAACTGCTGTAACACTGATCGCGCATAGACAGGCCACTCGCTCCAAATCGCCTGCTCAGAGGATCAGCATCGCATCGCCATAACTATAAAAGCGGTAGCGATGCTCCACCGCTTCAGCATAGGCTTTCCGCATCATTTCCACGCCGGCTAGTGCAGAGACCAGCATCAGAAGCGTCGTGCGAGGCAAATGAAAATTCGTCATGAGGGCATCGACCACGTTGAAGTGAAATCCCGGCGTGATAAACAGCCGGCTCTCACCGACTACCGCCTGAAGCCCTCCGGCCTGCTGCGCAGCTGATTCGAGCGCACGGACTGCGGTGGTCCCAACCGCGATTATTCGTCCTCCCGCTCGTTTCGTCTTGAGGATTGCCCCTACCGTCCGCTCACTCACGTCAAACCATTCCGCTCCCATCTGATGGTCTTCAATATGCTCAACGACTACCGGCTTAAAGGTCCCAGGGCCTACATGTAACGTAACCACAGCTGTCTCAACTCCTCTATCCCGCAACCGGACCATAAGCTCGGGCGTAAAGTGGAGCCCGGCCGTCGGAGCCGCGATCGCACCCTCTCGATCCGCAAAACAGGTTTGATACCAGACTTGGTCCTCCGGCTGCGCGGAGCGCTTGATATAGGGAGGAAGCGGCATACACCCGTGAGCCCGCAGGAAGTCGACAACCGGAACCGGGCTCACAACCTTGATTTTCGTGCCGTGCTCATCGCGCTGCACGACCGTCGCACTGGCATCCCCATCAAACAGGATTGCCTGCCCCACGCGAAAATGACCTTTGAGCATGACCTCCCAGACCGCATCGCCGAGGTCCTTGACGAACAGCACATCCACAACAGTACCCGTCGGCTGTTTACGTCCAGACAGACGAGCGGCCAATACCTTCGTGTCGTTCACCACAAGTAGATCCCCCGGCGCCAACAGCTCCGGGAGATCGGACACCTGCCGATGCGACAAAACCCCTGTCCGCGGGTCGAGACACAGCAGGCGCGCTGCATGGCGAGGCAGTACCGGCTCGGAGGCGATCAGGGTGGGATCGAACGGAAAATCGAATTCAGAGAGATTCATCTAGGAAGTCGGAACCGGGGGCATTTTCGTCAATGCCACATTCTGCAACTCGGTGCCGGGATAATAATACCGTAGGATTGAGGAGAAGGAATAGCCTAACTCGGCCAGCTCCTTCGCTCCCCACTGACAGAGCCCCACGGCATGACCGGCACCGTATCCGGCCAAGACAATGTCCTGGCCCATAGACTCGATCGTGAACTGCGTACTCGGTACAACGGTGTACCCTATCGCCTTCCGAAGATCTTCACCGCGCAGAATGAGTTCGCCCTTGGAATGCAGAATGCGTAACTTGGAGACACGCCCGGCGCGACTGAAGCCCACCGGCGTCATCGTAGCAATCGTCCCCACCGAAAATCCCTGATGCCTGAGATTGCGCTCCAGCGTGGTCACTCTGAAAGAAGCCTTCCACTGGTAGTACGGGGACTCCACATCGAAAGGACATTCCACGCCCTTCAGATACGGCAAATCCTTCGACCAGACCACCATCGCATCCTCGGTGATCCCTGCCGCAGTCGAGGAAAACGCGGCGTAGATCGGCGCACCATCATGGGTCACCACCAGGCCGCGGGTCGACTCCACAGCCTCCTGCACACGCGCGTCCACCCCCTGCCGCCCTCGATAGACCTGATCTTGAATACTCGCCGCCACATCATAGTCGCGCGACGCACTGAGCATGTGCTGATAGAGCGCATAGGTTCGAGCCGCCACGGCCTGCACTTTGAGCATTTCACGGTGCCAGGTCGAATTCACTTCAGCGGGCACCACCCCTTTTACATACTCCTCAAGATCCACCTGATTGACCACGAGCAGGCCTTTCCCACGCCGGACTACATGCACCAGTCCACTCACATGGAGAGCACCCCTCTCATCGGCAGGCTGTAGCGCCGCGCCATGGCTCCCAACGGGGACACGCGGTAACCAGAGCTTTAAATCGTGCTCGCCCGCACGCAGCGTAAGCTGCTCCCCCACCACCCGTGTCCCGTTGACTAAGAGCGCCGCCCCGCGCAACTCGATATGCAGAGCAGTGTTGTATGAATGCGACCGACTCTGCCCATCGGTGAGCCACACCACACTATCGGCACGCACATCGAGTCGATGGACATCGGACGCCATTAAGACACGAATGGACTCAGCCGCCTGAACCGGCGTGCTGAGGGCAAAGATAACCCCGAACACGGCCCAGAGGCCTGCCAGCCGTCGAAGATGTCCTAGCGTCTGAACAGCCATGATAAAAGATAGAATAGCAGACTTAGTCCGATACTGAGCACCAGACTAGTCCCAAGGGGAACATAAAAGGAGAAATGATCGCGCTTAATTGAAATGTCGCCCGGCAGTTTCCCGACCCACCCAAACCATCCACTCAACCCCGGAATCCGGTCGCTCAGGACGAACAGCAGCCCCACCACGACCAATCCGCACCCGGCTGCAATCAAGAGCTTCCCGAAGGCGCCCCATTCGCCCATCAGCCCCGCACCAGGCACTCGGCAATTTGAACGGCATTCAAAGCGGCGCCCTTTCGAAGATTGTCGGACACGACCCACAGATTGAGTCCGTTCGTCACCGAGGCATCTTCACGGATGCGGCCAACGTAGACTTCGTCTTTCCCCGTGGCATCCAGCGGCATGGGATAGAGCTTCTTCAACGGATCATCGTAGACCAGCACCCCCGGCATCGCCGCCAAGGCCGCGCGAGCCTCATTGGGAGTCAACGGCTTCTCCAACTCTACATTGATGGACTCGGAATGGCAGCGCAACACCGGCACCCGCACCGTGGTGGACGTCACGCGCATCTTCGGTGCATCCAGAATCTTTCTCGTTTCCCTGACAATCTTGATCTCTTCAGAGCATTCGCCGCCCTCGGAAAATGACCCGATATGCGGCAACAGATTGAAGGCAATCTGGTAGGGATAGACCTCGGCCTTCACCTCGCGAAAGGCCATCAGCGCCCTCGTCTGGTCCAGCAATTCGTCCATCGCTGCGGCGCCGGTCCCAGACACCGATTGGAATGTCGTCACCACCACTCGCTTCACCCCCACCGCATCATGCAACGGCTTGAGCGCCATCACCAAGGGGGTCGTTGTGCAGTTGGGAATGGCCACGATCCCCCGGGGAAGCGATCGCAACGCCGCGGCATTCACCTCCGGCACCACCAGCGGCACTTGCGGATCCATTCGAAAGACCCCGCTGTCGTCGATGACCACGACCCCGGCCGCACCCAACCGAGGGCCATACTCCTTACTAATGGCATCCGTCGCGGAGATGAAGGCGAAATCAACGCCGGCAAAGGAGGAGGACTCGGTCAATTCTTCGACCGTCCACTCCTTGCCCTGGCAGGTCATGACCTCACCGGCTGAGCGTTTCGACGCAAACAGCCGCAGTGCAGCCAGCGGGAAATTTCGCTCTTCGAGAATTTCCAGACTTTCTTTGCCGACTGCTCCGGTCGCTCCAAGAATGGCCACAGTGTAGGCTGACTTTTTCTTAAGCATGTGCAGGATCCTATTCCAGCGAGAGGGCACGAATACGGTGATTAAAGGTGTCGGCGATCAAGAGTGTCCGCTCACCATCCGCGACAATACCGAAGGGGTAACACAGTCCTGCCTCCAACGCCGTCCCACCGTCACCGGTGGATGAAGCAGACCCGGTACCGGCAATACGCGTCAAGAGACCCGTCGCACGCTCCCATCGGCGAATCAGGTGGCTGTCCGAATCCGTCAGGAACAGGTTGCCTTCTCGATCCAGCGCAATCCCTGAGGGCCGGGAGACACTTGAAGACGGCGGGTCGTCGGACGACTGATAGCGATAACTTCCTCCGTCGCCGGCCGCCGTCGCAATCATACCGGTTACAAGATCGACGGATCGGATACGACTATTGAACGTATCAGCAATATAGAGCGTCCCATCTGCAACGGCTAACCCGCTGGGCCCGGCAAGGCTCGATTCCGCCGCCGGCTTACCGTCTCCATCATATGCCGCCGATCCCATTCCTGCGACCGTGCGGATCATCCCAGTCTTCAGGTCGACGGCCCGCACACGGTTATTACTCTGATCGGCAATATACAGCTGCCCCTGCGTATCAACCGCCAAGGCGGCCGGTTCGTTCAGGGCCGCATGGTCAGCCGGCCCGCCGTCGCCGGAAAACCGTGCCTGCCCGGTGCCGGCAATCGTCGTGATGATCCCGGTCTGAGTATCCACCCGGCGCACCCGATGATTCATCGTATCGGCAATATAGAGATGGCCCTGCGCATCGACGGCGACTGCTGTGGGGAAATTGAGCAGCGCCTCTGTGGCAGGCCCGCCATCTCCACCGTACCGTTTTGGCGCTGCTGCCCCGACGAGATAGCGCACCGTCCCGCTCAGATCCGTCTGTTGGGTAAACTGCTCTGTCGTCTTGTGGCTCGTCTCGGCTAAGGGATCAATTTCTTCCTCAGGGACGACATCGCCACCGCCTGATTGAGGGGCCGGCGCGACTTCTTCAGATGCACAGCCGACCACAGTAGAAATCAGACCGGTGACGCGATCCACCCGCCTCACGACGTGGTTTTCAGAGTCTGCAACAAAGAGATTTCCTTGGCCATCGATCGCCAGGCCCTTCGGCTCATTCAGGCACGCCTGCAAAGCCGGCCTGCCGTCACCACTAAACCCGGGCTCGCCAATGCCAGCCCGCGTCGCAAGAGTCCAAGATGTAAACAGGGTTGCCATGCGAGAGTCCCGCCTCAGTTCAAATTGCGAAGAATCGCGTCGCCCATCTCGGTCGTGCCGACGACTCTGGTGCCCGGACTCTGAATGTCCTTGGTGCGATACCCCATATCGAGCGTTTTGACGATGGCCTGCTCGATCGCCTCGGCTTCTTTCTCGAGCTTGAACGCGTAGGACAACATCATGCCCGCAGAGGCGATCGTCGCGATGGGATTCGCAATGTTCTTTCCGGCGATATCCGGAGCGCTGCCATGAATCGGCTCAAACAATCCGACCTTGGCGCCGATACTGGCCGACGGCAACATGCCGATCGATCCGGTCAGCATGGCCGCTTCGTCGCTGAGAATGTCGCCGAAGATATTGTTGCACACCATGACATCGAACTGGCGCGGGTTGCGGACCAGTTGCATTGCGGCATTGTCGACATAGATGTGATGCAATTCGACGTCCGGATAACTCTTCTGGACCTCGATCATCACCCGACGCCACAACTCGGACGACTCCAGCACATTCGCCTTATCGACCGACGTGACTTTTTTCCGCCGCTTGCGCGCCGCTTCGAACGCCACCTTGCCGATCCGGCGAATCTCTTCGGTGGTATAGACTTCGGTGTTCACCCCGCGCTCTTCACCATTCGGCAGCTTTTCAATTCCCTTCGGTTTCCCGAAATAGATCCCACCGGTCAGTTCACGCACGACGAGAATATCGATCCCTTCGATCACCTCGCGCTTCAACGTCGAAGCCTCAACCAGGTTGGGATACACCTTGGCTGGACGTAAATTGGCATAGAGGCCTAATGCTTCACGGATACCGAGCAGCGCCCGCTCAGGACGAAGGCTGTACTCCAACCCTTCCCATTTGGGGCCACCGACGGCGCCCAGCAAGACCGCGTCGCTTTGCTTGGCCAATGCCAATGTCTCTTGCGGCAGAGGCACCCCCACCTTGTCGATCGCCTGCCCGCCGATGTCGGCCGAGGCGAATTCAAATGTGTGCTGATATTTTTCCCCGATAGCCTGTAACACCTTGACCGCTTCAGGAACAATCTCGCGCCCAACTCCATCACCTGCCAAGACTGCAATCTTCGCTTTCACGTCACTTCACTCCTTCCTGCGAACAAACTGGACCCTCTACTCCTCGACCTGCTCATCTTCACTCCGCCAGGCCGGATCAACCAGACACAAAAATTCAATGTCCGTCGTGCCAATATTTTCGAGCGCCTGATTCCTTCCTGGCGGAACGTACACAACGGACCCAGCTTCGACGAGCTGAGTCTCACTCCCGATACTGAACCGTCCCTGTCTAGCGATAAAGTAGTACACCTCTGACGAAGCCAGCTTGTGCCACTTAGACCGGCGGTCGGGAGCCAATCGGCCATGAGCAAGACTATAGCCCAGCTGCACCGGCTGTTTGGCCGGATGCAACAGTTCACGAAGAACCGTATGGTCTCCGGCAAGAAATTCAGGACATTCCAAGAGAGTGCGCTTGAGCATGGGAGACGGCCCCAACGTGTCCGCACCCTACCCAACCACCACGTGCGGACACCAGGGGCCGTCACTCTAGCGTGGCGGGAACGGTCAAATCAAGCGGACTTTCTGCTCTCCCTCTGCCTGTTTCGATGCCATGTAGGCGAGTCGATTCAACGCATTCAGGTACGCCCGGGCCGCGGCCATGATGATATCTGTATCCGCCCCATGACCAGAGACCGTGCGGCCATCCTCCTCCACGCGCACGGAGACTTCTCCTTGCGCGTCTGTCCCGCCCGTAATGGCATTGACACCGAACATCAACAGCTTACTCTTCGTCTTCGTGATGGCAGCAATCGTCCGATAGACCGCATCGACCGGCCCGTCGCCGGTGCCTGATTCCTTGATCACTTGACCGTCAATGTTTAATTCCACCGTCGCCGTCGGCACGAGATTCGTGCCGCTTTCGACATGGAATGACTTCAACACAATCCGCTCGGTCATCTTGGCCAACTCTTCCGACACGATCACTTCCAAATCTTCCTCGAAAATTTCCTTCTTCTGATCGGCCAGCTTCTTGAAACGCTCAAAGGCATGGTTGAGTTCTTCCTCGCTGAGCTTGTACCCCAAATCTTCCAATCGCTGCCGGAATGCGTGACGCCCGGACAACTTGCCCATGACCATCTTGCTCTCGATCAACCCGATCGATTCCGGCCGCATAATTTCGTACGTGGTCTTATCCTTCAACAAGCCGTCCTGGTGAATTCCGGATGTGTGCGCAAACGCATTCGCGCCGACGATCGCTTTGTTCGGCTGGACGACCATTCCGGTGATCTTGCTCACCAACCGGCTCGTCTTGGCGATCTCTTCCGTCCGGATGCCCGTATCGGCGTGATAAAAGTCCTTCCGGGTCCGGAGCCCCATGACGATTTCTTCCAGCGACGTGTTGCCGGCCCGTTCGCCGATCCCGTTGATCGTACACTCCACCTGGCCCGCGCCATTGACGATTGCCGCCAAACTGTTCGCGACGGCAACACCCAGGTCATTGTGGCAGTGAACCGAAATCACAGCCTGCTTGGCATTGGGCACTTTGTCGAAAATCCCTTTGATCAGCGCGCCGAACTCTTGCGGCACGGCATAGCCCACCGTATCGGGAATGTTGATCGTTCCCGCCCCGGCCGCAATCACCGCTTCGATAACCTCATAGACATAGGCTTGGTCCGAGCGGCTCGCATCCATCAGCGAGAATTCCACATCGGGCATGTAGCTCCGCGCGCGCTGCACCATCTCAACCGCGCGCTTCTTCGCCTCCTCCCGCGTCATCCTGAACTGATGCTTCAAGTGGATGTCGGACGTCGAGAGGAACGTATGAATCCTGGCCTTCGGCGCTCCCTTGAGCGCCTCCCAGGCCCGATCGATGTCTTCCGGACGAGCCCGCGCGAGACTACAGACCGTCGGTCCCTCAACCTCCAATGCAATCCGGCGAACCGCCTCAAAATCACCGGGCGAACTGTAGGCAAAGCCGGCTTCGATGATATCGACGCCGAGCCGCGCCAGCTGCTTCGCCACCATGACTTTCTCTTCCACGTTCATGCTGGCGCCGGGCGATTGCTCACCGTCGCGCAACGTCGTATCGAAAATTCGAATCATCCGTTCCATGGTTTCTCCTCCTTCACGCCTCCATCAGGATGCTCAAGCAGACCCCCGTTCTCACCCACCCAGCCCCGGCGCGCCGAGACGCGCCGTTCCACGGGCAAGGCCGCAGGGAGGACGATCCCCGAGGCGTACTTCCCGCAGTACGTCGAAGGGGTCGAACGACCGAGAACGCTGCAGGGGAGCTTTTTCAGCAGCCTCAAATAGAAAAAGCCTTCGCCCCCCATTACGGTCAGGGACGAAGGCTTCGTGCGCTTCGCGGTACCACCCTGGTTCGGCAACGAATGCCCTGTGGTCATCCATCACCCTTCATTGGCCCCTTACGAGGGCGATGCGGAATCCATTACTCGATGTTCACGGATTCGGCTCGGAGGCGAGTTCAGCGATACACAGACCGGCTTGCACCACCCGCCGGCTCTCTCGAATCTGTGCGGCTCGCGTACTACTCCTCGTCGTCGCCTTACGATTTGGGTTCTATCACAGGCTGATCGGACTTGGGAAGAGGTTTCTTCCCAACCGTTTTTGCCACCAGCCAGAACACTCGCTCAGTCGGTCCCATCAACGCGTAGCCGGAAAACACCACAAACAACATCACTTCCGGCCAAGCCGCGATCATCATGAGCGCAAGAATACCCCAGACGAGATAGGTAATCTGCTGGCGGCCTTTGAACTTCATATCCTTAAAGCTGCGATACTTCACGGTACTGACCATAAGGAACGAAAGGGCGAGGGTGATGACCAGCACTAAGACCGGCTTCACTTCCGCGCCCATCCGCACAATATGGTGATCGAGAATGACCAGCGACGCGACCACCCCGGCAGCTGCGGGAATCGCCAACCCGGTGAAGTACTTGCTGTCAGCCAGCGCGACCGTTGAATTGAAGCGCGCGAGCCGCACCGCTCCCATCGCCACATAGGCAAACATCACGGCGACGCCGAACATGCCTTGTCCGCTCAACGCCCAGGAGTAAATCAGCAGACCCGGGGCGACACCGAACGACACCACGTCGGACAGGGAGTCGTACTCCAATCCAAAATGACTCGTGCTGTTTGTCAGACGGGCGGACTTTCCGTCCAGCACATCGAAAATCATCGCGACCAAAATGGCAATCGCTGCCGCCATATAGTTGGCATTGAAGACGGACAGGATTGCATAGACGCCGCAAAACAGATTCCCCGTCGTGAAGAGATTGGGAACCAGATGCATCGCCTGGCGCTTTCGCGCTTCCTTCCCCAACGATTGTCGCAAGCCATGTCCCTTCATCGTAGGTCTCCCAAGATGGTGGCTCCGCCTTTCACTCGATCTCCCACGGCGACTCTCAGCTTCGTACCGATGGGAAGAAATGTGTCCATCCGTGAACCAAATCGGATCAAACCAAACCGCTCCCCCAGCTTTGCCCGTTCTTTTGGGAATACCCAGCAGACAATCCGCCGGGCGATGAGTCCCGCCACCTGCACACACAAGACCTTTGCACCGCTGGCCGCTTGAATCATCAACGCGTTCTGTTCATTCTTTATCGTCGCCTCCGGCTTACTGGCGACCAAAAAGAGCCCCGGCTGGTACTGCACATCTTCAATGACCCCTTCGCAGGGAATCCGGTTGATGTGCACATCGAACACGTTGAGAAAAATCGTCACGCGGAGACTGCGCTCCTTGAGATACCGCGGCTCAAACTCTTCTTCGATGGCGATGACTTTTCCATCGCCCGGCGCAACGACCAGTCCGGAACCTTCCGGAATAACCCGCGCAGGGTTACGGAAAAACCACGATACGAAAAGCGTGAAACCTGCCGCCACCACGGCAACCGGCGTCCACCCCAACCATCCAGTAAATAGTGTAACGCCCGCTGCCGCTCCGATGAAGGGAAATCCCTCTTTGGCAAACGGGACACCGACGGCACGATCAGCCACAGGGCTAGCCCCCTCTAGTTCTTGGTCTTGTCGACCAGCTGATCTTTCTTCAGCCAGGGCATCATCGCCCGGAGCTTGGCCCCTACGGCCTCGATGGGATGCGCTTCGCCTTTGGCGAGCAACGCATTATAGACGGGACGATTGGCTTGATTCTCAAGCACCCACTCTTTGGCAAACTGACCGGTCTGAATTTCGCCGAGGATCTTCTTCATTTCCTGCTTCGTCTGCTCGGTCACCACTCTGGGCCCCCGGGTGATATCCCCGTACTTGGCCGTGGTGCTGATCGAATAGCGCATATTGGCGATCCCGCCCTGATAGATCAGATCGACAATCAGCTTCACTTCATGCAAACACTCAAAATACGCCATCTCAGGCGAATAGCCCGCTTCGGTCAACGTTTCATAGCCCGCCTGAATAAGCGATGTGAGGCCACCGCACAGCACCGCCTGCTCACCGAAGAGATCAGTTTCGGTCTCTTCACGGAAATTGGTTTCAATGATGCCTGCACGGCCACCGCCGACCGCACTCGCATAGGCCAGGCCCACCTGCCGCGTCGTCC